>ERZ1106969.165-NODE-165-length-77644-cov-50.262331_pt1 | contig 77644 bp, 69 predicted proteins | sample MGYA00403685_ERZ1106969 | MGnify/ENA primary metagenome ERZ1106969 (study PRJEB35170, sample SAMEA104062416) | human gut metagenome | biome: human gut; feature: human-associated habitat; material: faeces | place: Denmark | collected 2012-05-18 ...
ACCATTTTCTGTACATGTTGCTTTCTTAGTTACTGTCCATTCACCATACTTATGTCCTAATGCTTTGATTTCTCTTGTTTCTTCGTTACCGCAACCAGCACACACTCTATGCTCCTCACCATTTTCTGTACATGTTGCTTTCTTAGTTACTGTCCATTCACCATACTTATGTTCAACAGACTTTCCAAATTCTGGTTTAACACTAATAGCCTTTTCACTTGTTGTATCGAGTCTTGCACCTGTATTAGCTGGTACAGCTGAATCTACCTTAAGCTTTAATAAGCCATGCATATCAATAGTACCATTAGCATTTCTTGTTGGTGCTACACTTGTATCAACATTTTCAAACCATGATGTTGATGATTCTACGCCAAGATTATTAACACATCTTGTTCCATCATAGAAGAAATTTGACTCACTTCTTAAGCTATAAATAATACCATTACTTGCTCCGAGTTCTCTCTGAACTTTTTTTGCAAAATCTTTTGATACTACTGAAAGATATCCATCAACAACCCATGCCTTATCATTCGATGTCTTTGTGTAAAGACTTATATTGTAAGCCTTTCCACTTAATGAGTTATCAAATGAAGTACAATTAATAACTTTACAATCTGGGCAAGAGTTACTTGTGATACCCTTTGCATAATTATTGTATGAAATACAGTTTTTCAATACATGTGCTCCATACATATTCTCTCCACCAAGTTTAAAGCCATTTCCTTCTCCATAATTATAATTTGCCTGTGTAATATCATCTGTTGTAAGCCAACCATTATTGTAGCATATACTATTTTCAATTGTTACTGCACCAATCTGTCCTGTTGTTGACTTAGCATATAAATCCCATCCATCATCAATATTATGATGAGAAATACAGCCGTAGAATTTGTTACCTTCTCCACATGTCAACTTAGCTGAGAAACCATCAGCATCATTTCTTCCTTTATCACAGTTATCATATGACTCACAGTTCTTAACTAAATTGTTCTGTGGCCACATATTTTCAGTATTTGGCTCTCCATTGTATCTGCTAATCTGAAGACCCGAATTACCATTTGTATGAATTATACACATCTCTAAAGTATTGTTATTACCACTTATTGAAACACCCTTTCCTGGACTATTCATAATCTCAAGTCCGTAAACATGCCAATATTCACCAACCATAGTAAGCAAACCATTAGAAGAGCCCATCTTAGAGCCATCAAGGACAACCTTTCCTTCATTTAATGGTACAACAGTAATAGGATTTTCTGCTGTTCCTTTCTGACTTCTGTTAATAACATAATCAGATAATGGCGCATAAGTTCCATCTAACATTACGATAGTCTGTCCTGCCTGTGCATAATCAAGTGCTGTCTGAAAATCAAGAGGATTATCCTTTGTTCCCTCATTGCCTGCCTTTCCTGTAGGCGATACATAAATAGATTCTCCTGTCTTTCCAAATACATTATATGATACACTTATTTTTCCGCTTATTGTATCATAGCTTGTAAGATTCTCTGTATTTTTATCTGGCGTAAATGAATAATTAATATCATTTATGCCAGCTTCATTCCAAAGAGTTACTGGAATCTTAACAATACCATTTGCAGTTATGTCAGCACTCTGATTCTTTCCATTAGCTGTTAATTCCACCTTACCAGCAACATTAGTTCCAGCTATAAATGTGTAATTCTTATCTCCTGTCTTTGCTGCGGAATATACATTAACCTGTGGCTGAATCTTTTTAACCTCAGTAGATCCAGATGCAGAACCTGCAGACTTTTCAAATTTAATATCTGAAACTTCAACACCTATAGCACGTGTACTCATAACACCTATAGCCATTGAACCATTCTCCTGTACCATAACAGCAGAAACATCACTCCAAACAATGCTATTATCAGCATCCTTCATAGTTGCAATAATTGCATCATTTGTTTTTTCAAGTGTATATGTATATGTATCATCTACTTTAAGCTTATCATTTTCTGGCTGAACTGAGAATATATTTGATGAATTAAGTGTTCTTGTTACGCCATTATTATCTTCTGTATTATACGATGTATATCCTGTTGTAGATCTTGATACATTAGCATGTCCAAAATTACCCTTAGGTGTATTAGATGCCTTGAAATTACCTACTGAATACGAATTGAAATACTTAGTATCTTTTGTTCCATATCCAACTACATCAGATGCATAAATACCAAATCCAGACTGTGTATCTAATGTATTTGTAGTTGTATCTGTTACCTTAAATGTAGCTGTAATCTTAAAGTTTTCAGTATTAGGATTAATCTTTGTGTAATAATAGAAAATTCCATCCTCTGAATCTGCAACCTTACCATTGTTTACACTATCAAAAGTAATTGTCTTATCTGTGTTAGTAATATCCTCTGCTTTAACAGGATCACCTGTCTTAACAGAAATCTTATTACTTCCTGATATCGTAACCGCACCTTCTGTTGCAGAACCTACGGCGGCTGTATACCACTGCTGTTCAGCTTTTCCAACTTTAATTGTTGCCTCGTCTGACTGTGAGTCAAATCCTTCCTTAGACGCTGTTACCTTTACAGAATATGTCTCACCTTCTGTAAGTCCTGTAATTGTATAGTTTCCTTCTGTTATATCTTTAACTGCTTCAATATAGTTACCCTCATCAGCAAGCTTATATGATACAGAAAACTTATCAGCTGCAACATTGTTCCAGTCTACATAAACAGAACCATTTCCAAGATTATCAATCCAAGAAATTGTTGGTGTATCTAATGGCTTTTCAAAGCCCTTATATATCTGTGCTTCACTTTCCTTATCTGCATAACCTGATTTAAATAATGTTGCTACAAATGTATAATCTCCGTCTTCTTTAGGCGCAAATGTAAGAGTCTTCTTAGACGCATCATCCGATGTCACTTCCTGAGAAGTAATCTCCAATCCATTTCTATACATTGTTACAACGGCATAGTCACCACCTCGAGCATTAATTGATGCTTCCAATTTCACCTGTAACTTTGATCCACTCTTAGTTACTGCACTAAGTGATGGACTAGGAACATCATTCCACGGAAACTCATACACAACTTTTCCGCTTGTAGCTTCTTCTTCTCCTATTGTTTCTACTCCATCAGCATTCACAGCAACACCTTTAACTGTGTATGTATACTCTCCAGAATCCTTAGGAATATCAGTAATTAACACCTCTGATAAATGTCCTTTTGAAACTTTTTCAATAGTCTCAGTTTTTCCGTTACCGTCTGTTCTATAAATAATATATTTAGAACCATCTCCTCCAGCTTTTGAAGCACTTACTTTAATATTTATAGCTGCTTTATCTTCTGTACTCTGAACAGCTTCAATTGATAAACCTGTTGGTGCTTCGGCAGCTCCAGTTATTTCTTCTACAACTGTAACAGAATAAATATTCACACCATTATCTGATGAGCCTAATATATATGTTCCTGCTTCCATATCACTAAATGTATATGTTTTTACAGGATACTTATTATTAGCATCTTCTCCCAATAAGTCATCTTCTTTTATAACTTTTGTCGATATATTTCCTTGTTCTTTTGTATATTTTCCAATAGATATTTTATTAGCTTTTCCTCCCTTAGTTGCCGCTACAACAGTTATTGTAGCTGTCTTTTTAGTTGTAAAAACAATTCCTCTTGTTTTACCAGCTGTAAGTTTTCCGCCAACATTAACTACATACTTATAGAAAGAGTCACCAACTGTACTTTCCACTTTTTCATTTGTACTAACTTCTAATGTCTTTACTTTATCAGAATCTCCAAAACTAAAATAATCTGACTCTGGTAATTTTCCATCCGTTATATCTTTTGCATCAAAGATATGTACTTTGTCTGAACTAGTTGTACCATCTGCCTTAGCCGTAGTAACAAACACACCACCCAACAGCCATGTAGGAACTAATGTCAACGCCATGAGTACAGTCATAAGCGCTGCTATAATTCGCTTTCTGTTCTTTTTCATAAAATCCTCCTTATTTTATTATGACATAGATAAAGAACCTTTATTGATAACGACCTCAAAAGCATTCTTTATTGCATATTGCACTACAATATGTTCACTATGCCAAAAGATATTATTATTTTAACCCAACCACCCGATTGCGTCAATAAGCATTATGGTTAATTTTTATATTTTTTTTCTACAATTATAATAATTTTTGTGCATTTTTTACATACATTTATAATTTATCTGTACATAATGTCTAGGTGTATTAAAAATCCCGCCAGACGCGTAATGCATCTGACGAGATTCTATCTCCAAATATTTAATTATTCACAACACTTTTCTGGCAACATTTAATACATATTACTATTGATTTAGCCTTTCTGCTCTGCTAACAACTTTTCATACTTTTCTTTCCAGCTCTCGGATTACTGCTGACCAGTTACCAAGCACATATGTTCTCAGGTCACTTATATATTCTTCTTTTGTTCCCGGCACTTCCTGCTTATATTCATAAATATATAAGTCTGCTCATAAAACTCTTATTATCTTTTGCTGCTTCTTCATAACTGGTCTTTAATGCTTCCGTAAGCAGCTTTGTTTCAGCTGCCTGTGTTAATCGTTCGTGCTTATCAAGATGCATCAGTTCCTCCAATATGTAATGGAAACTGGCGTCTTCTATCTTTTTGTAGTAAGTACAGCCAAATGTAATATCCCCAACTGAACTGATAAGAGTTCTTTTATCAGTTCTGACAACAGTATACCTGCCTTTTCTCCATGAGCAATCATATATCTGTTTATTAACACTTGACAGGATGTTACTTAAGAATCCTGCGACTAAGGCATCTCTAGATGTTTTAACTGCCGTTTCTAAACTATACAAATCCTTTGGGTTAGGTAAAATTTTTCTTATTTTTCAACTCACAGAATCTTTACTCTATTCTCATTTACAAGCTTATCATCAGTAAGATTGTAAACTGCATCTATTATGTAATTTCTGTAGGTTGCATTACCGTCCTGTGCATTCATCCGGCTGTAGGCAGTTTCACCGCATATGCCCATTGCTGCCACAGCCGCCGCGCAGGCTTCTAATATATTATCCTTATTAGCCGCAACAAATGAAGCTGTAAGTGCAGATAACTGACATCCCGCTCCGGTTACACTTCCCATCATCGGATGACCGTTTCTTATACAATATGCTGTCGTCGAATCTGTCACTATGTCAATGGCTCCTGTTATTGCAACCACACAATTCGTCTTTCTTGCACATTTTCTTGCAAACTCTACTGCTGCCATAAGATTATCCTCTGTTATCCTGTCTGAAACAGCCGCATCAACTCCGTTTGACTCATTCGTATCCACACTATCATACCCATCTGTGTATACGCTATCCTGTTTATTGGCTCCGGCTTCATCAAGCATTGATATAATCGCAGATAATGCTTTTATCTCCGATAAATTGCCTCTTATAACAGAGAACTTAACTTCTTTCAATAATCTGGCTGCACATTTTCTCCTGAAGGCTGATGCACCAACACCAACCGGGTCAAGTACAACTGGCTTATTCTGCATATTGGCAGTCTTTCCCGAAAGAAGCATTGCCTCAAGCTTTGCCTCATTAAGCATTCCCATATTAATATTAAGGCCGTCACATTTTGATGTTATCTCAGCGGCTTCATTTACATCCTCCGCCATTATCGCATATGCCCTGCTTGCAAGCACTATATTGGCACAGTCATTTATCGAGACATAATTAGTTATGCTGTGAACAAGCGGTCTTTTTATATGTACATTTTCCAAAATATGCTCAAACATATGACTTCTTACCTTTCATTAAGGTTGTCCTGCATCTTGCTTAGAACACCTGATTGCTTCAAACTGAAAATAATCACGGCAGATATTAAAGAACCTGCGGCAGTAGAAATAAAGAACGGTATTATATACGCATAAAATGCTATTGCAGCCGCACTTTTTCCCATTAAGAATATTGCGACAGGATATGCACACAAACCACCAAGGATTGATGTTCCGAACACCTCTCCAATAATTGTTGCAACAAGATTTTTGGTTTTCTTATAAACTATTCCACATATTGCTGCCCCAAATATACTTCCTGGAAATGCCATAAGACTTCCTATTCCAAGCAGGTTACGGATTAACGCTGCACAAAATGCCGCACCTATTCCATACCATGGTCCTAACAGAACCGCGCAAAATATGTTAATCATATGCTGTACAGGAGCACATTTACTTCCAAATACCGGAAAAGATAACAGACTTCCGGCTACTGCTACTGCACAAAAAACTCCAGCTGATGCCAGCTTTTTTATATTTGTCTTTTTCATCACAATCTCCATTCCATATAAAATAATATATTTACATTATTCTATCATATTCTTTCTAAGATTGCGCAACAAATATAATACTTTATTTGTAAATGTTTACTGTTCAATCTGTCTTATAAGATTAACCATTTCTATCGCACCTTCAGCGCACTCAAAGCCCTTATTTCCTGCCTTTGTGCCGGCTCTCTCGACAGCCTGCTCTATAGTGTCAGTTGTAAGCACGCCAAACATAACAGGAATATCTGTATTTAACGCAACATTTGCAACTCCCTTAGATACCTCGCTGCACACATAATCATAGTGGCTTGTAGCGCCTCTTATAACTGCACCTACACATATAATTGCATCATACTTGCCGCTCTTTGCCATTTTTGATGCTATCAAAGGTATCTCAAATGCGCCCGGAACCCATGCAAGGTCTATATCTTCTTCAGAAACATTATGTCTTACAAGACCATCCCTCGCACCTGCCACCAGCTTAGATGTAATAAATTCATTAAATCTTGCTGCAACAATACCTACTCTTGTCTTCTCGCTAACTAATTTTCCTTCTAATACTCTCATTTTCTTTTCCTCATCCTTCTTAATATATATTTATTTCAGGTAATCCCTAAAATGTCAGCATATGTCCCATCTTAGTCTTTTTAGTTTTAAGATAAAATAAATCATATGCTGTAGCATCCATCTGTATAGGCACACGTTCCTTTATCTCCATTCCAAAATCCTCAAGCTGGTATACTTTATCAGGATTATTGGTAAGTAATCTTAAAGTCTTTGCCCCCAATTTTTTTAGTATCTGTGCTCCTATGTAATACTCTCTTAAATCCCCGGGAAAACCTAATGCCAGATTAGCCTCAAGTGTATCCATGCCATTATCCTGTAGCGCATACGCCTTGAGTTTATTTACTAATCCTATGCCTCTGCCTTCCTGTCTCATATATAAAAGTACTCCTCTGCCCTCCTTTTCTATCTGTGTCATTGCTGCCGCGAACTGCTGTCCACAGTCACATTTTAATGAACCAAATGCATCACCTGTCAGGCACTCTGAATGAACCCTGCATAGTAAATCCTCACCATCACCGATGTCACCTTTTACCAGTGCTACATGATGTTCTCCGTTTAATTTATTTACAAAACAATGTGCTGTAAATTCACCATATTTTGTAGGCATTCTTGTAACAGCAACACACTCAACCAGATCATCATGTTTTTTTCTATATTCCTGTATTGCCTTAATTGTTATGAACTTGATTCCATATTTCTTAGCGAGTTCTGTCAACTGTGGTGTTCTCATCATATTTCCGTCATCTGCCATAATTTCACAGCACAAACCGCATGGCTTAAGTCCGGCAAGTTTACACAAATCAACTGTTGCTTCTGTATGTCCGTTTCTTTCAAGAACCCCGTTAGGCTTTGCTGTCAGTGGAAACATATGTCCCGGTCTTCTGAAATCCTGTGGCTTTGCCGAATCATCCACAGCATTTAACGCAGTTATGCTTCTTTCTGCCGCAGAAATTCCTGTTGTTGTGCTTACATGGTCAATAGATACGGTAAATGCTGTTTCATGATTATCTGTATTGTCTGTTACCATCTGTGGAATCATAAGCTTTCTGCAAAGTTCTTCAGCCATAGGCATACATATAAGACCTTTTCCATGTGTTGCCATAAAATTAATATTTTCTGTTGTTGCAAACTGCGCAGCACATATAAAATCCCCCTCATTTTCTCTATCCTCGTCATCTGTAACAAGGATTATTTTTCCGTTTTTCAAATCTTCTAAAGCTTCTTCCACTGTATTGAACTCAAACATAGTTATCTTCCTTCTTTCTTAAAATATTTCCCATCTGGTTAATCCATTTATTTAGTCGTTAATAATATCCTTCTTAATGTCATTCTTAATATCATTCTCAGAATCCGTTACTTAGCAGAAACTCTTTTGTCAAATGTCCACGGTCACGGTCACTTGAATTCATGAATTTTTCTATATATTTTCCGACACAGTCATTTTCGATATTAACAATGTCCCCTGCCCTCTTGTCAGATAATATCGTAAGCTGCCTTGTATGAGGTATCACCGACACCTTAAAATAATCTCTGCCTGTATCTGCTACCGTAAGACTGATTCCGTCTATTGCAACAGAACCTTTCTCAATGATGTAGCGCATAATATTTTCGTCTGCTTTTATCGTGTACCAGACTGCGTTATCATCCTTTTTCACGTTAGTTATTCTTCCTGTTCCGTCAACATGTCCTGCCACTATATGTCCTCCAAACCTTCCGTTTGCAGCCATTGCGCGCTCCAGATTAACCTTAGAGTCAGGTCTTAATAAACTTAATGACGAACGGTCTAAGGTTTCATGCATTACATCAGCATCAAACGAATTGCCATTCATTCCGACAACTGTAAGACACACTCCGTTTACAGCTATGCTGTCACCAATCCCTGTTCCCTCCAAAACCTTATCTGCCGATATCGTCAATACTGCTGACCTGCTGTTTCTTTTTATGCTCTGCAAATGTCCGATTTCTTCAATAATGCCCGTAAACATTTATTCAACATCTCCTTCAATTAAAATGTCATTTCCCAACAAATGTATTTCTTTATTTTTTATTATTATTGCATCGTCCGGAGTATCTACGCCCTTTCCTTCCACGGCTGTCTTAGCATTTTCTCCGCCAAATATCTTTGAGCCGACATAAACCTGAACACGGTTAACAAGCCCCGCTTGTAACAATGACCAGTTAAGTTCTCCGCCACCTTCTGCGATAATACTGTCTATTCCTCGCCTGCCAAGCTCCTGTACCAGAATTTTTAAATCAACATGTCCATTATTATCTTTAGGAACTTTTATAACCATGCAGCCAAGCTTTTCATAATGTCCGATTTTTTCAATATCATCACTACATGTTGCAATAATAAGCTTTGCTTTATCTATAGTCTTAATCAGATTACAGTCATATGGCGTTCTTAAATTGGTATCACATATTATTCTTATTGGGTTATTAGGATTACTTATCTTAGTACTTCTGCATGTAAGCGTAGGATTGTCCTTTATTACCGTACCTGCTCCAACCATTATTGATGCAAATTTATGTCTGTCCTCATGCACCTTTTCCCTTGCTTCTTCACCTGTTATCCACTGTGAAAGACCTTTATAAGTAGCTATCTTTCCGTCAAGTGTCTGGGCATATTTCATAATTACATATGGCTTTTTATTTTTTATATAACTAAAAAATACTCTGTTTAATTCAAGACACTCTTTATTAAGTACAGGTCCTTCAACCGTCACTCCATTTTCTTTTAAAAACTCAATTCCCTTTCCTGCCACCAATGGATTAGGATCCATTGAACCGATTACAACCCTTTTAATCCCTGCCGCTAATACAGCTTCGGTACATGGCGGCTGTTTTCCCTGATGACAACATGGTTCAAGTGTTACATAAATCGTTGCATTTTCTGTTGATTCAGTGCAGTTCTTTATTGCATCCCTTTCAGCATGTAAATCACCATATCTGTGATGATAGCCCTCACCTATTATCCTGTTGTCTTTTACAATAACCGCACCAACCATAGGATTGGGATTCGTATATCCTCTGCCCTTTTCTGCCAGCTCAAGCGCACGCCTCATATAAAATTCATCCATAAAAAAATCCACCCTTCTGACAGGTATAACCGATAAATAAACTTAATCAGTTATATCCATTCCTTCAGGGCGGATTATATATTGGTTCATTGCCAATGTATATTGTATATCATATTACATATATCAAATTGTATATCATATCAAAAAAGCCCTGAGATAAATTAATTATCCCAGGGCCTATATACACTAAAATATACTAAAATTCAGGTGCTCTGATGCACCTTTGTTTACTTCTTTCATCCAGACTTTACTGTCGGCTTCGGAATTACACCGAATCATGCTCGATATACACATATATCTCGCTCGTGGGCTTTACCACCGGTGGAGAGTTTCGCTCCGCCCTGAAGTTAAAAACATTATTTAATTTTAAGTTCTTTTTGAAAATAGCACATATAAAATAATAAATCAAGTCATTTATTTCTAATTTACACTAATTTATATATTTTCTCAAAAAGCACTTATTATTTCTTCAATTAATTCTTACAACTTATACTTTCTTTAACTTATGCTTTCTTTAACTTATTCTCCGTCTGACACCTCTGCTGCTCCTTCGTCAGGAATTTCAGGAAGCTCACCCTGTGCCTCTGTGTTGTCTGCAACCTCACATGAGTCAGGTTTATCTGTTTCTTCATCATCCCAAAGTGAATCATATTTCTTCTTTTCCCTAAGCTTAAACAGCTCTCCTGCTTCCTTGGCTGCAAGATATAAGTCTTTACTATATTCCATCAGCTTCTTCTCATCAGAATATGGAACCTGACCTCCTGTGGAAATCCTTCTTACAACTTCCATAATTTTACCATATTCTGCCGCAAGTCCGGTTTCCGGATCCGATAATTGTCTGGCAGTCTCTGCATTTGCCGCGTTACACCACTGCTCCGCCAGACTGTCAAGCACCTCCTGATTACTGTTAAACTTATCATTTAATTCCTTTATTGACAGTTCAAGAGTCGCTGCCTCTTCCTGATAAGCTGATTCTCCTGTGGCCTGTGCTTTGTTCTTTGCATCATTTTTCTGCTTCACAAGTGACCTTCTCTGGTCTACAAGCTCTTTCCTATATGCAATATACTTCTGCTGTGCCTGCGCAATCTTCATAAATACCTCCTTGTATTTAACCGCTCAACATCCTTGTTGAATTTACTGCTGCATGTTTAATATTTGAATTTAATATCCAATATTGTTATCGGAAGTATCCTCACATTTCTTTATACCAAAGCCTTTTTTCTCAGCCATTTTCCGCTTACATATCTTGTAACAAAGCATACTGACCTTGCAAACCAGTCAATAAACATACCATACCATACTCCAAGTACACCCATATTTAAAAATACTCCCAGCAGATAACTGCTTCCCACACGGAATACCCACATTGATATAATACTTACAAGCATGGTAAAATTAACATCTCCTGCGGCTCTCAACGCATTTGGTAAAGTAAATGACAAAGGCCATACAGGTATTGATGCAATGCAGAAGCATCTTAATATCTTAACAGCTATCGTATATGCCTCAGGCGAAAGGTTAAAACATGATGCAAAAAATCCTGCAAATATAAATAATACTGCCTTAGAACTCCAGTCGCCCACATATGCAATCTTAAGAGACAGCTTTGTATAATAACGTGCCTGCTCTTTCTTATCAGCTCCTATGCACTGTCCCACCAGTGTAATAAGCGCAAGTCCCATTGAAGTACCCGGAATATTAGCAAAATCAATTATTGTATATCCAACCGCATTTGCCGCAATGGAAGCTGTTCCAAATGTTGCTACCATGCTTACAACCAGCAGTTTGCCAATCTGAAACATCCCATTTTCTATTCCGCTTGGTATTCCAATCTTAAGTATCTTGCCAATCATTGATGTGTCAGGTTTGAACTCCTTTATATCATCAAAAGCAAGCTCATGTTTTTTCGACATTACAAACATAAACATAACTACCGCCGCAACAACTCTTGATATATCTGTTGCAAGTGCCACTCCGAGAACACTCATGTTTAATCCAAATACAAACACAGCATTTCCCACTATATTAATTACATTCATGATAACACTGATACGCATGCTTATACTGCTGTTCCCCTCACTTCTGTATACCGCAGCTCCCGCGTTGTATACTGCAAGGAAAGGATATGATAAAGAAGTCACCGTAAAATAAATGGTTGCGCTTCTTGATACTGCTTCCTCCACGCTTCCAAACACCGCTCCTATGATATTTCCGGTAAATATAAGCGCAAACGCCACAACTATAAGAGCAAATAAAACCATAACCATATGAAGCTGTGCGCTTGCCCTTTTAGCATTATGCTTATCTTTTCTGCCTATATACTGGCTGCATATAACTGCGCCTCCTGTTGCAATCGCTGCCATAACCTGTATTATAAGTCTGTTTATATTATCCACTAATGCTACACCGGAAATTGCTGCATCTCCTGCCTGCGATACCATAAGAGTATCAACAAGTCCTACGCTCACAGCAAGCAGTTGTTCTGCAAGAAGAGGTAATATAAGTTTGATTAGATTCTGTCTGCTGAATAACTTTCCATTGTCTGACATTATAAATATATCTCTTTCTTTTTTATTTATTATATTTATCTTTCTTTTTTCATAATTGTAATGTATATTAGTAAATGCGGCAATAATAATATCAGTTTCTTTAACTGACTATTAATTATAAACAGGAGGAAAATGTATTGAACGAAGTATTTACAATAGAACAGCTGCGTCCTATAAGGAATAACATGACTGTCTCAAGGGATTCCAGGCTTGGAAATGTTAATAAGGTTACTTATTTTTCCATGGGAGATTCCACAAGTATAAGTCAGGAAAGCTATGACAGAACTACCTTATATATCGGTGCTTCAGGAACTGGTGAATTTATAGTCGGTGAGAGCCAGAATAAGCTTTCTTTAAAACCTGATTCAGCAATCATTATACCTCCAAAAACGCTTTGTGGCATGCAGACTGATAATGGTCTGGTATATACAGAAGTAATATTTGAAAAGGAGACTACTATGAACGAAATAGTAAAAACTAACGAAGTATTCGCACTTAAAGACCTCATCTCTTATGAGGAAGGCAGCATTGCCAATATGGATGTTGTCAGCAATCCAACAATGAAATATGTCCTTATGGCATTCGATGAGGGTACAGGCCTTACTCCTCACCGTGCACCAGGTAACGCTATTGTTTTCGCACTTGAAGGAAAAGCAACTATCGGATATGAAGGAAAAGACTACGAACTTAGCGAAGGTGAATGTTTCCGCTTTGAAAAGAACGGACTTCACAGCGTTACAGCAAATGGCAAATTTAAAATGGCTCTTTTACTTGTATTAGAATAAATGTTATTTACATTTTTTCATACTTTTTAATAAGAGCAGCTATCTGCATATTAATATTTTCAGGGAAGGTGCCATCATTCTTATGTGGCACCTTTACCCAGAAATCAACATTCTTATATTTTGAACCTGTCTTTGTATTTAATCTATCCTGTTTTCTTGAAATTTCAATCTTTACCAACGCCCTTTTCTGTTCCAGCATAGGTATTATGATATAATACAATCTGTCGTCTTTAAACGAAATATACCCGACTTCATTTCCTGCTTTATTACTTAAATATAATCTGTGATTACGAAGTTCTTTAGGATACAATGTCATTCCTGCCCTTACAAACGGTGCGTTTTCAGGCAATTCAAGCATTGATGCAATATAAAATATATCGGAATTATCAGCTTCAAAAGGTGGTATCAGCTTTTTTAATGTATCAGTAGCATTTATAAACTGCTGTGCAAGAAGATAAGCAAGCTGTGCCTGTATTACCGTTCTTTCTGCCCTGCTTTTTTCACGCTGTGACTTTCTGTCAGATTCATTTAATATAGCCTCACTACATTCAAATATGCTCTTAATAAATAGCGGAAAATCTTCCTCTGTCTTCCATATATATCTGCCACTTGCTATTTTGAAACTGCCTATAATATTGCCATCATACCCTTCTGCATAATGGTATATATTTCTTTTCATATACGCATTTTCATTTTCCTGTGCATCCCAGATGTAACCTTTTTCATAGTTTTCATAATCTTCCTCCGAAAAACTTCCCATATCAGGATTTTTCTCGTAGTTAAATCTTGCGTTGTCTGCATCTTCTCTATTCTTAATATGCTCAATAACAACAGAATATGCTTCATTTATTTCCTGAGCACTATATTTGTATGATGCTTTATTTACAGCAAATGTATCCGGATGAACCTTATGCATAAGATACCTGTACCTTTTCTTGACATCACGTTCATCCAGATTTTCTTTTATCCCTAAAACAACCAGTGCCTGTTTATATAACATTTAAATCTCCACAAAGTCTTTCTGTAACAATATCTTTGCAGCGTTCCCTGTGTGCCACATGCAAAGGATGATTCTGGAAATTCTTTAATGCAGCTTCGCTTTCAAGCTCTGAATAAAACACAAGATCATATTCTCCGCCTGCCATATTGATACCTATTTCAGCCTTTAACAGGCCTTCAATATTTCCATTCATGGTATCTACTGACTTTTTTAAAAATTCTACAGCTTCTTTTTCTTTATGTTCTTTCTTTACATTTTCTGTGAATTTCCAAAATAAAATGTGCCTTATCATCTAATTAAACCTCTTTTCTATTATCTTTACAGCATCTTGCTATTGTCTTAATAACATTTTCCATCTGTAATGGTTTTGACAAATGTGCATCCATACCAGCAGCAAAACATTTTCTTGCATCTTCCTCAAATGCATTCGCTGTCATCGCAATAATAGGAAGCTTACCTGCATCTTCTCTTTCAAGTGCTCTTATGGTTCTGGTTGCAGATAAACCATCCAGCTTAGGCATCATAATATCCATAAGAATAGCATCATATGTTCCCGGTTCGCTGTCCTTGAATGCCTTAACAACCTCTTCTCCGTCATGAACCACAGTAACCGTCGCTCCCTCATCTGAAAGCAATGTGCTGGCAATTTCTGCATTTAACACGTTATCTTCTGCAAGTAAAAGATTTAATCCTTCTATTGTTTCCTTGCTCTCATCATGTTCAGCCACTGCCATCTCGTCTTTATCTGCAATCTCAAAATGAAGCATTATTGTAAATGTTGAGCCTTTGCCCTCTTTACTTATAACGTCAATCGAGCCACCCATTTTATCTACAAGATTCTTAACTATTGCCATTCCAAGTCCTGTTCCCTGATATACACTTCTGGCATCGGTATGCTCCTGCGCAAATGGTTCAAAAATATTCTTTAAAAACTCTTCACTCATTCCTATTCCTGTATCAGATATTGACCACTGGTAAGTAACAATATTGTCATGGACTCCCATATAGGTAAAAAGAGTCTTAACCTTTCCACCTACTTTATTGTACTTTATGCAATTTCCATATACATTAAGGAACAGCTGTCTTAAATGCAGCGGACTTCCATACACATATGGATATTTCACCTTATCTGATGCTTCGTCAAATTCAAGTGTAACGCCCTCATCAACAGCCTTCTGTTCTACGATGGTAATAATATCATTTGAAAGACTATTTATATTGAATACCTCATGTGCAAGTTCTATATTTCCGTCTTCTAATTTGCCCATCTGCAAAATGTCATTTATCAGTGCAAGCAGATGATTGGCGGCAACTAACATTTTCTCTCTGTTAGAATTAATCAGTTCCACATCATCCTTATGCTTCTCATCTATCTTAAGAAGACCTATAATTCCGTTTAACGGGGTTCGTATATCATGTGTCATTCTTGAAAGAAAATCCGTCTTAGCAGCATTAGCCTTCTCTTCCCTTATAATTGACTGTTTAAGCTGGTTATTCTTATCCTCCAGGCTCTGAAAATATTCCTTCTGCATGTTCATCTGCTGTTTCTGATAAACCTGGGCTGTTCTCCAACGAATCATGTTCAATACAAAAACTGCAAATACATAAACAATCACGCTGTACAATATATTTCGTGGTGTTGTTTCAAACACCTGTCTTTCAGGAATACATATGTATACATAATAATCACGTCCGCGGTTCATAACACCAAAGCTGTGTGCTATCCCAGCTTTATCATTTCCTGCATGAACAAGCTTTCCGTTTTGTTCTTTATTCTTAACTCTGTTAAATAATTTATTATCGGTTACATTTGTTCCAACAAGCTCATCATAATTAGAAGCAATAATACGATTACCATTCGTAACTATAATCGTTCCGTCTTCAACAGAATTATATCCCGACAAAATGTGATTAAACGATAAATTATAATCCTTCACATATTCTGCATCTGTATGATAATACGTGATAACCAGATTATCGGAATTAGTTATTCCGTGAGCTGCCAGGTCAATATGTGAACCATCATCACAGGTAATTCTTGTTGCATATGTTTTCTGTGGGTATTCCGCTGAGTCCAGCATGGCATTATTTTGGAAATCATTCTTAACTTTTTCTATATATTCAGTACTTTCAGAGTATTCACTTAATACTTCTCCATTACTGTCAGCAATTATAATTCCTGACATATGTATTTCTTCTGTATATTCCTTAAGAACCTTTTCATCTAAATAATTACTTCCGTTAAGTTCGCTCTCGTATGTAAAATATTTATTCAACTGCTGTGAACTGTCCATTACCCTCATTAAGCTTTTGGTCTCTGATGCAAGATGAAGTCTGTGATAGCTGTTGCACTGTTCATCTATATATTTTGCCTTGGAATTTAACCTTTTTTCTGTATTAGCATAGTCTGCACCTGAAGCTATCAGATATACCACAATAAGTATGATTAGTCCAACCAGTATCTCAATCAGCCAGGCGTACCTTTTTTTGATTACTTTTTTCTTATTACTTATCATAGCCATATCCCTCCAGATACTTATCTGCATCCTCCAGATATTTGCTTACAATCTGTTTTATGGTTCCATCTTCACCCATTTCCATTAATACCATGGAAAGCTGTGTGTCAATGCCGCGTTCATCATTTTTATCAAATGCAACGCCCAATCCAACTGTTGCAAGCGGCTCTGATAATATACGGAATTCAATATTATAGTCTTTCATATACTGAATAATTGCTGTTTCATGAGCTGCTATTGCATCTACATAACCCTTGCTTAAAAAAGGATAAATAAGTTCCCGGTTCTGCAAAGAAAATATTTCTCCTACCTGTGGAATTCTTACATCTGTCCTCTTTGTAAAAATCTCCTCAGGCTTGGTTGTTGTCTGTACTGCGATTACCTTATCTTCCAAATCTCCAATATTATATATATTGCTTTCATTGCTAACCGCAATAACCTGTCTGCCAAGCATATATGGTCCTGCCCATTTATACTCGTTTTCTCTGCCATTCATACTGAAGCTGCCCCACAGACAGTCTATTTCTCCATTCTTTAACAGCTCCTTCTTATCTTCACAGTCAATTGATACAAATACTGCCTTATAACCCAATCTGTAAAATGCTTCCTTTGCCAGTTCCACATCTATTCCTGTTGGCTGTCCATCCATATCTGTATAATTGAAAGGAGGATAATTATCGCTTCCGATTATAATTTCCTCCATGCCTGCCGTATCATCAGGTACATTCTCCATCTGACCTGATGAGCAGCCACATACAGAACATATTATGGTAATTACAATACACATAATACTAATTAACTGCTTGTATTTTGTTGTTTTCCCCATTCTACTCTCCTATCTTCCGGGATTCACAATACTGGACAAACATATCGATAAATACCGGATTATTCTGCGGCAGATTTAATATCCACCTGTACAAATAGTACTGTCTATATTTTATAACCTCCCCTGTTAAAATGTCAATTTCTTATAGGTATTATCCTGCCTAATTCAGCTGACATTCTGTGTGATATTGAAATAACAGTTCTGTTTTCTGATACCTTCTTTAACGCTGTAAGCACTTTCTTTTCTGTATCAGCATCAAGATTGGCTGTTATTTCATCAAGCAATAATAATTGTGGTTCTGAAACTGCTGCTCTTGCAATTGACAATAACTGCCATTGTCCCTGTGAGAAAATCTCCGGAACACATTCAGTATCATATCCTTTTTCCAGACTCTCAACAGCTTCCTTAAGTCCTGTAATCTCAATAACTTTTTCTACCATTTCATCACTTATTGAATCATCATATAAGGTTATCTGGTCTTTTACAGAACCAGGCACCATATGAAATGACTGCTCCACATATCCAAAAAGCTTTCTTTTCTCTTCAGGCTGTATATTAAATGCTTTTTTACCGTCAATTATTACCTCGCCTTCACCGGGCTCATATAATCCCAGCAAAAGCTTGAATATTGTACTTTTTCCGGCTCCTGTACGTCCTGAAAGTGTAACCTGTTCACCCTTCTTTACACTTATATTCACATGATTAAGTACTACCTGTTCATCATAACCAAACACTACATCCTTTAATTCAACAAATGCATCCGAAGCACCGGACTTTACAACATTTTCCTGCTTAATATCACTGTCTTTTTTAAGTTCAGGCAGCTCGTAAAATTCATTAATTCTATGTATTCCTGCTATTGCAGACTGTATTGTCTGAATTTCCATACCAAGACTTTCAACAGGTGTAAATATCTGTCCTATATAATTAATTACAGCAACCGCTGTTCCTGCTGACATGCCAAACAACACCAGTACTTTAGCATTTCCCGAAGCTGACAGAAGCATTACAACCGCAACAACTACAGCATTAAATATAAGTATAACCGGTGAATATATCGCATCGTAGAAATTGGTTTTCTCCATTGCGCGGTAACTTTCCCCGATATACTCATCATATCTTTTTTCCATATATTTTTCTTTATTAAGGCAATGTATTGTCCTTATGTTATGCAATGTTTCAGGTACATGTCCTGATGCCCTTCCAACAGCACGTCTGTTATCAATCTGAGCCTTTAACATATTCTTCTGTACATGTCTTGTAAATATGAAAAGCAATGGAAGCACAATAATAAATACAATCGCAAGTCCTCTGTTCTTAAACCATATAACTACAAGAATACTTATAATCCTGCATGCATCGGCAAACATGCTTATGATTCCCGATGTAAAAAGATTTTCTACTGTATCTACATCTCCTACAAATCTTGAAACAAGCTTTCCCGGTTCCTGTTTATTTAATTCATCTGCTGTCAGCCTTGTGAACTTATCCATCAGACTGCTTCGTAATGAATGTGTTATCTTCTGTCCAAATACGGTCAGAAGTCCCTCTCTTAAAGCCTCAAGTGCTCCTGTAATAAACAACATTCCGAAATACATCATTATCATTGAAAATGTCAGACTGTTTCCGGCAGTAAGCTCATCAATAATATCAGCAAGAACCAATGGTGGAATTAATGAAGTTATGATTGCTCCACACACAGAAACTATAATTCCAAAAGAAATCAATTTATATTGTTTTACAGCATTAAATATAACACCACTAACATTATTATTATTTTTCATTTCTAATGTCTCCTTAATCTGTCAGATACTAATTAATAAAGTAAAGTTATTCTGCTTATACCCTTAAGCTTTTAAACATTCTGACTTTCAAACAATTCCCTGTATTCAGGTACTGAAGCTGCCACCTCTTCATGTGTTCCGATACTTGCCGCTCCATTACTGTCTAACCAGATTACCTTATCCATATCAGGGAACATATACAATCTGTGTGATATTAAAATAATTATGTTATCTTTTGCCATCTGCTTAAGATTTTCATATATTTTCTTCTCTGTAGCTTTATCCAGAGCTGAAAATGGATCGTCTAAAATCATCAATGGTCTCTTATGGCACAATGTTCTTGCAAGTGCAAGCCTCTGTGCCTGTCCGCCTGATAATCTCACACCACCGTTGCCGACAAGTGTATTGATTCCATCTTCCATTCCTTCGACCTCTTTATCAAGGCATACCATTTTCAAATACTTCTTAGCATCAAATTCGCTTCCAAGAAGTATATTGTTCTCTACCGTATCATTAAATAATTCAGGGTCATGTCCGAGGTATCCCACCATTCCTGACCTCTTTATCTTATCTATATCCTTTAATGCTTTTCCGTCAATTTGTATATCACCTTCATACGGATACTCACATAAAAATACTTTTCCCAATGTGGATTTACCACATGCAACAGGGCCTGTAACACCTATTATCTGGCCTTTCTTCGCAGAAAATGTCAAATCATTTATAATATTCTTTCCTTCCGGATATGCAAAATTAAGATGTGACACTTCTACATTTTCTATGTTGTATGTATTGTTGTCCTCCTTATTATCAACAACTTTCATAAGAGGGCGTATTCTTTTCCATGAAACCTGCGCCTTATGTACCGCATTAAATAATTTGGCAGCACTTGAAGACTTCTTTGAAAGCTTTGCGAAACATGAGATAAATGTTGTAAAGGCTGCTATATCCCAGCTTTTCCAACCGGTCTGAAGAACATTTTTCCCACCGAAATAAATAATAAAGATAACTCCTGCCATGGAAATTACATTGTAAACCGGTGGCATTGAAGAATTCCATATATTAGCCTTAACCGCAGATTTCTCATATGCAGTAAGTGTAGTTTCATACGCCTCCTGTCTTTCTTTCTCACGTCCAAATACCCTGTATGTTATCGCATTGGCAGCCCTGTCAAGTGTATTGGCACTCAATATTCCCGACTGTTCCTTATAAGCCGCACCGGTTCTTTGTATGATAACCTTCATCTTTTCAGCAATTATGTAAGAAATAGGAGGGAAAATCATACATATAAGTGCAAGTCGCCAGTCATAGTAAAAAAGCATTGCTGCGTATGCTATAAGAACCACACCCGTATCAAATATTTCTGTTGTAAATTTTCTCATTCCCTCAGCACAGTCATCTACATCAAGTATTGCCTTTGTCATTATATTTCCTGTGCCTTCCTCCTGAAGTCCGGTTCTGCTTTTATTAACAAGACTTCCATAGAGGATTTTTTTCATGCTTCTGTTTACATTATTAGCAAATCTTCTTACATAAAATCTCTTGAAATACCTTAAAACCTGCATGATAATTATCGAAATAACATATGCACCGACAATAACCAGCATATCTGCAAATGTCTTATTTCCGCCAAGTATGTCAATAAGGCAGCCTGCCATCTTTCCTTCAAACCATGGTTCAAACATTCTGCCGATATTATATATAAGACCTGATATTGTAATAATTACAAGCACTTTCCATTCACATTTGAAATACGATAATATTTTATCTGCGCAAAATGTTTTGTTCTTAGAATTATTCATTATCTTCACCTTCTGTCATCTTCATAATTTCTTCCGGTGTTTCCTTCATTCCCAATCTGAACCACTCATCAAGCCACCCAAAAATACTTCCCGCCACAAGGGACTTTGCATAACGCTCAATATTATTTGATGCCTCATCCATTTTAGTGGCTTTCCTTAAATTCTCATATATCATATAACTCAAATCATGCTTATACAATAGGCTATAAAATTCTTTATATTTATAATAATGCCTGACAAGACTTTCAGACAAATATGATGGATCGTTTTGCTCTTCAAAATCCTTTCCCCACTCATTAATCAATATGTCCATATATTTTTCCAGAACATCCTTTTTACTTTCAAAATTCCTATAAAAAGAGACTCTGCTTACTCCCGCTTCCTTAACCAATTCCGTTATTGTTATATTATCAAATGCTTTTCTATCCATCATACCAATAAGAGCTGTTGTTATACATTCCTTAATAAATGCATTTAATTCCTGTTTTTTGTTCATGTGATACAATTTTGCTCCTTTGTTTCTTAATGCTTCTGTTCTATTGATATATACTTATATATCATGTTACACTTCTTTTACAAAATATGATACATATGTTTCATATTTAATTCAATTAAATTCTGCAATTTATTATTCAGAAAATCATTTACAAATTTATTATTTAGTAAATTATACTTATAAGTTTTAATTAATTGTATTATCTTTTTATTTTTTAAGGAGGATTTATGTCGGACTACATAGTTACAACCAATTCCATTTGTAAGGCTTATGGAAACAGAACAGCAGTTAATAACATATCTATTCATGTGAAGAAGGGTGCTATCTACGGACTAATAGGAAGGAATGGTGCCGGTAAAACAACTCTTATGAAACTACTACTTGGGCTTACTAAGCCGGACAATGGTGAAATAATTTTCGATGGATATTCTGATTTAAATAAAGCTCGCAGGAATACAGGCTCTTTAATTGAAGCTCCCGCTCTCTATAAAAATGAAACTGCACTTGAAAATATGAAGAGATTTTCACTGCTTACAAAATCGTCGGACAATGAAATAAAAGAAATACTATCTCTCGTAGGTCTTGACAACACTGGGAAAAAGGCTGCCGGCTCATTTTCGCTGGGTATGAAGCAACGTCTTGGAATTGCTATTGCCATGCTTGGAAATCCGAATTTATTAATACTTGATGAACCAATCAACGGACTTGACCCTGCCGGAATCAAAGATATCCGCGACACAATAGTAACTCTTAATAAAAAGGGCGTTACATTTATTATATCAAGCCACCTGCTTGATGAACTTGGAAAAATTGCCACGGACTACGGAATTATTAATAACGCTGAACTTGTAGAAGAAATCAGTTCTAATGAATTAAATAAGCGCTGTTGTACTTCTCTCACAATAAAAACCAATAGTAATAAGAACGCAACAAATATTCTGCTTGAAAACTATCCTGAACTTAAAAACAATATTACTTACACATATGACGGTATAACTATCACATGTGATAATCCTCAGTCAGCTTTATATAACAAAACAATAATAAACAATAATATAGACATCTACGAAACTTATTTTAACCATTTAGGATTTGAAGATTTTTTCATTGAAAAAATCGGACATTAATTTGTCATTTTACAATTAATAGCAAAATAGATAACAAACTATGGAGGAAAAATGTTTAACTTATTAAAATTAGAATTCAGAAAATTGAGAAAACAGAAAAGCTTTTATATATGCACCATTATTATGATTATATTAATACTCTTATCTGCAATAACTAACAATATTCTCTCCCAGGACGAAGAATTATCATTTTTAACAGATACTTCAACAATCAGCATTTTAATATCTGCAATATCCAACTGCTCATTTACACTTATTGCCGGAATTTTCATTGCCTTATTTACCTGCGAAGATTATGAACAACAAACCATTAAAAATATATATTCAAAAGGATACTCGCATCTAGAAGTCTACTATTCAAAACTTATTTCTGCATTAACTGCAACAGGAATTATGTATATAATTGTACTTCTCTTTGCATTTCTTATTAATGTACTTATTCCGGTATCATCACTTACCAACTCTGGTATTAATGCATCTGGCTTGAACTTATCAGAGACTTTAAATTTACCAATAGCAAATATAATTTATCTTGTAATAGCACAATTCTTTGCTGTTACAGCTTATATGTGCCTTGATTATGTAATATGCTCATTTCTTAAAAAAAATGGTTCATCAATTGCAGCAATTATTGTATACCCATTAATTGTAAACATAATTATTGGATTAATTAACAGTTTAATAAACTCCGATTCATTTGACCTCGGAAAATACTGGATTTCATCACTACTTGGCACTGTATCAGCAGTTAACAATAATTTCAAAGAAATCTCTTTTAGTTTTGCCGGTTCTCTGATATACATTTTCATATTTATTATTATCGGAGCTATCTTATGCCAGCCATTTTCCGGCAGCAAACAAAAGTACAATATGTAATATCAGCATTACAGGAAGTGTGTACTTAAAATACCACTTCCTGATTTTATGTCTGAATAAATACATTGAGATAAGTCCCCCAACTGAACCTCCGATAAATGCCAGAAACAGAAGTGTCGCTTCTTTTATTCTCCATTTGCCATGAACGGCTTTCCATTTATCAATGGCATAGGCTGCAAAAGTTATTACATTGATAATTATTAAATAAATATATATTACTTTCATTATTTCTTTGTGTGATGATAATCAGCAGTTTAACTATCACGCATTTCCTTTCTTATGTTATTATAATGTTCTTTTTTCTGTTCTGCAAAAATCAAATAATCATATTAATATATATACCGCAACAAGCAATACAAGGAACACTACATTAGCAAATGTAAATATTCCAAGATACTTTGCCTTGGCAGACTCATTTTCTCTTGCAATGTACTTGAAACTTATAAGGCTCGCCATGGATGCTATTAATGTTCCAAGTCCTCCCAGATTAGTTCCAATAATCAGTGCATTAGTGTTGTCTGTAAACTGTTCAAGCAATACTGCCGCAGGCACATTACTCATAATCTGGCTCGCCGCTATCGCTGTGTACATTTCTTTACCGTTCATAAAATTCTTAAGGAACTCAGCAAATTCTGTAATTCTTCCAAGATTTCCGATAAATATGAATAATGCAACAAATGTAGCAAGTAACGAATAGTCTACTTTCTTTAACACTTTTCTGTTTCTCACGATTGAATATATAAGCACCAGTATAAATGGAATTATATAATGTATTTTATGTGCAACTGCCAGCAGGCTTATTATAAACAATATTCCATAGACTATCATGTACTCTTTGTAGCAGGATTTTATTACATTTATCGCTGTTCCCGGCCTATTATCTTTAGCCGGTGAGTTCTTATGTCTGCTCCATTTTCTACCTGAAAACACAATCCATGTTATAAGCAGTACCAAAGATACCAGACTATATGGAAGCATAAGCATTATAAATTCTCCGATTCCCATATTTACTGCCTGTTCTGCCTTGCCGTATAGAAATAAATTCTGTGGATTGCCTATCGGTGTCAGCATACTTCCAAGATTGGCCGCTATAGTCTGCATAACAACACATGTAATCATTATATCATTTTCCATCTTTCCGAGTACTATAATCGCAAGAGGAACAAATGTAATAAGTGCGACATCATTGGTTATAAACATTGAAGTAAAGAAACACATTAATACAAGAACCATTACAATTCCTGTTATACTCCCCATTTTCTGAAGCATTTTGCGTGCCAGCATATCAAATGCACCAATCTGCCTGAAGCTTGCAACTATAGTCATAAGACAGAAAAGTATCGCAAGTGTTCTGAAATCAATATACGATATATATTCCCTGTCAGGTCTTATCACAAACATAGACAATACTGCAAGCACTATTGCTATGCTTAATACTGTCTCCTTTTTTATAAATGTGATTATGTTTATAAATATTGGGTTAGCTGTGTCATTACTGATGTTTTCATTATTGTTATTAATATTTTCGTTATTCTTACTGACGTTTTTGTTATTCCTGTTGTTCTTATTACCTGTATTAGTATTCATGATAATATGCACTGCCTTTTACCTGTTAATTATGATTATTGATTGTGTTTAATTAAGTTTGCCATGTTATTGTTTAATATGTCTGCTGTTTATTTTAGTCTATTAGCATGAATATTAGCAAGTTTATTTTATGATTACAGCTTGTGAACACATCTTGACATAATGATTTTTAAATATTTTCATATTATATGATGTATTACTATCCAAAGAATTAGAAATATGTAATTTTTCAGTACTATAATCATATCCTGTCAGGACAAAACAACGTTCATTTCTTTTCCATGTTATACAATTAGTATATTCCCTTATTTAGGGAGCATTTTTTAAAAGTTGTTTATAAAACAACAAATGAATAATATTACTATAGATAAGACTATTAAATATATGGAGAAAGTTCTAGCAGGGGTAGAACAATTTGAGGCAATCCGTCCTTTATTAGTTCAGCATTTTGGCTTTCCATATTTACCAAAATAATCAGTTCTTCAGCCGATGCATAATCTCTAATATTCTCACCTTTCTGTGATTCAATAGGATGTTCATTTCTCCATTCTCGTGCTTTCTTTCCAAAAAGAGCTACATTAAGCATATCTGCCTCATCCGCAAACGCATATCCTTTTTCAATAGATGTTAATTCATCAGTAATAAGGTATCTCTGCACTGCATCCGTATGTATATGATAATTAATCTTTTATAAAGCTCGTTTTTCATCCCAACCGATAGCTTTTCGTTCAGCTTCGTCTTTTTTTAATCGTTGATAATCTTTTATGATATATAATTTAAATTCAAGAGATACCCATGAAGCAAATTCAAATGCAATATCGGAATGTGCATAGGTTCCGCCCCCATATCGACCTGATTTAGAAACCAATCCTATTGCATTAGTAGATAAAATCCATTTTTACGTTCGACAATTGAGTTCTTAGGTTTATGGGAGCAAGTTCATAATCCTAATTTTAAAGGCATCGAATTCGAGGAGTTTAAAGTTTGGATTATGCAATTGTTCCCATAATCCTAAATAATCTAAGGTATTTCTATTCCTTAACCAATTAGAAATCACGCCAGCAGCATCTTCTGAATTTTTGCATCTTGGTAGTCAAGGCACTCGATACCAAATATATGAATTTAATAGTTATGAAAATAAATATATTTATTTTTAGTAGGTGTAAGCATATCCCATGTAACTTTGCAAGAATTTGTAAAATCTTTTCCATTCCCAAAATTTATACAGGATATATAGCTAGGTTCAGCGGGTGTAGGTTCTGGTTCCGGAGTTACTTCTTCTGCTCCTTTCAATCACAAAATATGCCACCCACATCAGAACTGATGTGACAACCCACGAAACCGGAAATACCACATAGAGGCTGCTTAGTGTATTCATATATCTGAACACAGTCTCTATCCATACAATTCTTAACATGCATGTACCTATAATGGTAATCACCGCCGGAACTGATGAATAGCCTCTGCATCCGTGACAAAAAAAGCGCCTCTCTTACCGTAAAGCGCTTTATTGACTATCTTAATTGTATATAGTTGGGATTTCATTTTTAATACAAATGATTGACATTGTAAACCAAATAATTATAATATAATTATAGAAACAACATATAATTAATATTAGCAACGAATTATAATGGAGGCGATTTTATGGCTACAGTACCTACTCAGGTAAGAATTGATGAAAATTTAAAAAGACAGGCAAGTGAATTGTTTTCACAATTAGGTCTGGATATGTCAGGTGCAATGAATATTTTTCTAAAACAATGCGTCTTAAGAGGTGGTCTTCCTTTTAGTGTAGAGCTTCCCCAATATAAACCTGAAGTATTAGATGCAATGGATGAAGCTAAAAAGATAAGCAAAAATCCAAAAACTAAAAGATACCATAGCTTCTCTGAAGCATTGGAGGATATTGATTAAGGCAATATGAATTAATTCTCACTTTAACTTTAGTTGATACCGGAACACATGCTGATTTATTTAACCTTTAATAATAATTTATAAATAGTTATATAACATTAAAGGAAGAGAGTTTATTATTATTTTAATATCTCTCTTCCTTTTGTTAACTTCTTTATTGCCTATTATATATGATACACCCTGTTTGGCTTGATTGGATGTGCCTTAGGATATTCGCCATCAGCATAACCCAATGCGCAATGTCCGATTCCCTCGTATTCTTCCTCAATGCCAAGAGATTTGAGCAGATTCTTTCCCCAATCTGTTTCAAATTCTTCTTTTGCACGATGTATCCAGCAGCTTCCTATTCCAAGGTCATGCGCTGCAAGCATAAGATTACCCATAACAAGACTTCCGTCATACACTCCATTTGGATAATCCTTCTTTGCAAGTACTATAAGCATGGCTGGAGCTCCATAAAATGGATCTGTACCCTCAGGTCTTCCCATAATTTTCTGTTCATTTCTGATATTTCATCACGCAATTTCTTATCAGTAACCTCTATAATAATTGTATTCTGATAACTCATTCCGTTTGGTGCATATAAACCTGCTTCTATGATTTTATCAATAATTTCCTGAGGAACCATGTCCGGCTTATACTTTCTTACGCTTCTTCTTGATTTAATATTATCCAATACTTCTGACATATACTTTATAAACCTCCATTCTGAAATGGTACTTGGTCTTCCTGAACCAATCTTGATTTTGCCATTATTATATGTCTGAAAATTGTATTTTTCAATATATGAATATTTCAAATAATATTAAATATTAAATTCAAAAAATTTATTAATATAATAAATCTTCTTTTCACATTTTATGAATTTTTACAAATAATGTGCAAATAATTGACATCATTTAATATCTAGATTAATATAATATTATTAAAAGGGAGTAGTTTTCATCTGATTATCTGTTTCAGGTGAAATAATAATCGTCATCACGCCTAACGGCCGGTTATTATTGTAATTAACGAGACTTTTATCAATCATTTTTGATGTGGTAAAGGTCTCTTTTTTTATACTTGTATTCCATACCTTTATCACAGGAAAGGAGACTATTATGGAATACCTTTTATTAATTATCGGCTTTGCACTCTTAATCAAAGGTGCAGATTTCTTCGTAGAGGGAAGTTCTTCCCTTGCTAAAATCCTCAAAGTACCAAGTGTTATAATTGGTCTTACAATCGTTGCAATGGGAACCAGCGCCCCCGAAGCCTCAGTAAGCATAAATGCTGCGCTTTCGGGTAATAACGAAATTGCAATAAGCAATATCATCGGATCAAACATTTTTAACGGACTCGTCGTTGTGGGTATCTGCGCATTTATAGCCGGTTTTAAGACTAATTTAGAAATCCTGAAAAGAGATATGCCTGTTAATATCGTAATAACCGCATTCCTTATATTAATGCTCATAGACGGCAAATTAAACAGGCTTGAGGGCATTATTCTCTTACTTGGTATGATAGTTTATCTGATTTGCATGGTTATATCTGCCTTAAAAAATCGTGAAGCCGGCGAACCCTGTAAGGTTCTTTCTCTTCCGGTAAGTATACTTTATATAATCGGCGGTCTTATTGCAGTTATTTTCGGTGGCAATCTGGTTGTCGACAAAGCCTGCATCATAGCTGCCAATTTCGGTGTCAGCCAGAATTTTATCGGACTTACAATTGTGGCTATAGGAACTTCCCTTCCTGAACTTGTAACATCAATTGTCGCAACAAGAAAAGGAGACAGCGGTCTTGCACTTGGTAATGCAATAGGCTCTAATATATTTAATATATTATTTATCCTTGGAATGTCTGCCGCAATTTCTCCTTTAAATGTACTTAATGAATCCATTATTGACTGCGTTATATTATTAGTCAGCGGAATCGTTTTATTTATATTTGCATTTACTAAGAAAACCATGAACAGATGGGAAGGCGCAACCTGTGTTCTCCTATACGCCGCCTATACTGTATATTTATTCATAAGATAATGCCCTGTGAGTTATCGCAACCCGATACCTCAGGCATCTAACAAGAATATGGAACTATAGAATTATAGAGCTATACTATTATGAAATTATAGGATTATAGAGTCCTATAAAACAAAATATTAAATATAAAAAACAAAGACTGCCACTCAGCATATTAATGCATATGTGGCAGTCCCTTATTCTACCTCACAAATAACGTGAAAGTCAGTTTTTCGTCTTTATAAGAATATTTCAAAACTTCAGCATCTTCATCTCTCATAGGAGTTGCATACTCATCATATGGTCTGATAGTGCTATAAAAATATTTATATCCCGGCATTTTAACATCTGTAAACACACACTCTTTCATTGTAAGTGTTGTTCCTGAATACTCATAGTATTCATATGATGTATAATTTGCCCCCACTTGACCCAATACATTTAAGCATTCCATTAGTGCACAGATAATAACTGCTTCTTTCACCGCCTTTAACAACTTGTTTCATCTGTCCATTATCTAATGTAAATATATCATAAATAGTATAATAGCCATCTTCACCATTAACACCTAATATCAGCTCATCAATACCATTTTCATCAAGATCTTTAAACATATATCCTGCCTTATATTTTATTGACCTGCTTGTATAAAATACATCTGCCAAATCAAGGCTTTCCATTTCCTTGGTTGTGAAACCGTTGGTAAGTCCATTGGTAACCTTCTTTATAAATTCGTCATATGCACTATAATCAACCTTTTCCTTGGTTGTTTCCTGTGTAGTGTTCGGTATTTCAGCCATTGTCGTTTGTATTATATTGTTAGACTGCCCCTCCTTACTATTAGATGTTTCATTATTACCACATGCTGCAAGACCGATTGCTACAAACAACGATAATATAGCTGCCGAAACTCTTTTTGCTTTTGTTAAACGTACGATATTCATATGTAACCTCCTCATAAATATAAATTTACATCTGAAAACATCATACCTTATATTAACACATACCCTGACTTAATTCCACACTATCTATATCTCAAACCCATTACTTACAAGCATTTCCTTATCCTGTGAAGTATTGTTGCCGGATGTTGTAAGCATATCTCCGGTTATGGTTGCATTTGCTCCTGCGAAAAATGCGTATTTACCACTGTCGGTAAGCAATGTTCTTCCTGCTGCCAGACGTACATCTGCTGTTGGGTTAATGAATCTGAATAAAGCTATTGTCCTTAAAATCTCATCTTCTGTAAGTGTCTTAATATTTTCAAATGGTGTTCCTTTTATTGGAAGCAGTGAATTAAGCGGTATAGACTTAACTTCAAGCTCTGAAAGTGTAAATGCCATATCAAGTCTGTCATCCCAGTCTTCTCCCATGCCTATTATACCACCTGAACAGACTTCAAGCCCTGCTGCCTTAGCTGCCTTTATGCATGCAATCTTATCGTCAAATGTATGTGTTGTACATATATTAGGAAAATTCCTTCTTGATGTTTCTATATTTGCATGGTATCTGTTAATTCCACATTCCTTAAGTTCCTCAAGCTGCTCTTTATTTAATAATCCGTGAGAACCGCACAACTCAATATTCTTGCACTCCTCATGCATTCTTTTATATGCATTTTTAGCAAGCTCAAAATCTTTTCCTTCCAGAGTTCTTCCTGCTGTTACTATAGAAAATCTGTGTGCTCCGTTTTCCTCATTATGCTTACATTCATTCACAAGTGTATCTTCGTCAAGAAATCCGTACTCATCTGCACCTGTATGATGATGTCCCGACTGGGCACAGAATTTACAGTTTTCGCTGCATCTTCCGGCTCTTCCGTTAATAATAGTGCATAAATCAACCTTATTTCCACAATAATGCTTTCTTATTCTGTCTGCGCCTTCCTTAATTGCATCTAAAGCGCCATTTACAAGAAAACTTACATCATCGTCCCTTGTAAGTCTGCGTCCACCTATAATTTCATCTGCTAAGGCAAGAATGTATTCTGCCTCTCTGCTTCCTGTCTTACCTGTTTTACTGTTGTCCATTCTGCTATCTGCCTTGTTATCTGTCTCTTTCATCTGACTGCTCCTTATTTCAACCGTATTTATAGAATTTTACTTAATTCTAACCACATAAAAAAGCATTGTCAACTTAATTTTAGTTAAAGTTGACAATGCTTTATTTTTTGTGTAGTACATTTCTTTTTATATATTCAAATGTATAATCTTCTCCCTTTTCAGCAAGCATTTTCAGGAGTTTATATAATAATTCTTCAGTCTTTGGATGCATTATATAATGTCCCCTGCCCTTAAGGTAATAATCCAGCGAATCCCTGTCCGTATATTTATCCTTGTTGTATATTTTGCTCGCTGCAACCCTGTCGCAGAACATTTCCACAACATATTTTATCGGCATTTCCATTCCTACAAGGCTGCCGTCACTTCCATTTGCTGAATAATCAATCCAATATTCGTAATGGTGCTTGTTTCGCCCTTTATGATGAAGCCATGCAGCCGAATAGCCCTTGCTTTCTCTCTGTGCATTATTCGGGCTTCTGCTTCCCTCCTGATAATATATAACACCCGGAATAAACTCGGTAGGTGTGTATTTTGATAAATCATGAAGAAGTCCCTGCTTATACAGACCTACTCTGAAACAATGCTTCATAACCATAAGCTTATGTGTATTAATTGTATGCAAATGTCCAAAAAAATTGTGTATCAGCTTAGTCGGTTTCACAAGCCACTCCTCCTTCCTTGTATGTTAAATATTAATCAAAGGTGATTATAGCATGTTTAAATATACGGTTTCAACAAAAAATTAACAAAGTCGCTTAAACCTTTCGATTCAAGCGACTTCAATGCAAATATTAAACCCAATGATTATTAAACTACTCTACTCAAAATAATACAGATATACATCTTCAAGATCAATATTATCATCAACCTTGGCTGCCTTATCAGGGAGTTCATCTCCCACAACTCTTAATGCAAGTCCATTCTTACGCTGACGAATATTACCTATCTTGTATTCTTTCTGAAGTTCACCGACATCTGCCAATGTACATGTTATCTCACCGACTTTGCCATGCATGCTTTCAATAAGTTCAACAGGTGTTCCCTCTGCTATAATCTCACCCTTCTTAAGAAGCATAACCCTGTCAGCTATACATTCAATATCGCTTACTACATGTGTTGCGAAAAGAATTATCTTATCCTTGCTAAGCTCTGCTATGTAGTTTCTGATACCTATTCTTTCCTTAGGATCAAGACCTGCTGTTGGTTCGTCAAGAATAAGAATAGATGGATCTCCTAAAAGTGCCTGCGCAAGTAATACCCTCTGCTTCATACCTCCTGAAAATCCTCCGATTTTCTTATAGGCAACTGATGTAAGATTAACAATCTCAAGCAATTCGTCTATCTGCTGATTAACTGTCTTTCCATCCTTCTTCTTAACACCTTTGATTTCTGCCATGTATTTAAGAAATGCTTTAGGCGAGAAATCTTCATAAAACCCCTGTTGCTGTGGCATATAACCCACAAGCCCTCTAAACTTTCTTCCCAGCTTCAAGATATCATCACCATCATATAATATCTTTCCACCGTCGCTGCCCTTATCTCTTGATACATTGTCTGTGATAAGGTTAATCATTGTGCTCTTACCGGCACCGTTGGCACCCAGAATTCCGTACACTCCCGGAGTAAATGTATAATTCACCCCTTTAAGAGCCTGAACCGTGCCATAAGTCTTTTTAAGACCCTGCAATTCAAGTTCCATATATTGTCCTCCTACTCAAATTAATATATTAATATTATAACTTTTTAAGAGGAAATTTACAATATATTTTTTATATCCGGCTAAAATTTATTTACATTATTTATCTTCATAAAGAAAATTCTTACAATTTTACTGTAACTTTTTCTCCTTCTTCCCTGCAAGCAGCATTGATGTAATCAGCGAAGTTATCGGTACGGTAAGGATAATACCCATTGTTCCCGATATGCCTCTCATTATCTCAATTGCTACAGAATACATATTAAGTATCTGGTGCATCTGATACGAATATGCATAAATTATCATCACAAGGCTTAAACTGCCGCCTACATATGCCAGAATCAAAGTATTAGACATTGTTCCAATCATATCACGTCCTATATTAATTCCCGATTTGAACATATCCTTTGCCGATATGTCAGGGCTGTTTAATTTAATCTCATGTAATGACGAAGAAACCGACATTGCAACATCCATAACTGCGCCAAGTGATGCTATCAGTATTCCTGAAAACAACATTCCGCCTATATCCAGCTTTGAATTCTGTCCAACATAAATCAAAGTCTCTATGTCATCAACATTTACACCTGTAACATGTCCAAAATGTCCGAATAATAACGCTATTAATCCTGATACAATTACACCAAATATTGTTCCCAACATTGCACCGATTGATTTCATCTGAAAATCTGCAATAAGCACAAATGTAACAACCGTTATTATTACAACCGATATTGTTGCGGCTATAAATGGCGATACCCCTATATACATCATAGGAATATACATCATTATTACAACAACAAATGTAAATATAAGTGCCAGTACCGAATTAAAGCCTTTCTTTCCGCCTACCAGCCACATTAATCCAAAAAATGCCGCAACCAGTATAAATATTTCACTTTCACGGTCATAGTTATATACATTTGCCGACAGCTTGCCGTTATATTCGCTTAAATTTGCTATTACCTTTGTTCCTACTTTACAATTTGCCCCATATAAATATCCATTAAGGCTGTAGGCATTTACTTCTTCACCTTTATGGCTGCCTGACTTAATACGCAAAACAACCTCCTGGCTGTCGCCGCTATCTAAATCAGCGACAGCCTGAAGGTCTTCATTTTTATTTTCGATAACCACTGCTTTTACAAACTTTGTGTTATCCTTTGCAAGCAGCGGTTTTCTTTCTACACTTCTGTAGAACATAAACATTGCGAAAGTTATAATAGCCACTATAAGGTATTTACCAATTGTAGTTATTAATTCTCTTCTTCGCAAAGCTCTTCACTCTTTCTGCGGAAGAATACTACCGCTCCTATAGTTGCTGCAACTCCTGCCATTCCTGCAAACAATCTTACAGCCTTAGCATCTGATGTCTGAGGAGAAGTTTCTTCTGCTGGTTCTACCGTAGGAGCTGCCGGTTCCTCTGATACAGCGAGTGCATTAATTGCATCTACTACTGCTAATTTAGCTGTCTCAAGAGCTGCTCCGTCAACAACAGGTGCATCTGTCTTCTTGTAGCTTTCAAGCTGTGCCTGGCTTCCCTCTGCTGCCTGAATATAGATTGTCTTGTCAAGGAGTGTAGACGTTCCCTTCTTAAATCTGTTTATCTTTCCGTCCTTATCATCTGCATTCTTAACTGAACCATATCCTGATACTCTGTCTGTCGCTTTTCCGTAATTAGAAGTAATATCAGCTATCATTGGGTCACTTGCTGTTGTGTAAGAAGCCTTTAATGTCTTTAATGTTATAAGTGCATTCTTTAATGCTGACATAGTCTCTTCTGTGTAATTAGCTTCTGAATTATTAACAAGCTTCTCTGCACTTGCTATTACTTCATCAACAGAGCTTGCAGAATTTGTCTTATTGATTGTGAAATCGTCTGCATACTTATTACCATCATAATCATAAGTCTTTATTGTAAGTGAACCACTTGTGAAATCTATAGTAGAAAATGATGGAAGGCATTTATTAGTTCTCTCTGCAATATAGTATGGTGTGTAGTTAAGAAGGTTGTAATACTTAGAACCTGAGCCTGAACCTGTTGTTATGTATAATGTACCTTCTGGGTTAGTAACACTTCCATTTGTTATGTCATAATCAACTACATTTCCGTCAAGAATCTGGTAGCTTCTTGAGAATGTATGGTCATGTCCTGTAAGACATACATCAATATTAAATTCGTCCATTAAAGGAGCAAATATAATTCTGTTTGTAGCAGCATCAGTATCTGCGTGTGGCTGACCAGAACCATAAATATCACTATGGAATATAACTACCTTCCATTTTGCATCAGGATTGCTTGCTACAGCCTTGTTCATGAATGTTCTATGCTCTTCCTGATTACGGTTATTACTGTTAAGAGAAATGAATAATACATCGCCATAGTTAAAGTAGAAATCACTTCCTGCCTCTGTGCTTCCTAACTTATCTGATGAATTAGGATTGTTAAAATGTGCTGAGTAATCTGAACCTGCCATATCATGGTTACCGATTGTTGCAGCAATTGGAAGGCTTCTGAATACTGATGGATAAAGATAACCTGCATATTCACTCTCTCTTGTCTTCTTATCATCTGCCTTAGTTGCATTTGACTGGTTTATCTGGTCACCCGCTGATAAAAGGAATGAAGCATTTGGACATGTCTTTAATGCCTGCTGCATTGTCTTATTCCAGTTGTATGTATCTCTTGCAACACTCGCATCATTAGCTGAATAATCTGAACTGCTTCCTGATGCTCCAACCTGTGGGTCTCCTGTAAGAATTACTGAAAATTCACTTGTTGCCTTAGTTGTGTAATCATACTCATCAGACCATACTGTTGTGTCTTCTGTATAATTGTCTGTGTACTGATAATGGTACTTTGTATTTTCTTCAAAGTAATCTGCTATACCTACCTTATTAGAAGCCTTATAGCTCTTACCCTGCCAGTTCTCTGCGCTTATATCTTCTGCCGTTCCTGTTACAACCTTGGCTGCTGACTTAGCTCCGTCTTTCCATACCTTAACTGCCGGTGTTCCTTTACTCTCTGAATACCATGAAAAATTAAGTGCACTTGCATCAGAACCTGGAACTAATGCAATATTTTCTGTCTTGGCAAAAGCTTTTTCCCCTCCCTGCCATACATTAGCAAGCCATGACTGAAAATCTGTTGAATTGTCAGTATCATTTTTGAATGTACTGCTGCTTACATCATATTCGCCATAAGCAAATGCGCTTACCAATGGAGCCTGACTGACCATCATAGTTGACATTGCTGCAATAGCGGCTGCTCTCTTTAAGAGATTCTTATTCTTTCTCATAATTTCCTCCAACAAAAAAAGTTATATAGTAGTCATCCAGCCTCCTCTCCACTGCTATTCGGATTGCGCAGCTGCCTAGAGGATTTTGGATTGACTAGAATATAACCCGTTGAAGTAAATATGAAATAGTCTTTGTGTAAAGGCTGTGTAAATCTTTCTAAAAATATAGTTAAGCCGTCAGAAAGTCTGATAAATAGTGGGTTTTATTATTCCTCATCAGGATAAAAAACACCATATCCGGCAACATAACCTGCCCTGAAATAAAACTCCGTAGACCTGAAAAGACTTTCTACATCATCGTAATTATCATTCAGCCAGTCTGCCGCCTCAACAAACTTTTTATAATTCTTATGTTCCTTATTCTTGTCTGTAGGTTCAGCCAGAGCCTTAAGCTCAGGCTTCAGATATGAAAAATATGTATCGCATATTTTCTTTTGGTATGCCGGTTTATGATTGGCTGTTGAAATCACCTCATCCGATACATATACCTTATCTGCTCCGGATTTTTTAAGAAATGTATATATCTTCTTACCGATATGACGGTTTCCTGCGCCATCATCCAGCTCCAGCAGATTACACATTTTATCAATTAATTTCTGGTTATCAGGATAGGCATCAACATAATCATCATCAAGGTCTCTTATGTAAATAATTCCACCGTTTGGATTAATATAATTAGCCATTTTGCTTACCAGCTTCTCAGGATTAGAGACATCTTTAATGACAAGCGTAAGGTCTATTATGTCAAATCCCAACAGATTGTTATTCTCCATAATTTCCATTATCTTCTTGTCGTAATCCTTATCATCAAATTCATCGTCTATAAAATGTCCCTCGCCAAATACATCATTTGCATGGTTTACATATGATGCATAAGTAACTCCATATACATTACTTATTCTTGGGCTTTCACCTCTTACGTTACGTTCCGGCGACAAATCGTATTTCTTCTTGTATGTGTCTATATCATAGGCCTTATAAACAAATAAGCTCAGTTCCTTTTTATCCTCAAACAGGCCTTTTTCTTTTATTGCTCTTTCAAGCATTTTCCAGTCAAGCTTTTTGCATACCTCGTGGTCAGAGGTTATCCATAGCCTGTCCTCATCTGTCATTTCATGGTCAGCATACCATGAATTATTAATAGACTTCTTTTTAAGTGAGAATTTACGCCCATTAGAATCCTTCATACGGTTTATAATCTGTGTTTTTATAAACACTTCTTCCATCTCTTCAGAAGAGTTAGGGTATTCATTTAAATTAAAGGTTTTGAACACCTTTATTTCGTCTATTTCATTATCCCAGTCAACTTCATCATGATTATATCCGCTAAATGAAATTGCTATAATATTTTTATGCTTTGACTGTGCATATAGGATTTCTTCTCTTACATAATCCTCAACGCCTTCTCTTTTCTTAAAATATCCCGGTGTAACTATCATCAGGAAATTAGGTGCTTTATCAATATTGGACTTTATTTTTTCCAAAAAATCCTCATTATGAATACTATTAGTATCGAAAAATACATCTATACCCTTCTGCATAAGCTTTTCCTTAAGCAAGGCTGCCTGACTTGCACCTGTATTTCTTCTGTAACTTATAAAAACATCCATATTTTCACCCCGCGTATATATCTTATATTTTTTCCAGTGCTACCTTGTGTGTTGGTGACGGATATATGCTATCTATCAGTTTCATATCATCGTCACTTATTTTCTCATCAATATTCTTTAAATTTTGTTCTAAATGTTCTATAGATGAGGTCTTACATATTGTTATAAGATTTTCATTTCTTATAACAAATTTAAGCATAAGATTAGTTATTGTTATATTATTTCTATCGCAAATATCTTTAAGAGTTTCATTTTCCATAAGCTCTATCTGCTTTTCACGGACATTTCCCATCGGCGAATATATCATTGGAAGCACATTATGTGCCTTGCACCATGGAAGAAGATCATATTCAACGCCTCTTGAATAAATGTTATACAAAATCTGATTGGCATAACAGTTCGCTCCATTTTTGCATCTGAATAAGTCCTCCATGTCGGCAACATCAAAATTGGATACGCCCCAGTGCCTTATATAACCTTTCTTTACAAGTAACTCCATCTCATCTACTACATCCTGAAGAATAGTGTCCTCTCTCCAATGCAATAAATACAAATCAAAATATTCACAGTTGGTTAATTCTAAGGATTTTATTACCTGCTTCTCAAAATTTCCCTTATACGCATTTTCCGGCAGGATTTTATCGACCACAAAAACTTTTTTTCTGTCTATTCCTTTTATTACCTCACCAACAACCTGCTCGCTAAGACCATTTCCGTACATCTGCGCTGTATCTATAAGCGCCATTCCATACCTGTTGATTGCCGTTGTAATACATTCAACTTCCTGCTTCAGCTTATTCTTATCATTACCTATACACCATGTTCCAACGCCTATCTGCGGTAAATATTCTTTCCTGAATTCTATTTTTCTCATTAATCTGCTCCATATAAATACAAATTTTCATCGTATTTATATTTTATTTCATATATTTTATACATTTTATTCTATATACTTTATTTCATACATTTTATGCTGTAATCATTTTACAATTATATGCTGTAAGTGTCAAAAGCAAAAAAGCTAAGAAAACCATTTACATAATTAATGTACACGATTATTCTTAGCTTCTCTGTTTTAATATTTTCTTGTAATATTTTTTAATTAATCAATTATTAATCAGTCATTACCTTAAAATCAGTATAACTAATAAACCAAGTATTATTCTGTACCAGCCAAACACCTTGAAATCATGTTTTTTGATATAGCCCATAAGGAATCTTATAATTACTACTGATACAAGAAATGCCACTATTGTTCCTGTGAGAAGAATCATTACTTCTGTTCCTGTCATTGCAAGTCCCATCTCCATTGCGTACTTGGCTATCTTTAACAGACTCGCGCCAAACATTACAGGTACAGCAAGGAAAAATGTAAACTCAGCCGCAATTCCTCTTGAAAGTCCGATAATAAGACCACCTATAATTGTAGCTCCTGATCTTGAAGTTCCGGGGAACATCGCAGCAAAAAGCTGGAAAATACCAATAATTATTGCATCCTTATATGTTATCTCATCTATGCTTCTTACTACAGGCTTCTTGTTCTTGCTTATAGTACTCTCAACAATTATGAATAATACACCTACTACTATTAAAGCAATTGCAACCGGAATCGGATGATAAAATAATTCATCTATTTTGTCATCAAATAAAACTCCTACTATTGCTGCCGGAATACATGCAACTACTATCTTAAGCCACATATCAAGTGCACCCGGTTTCCACACCTTTGAATTATCCTTAATCCCCTTAGCTTTAGCTTCATCTGCTATCTTATCTGCATTTTTCTTATATGCTGCTCCTGCCTTAAATGGCCACAGCTTGTTCCAGAATAATATAACTACCGCTATTATCGCGCCAAACTGTATGACAACCTCAAACATTTTCCAGAACTGGTCTGATACATTTAATTTAACAAATTCGTTAAGGAGTATCATATGTCCGGTACTGCTGATTGGAAGCCATTCTGTGATTCCCTCGACAATACCAAATAATGCTGCTTTAAGAAACTCTATAAATCCCATTTTTTCTATATGCGGTTATATAACCGTCGCCTTTCTTTACATATTTAAAAACTAACAAACCTAATAATAATACCACTATTATTTCTGTTTATCTACTGCTTTGTAAGCCTCATCATAGAAATATTCCTGTGAATTAATAAGTTCTTCGCCTTCTGAAACGCTCTTTTTGTAATATTTACCGTCATTTCTCATAACTCTTGCCTTAACATTATCCTTTTTCATAATGTCAAACATATTTCTGATTCTCATCTTCAAATTTTCATCATATACAGGAGCAGCTATTTCAACTCTTCTTAATGTATTTCTTGTCATAAAATCTGCTGAAGATATAAATATTCTGTCTCTGTCGGCTGTACCAAAGATATATATTCTTGAGTGTTCGAGATATCTTCCGACAATGCTTGTTATCGTAATATTATCTGAATAGCCCTCTATTCCTGCTACAAGACAGCTGATTCCCCTGATTACCATATCAATCTTAACACCTGCCTGTGAGGCTTCCACTAACTTATCAATTATTGTCTTATCTGTCAGTGAATTAATCTTAACACCTATGTAACCCTCGTGGCCTTCCTTAACCTTGGCAATCTCATCATCTATAAAGCCTAATATCTTATTCTGAAGACACTTAGGTGCAACTAATAAATGTTCTGTCCTGTCAACAACTTCTTCCATGCAAAGACTGTTAAACACTAAGGCTGCTTCTCCTGCTATTGCCTCATTAGCTGTAAATAATGCAAGATCAGTATATAATTTGGCTGTCTTTTCATTAAAATTACCAGTTCCTATATGAGTAATGTGTTCAACACCATCACCTGATTTATATGTTATAAGACAAAGCTTTGAATGAACCTTCATATGGTCTATTCCGTAAATAATACGGCAGCCTGCATCTTCAAGACGTCTTGACCATTCAATGTTATTTTCCTCATCAAATCTTGCTCTTAACTCAACAAGAACCACAACCTCTTTACCATTTTCTGCGGCATTAATCAACGCATCAACAATCTGTGAATTCTTGGCTACTCTGTAAAGAGTCATCTTAATAGAAACAACATTTTTATCATGGCCTGCTTCCCTTAAAAGGTTAATAAGCGGATTCATGCTCTCATATGGATAGCTAAGAAGAATATCTTTATTTCTAATCTGTGGCATTACAGGCTCGTATTCATTAAGCATTGCTGAATTCTGAGGAACACGTCTTGCAAAAAACAATTCCTTTTTACTTCTTAAATCATCCTGGATTCTTGATATAAATGATAATTCCAACGGAGATTCAGAATAGAATACCTGCTCCTTATCAAGCTTTAATTCCTTACATAACGAAGTAATAACCTTTTCATCAAGAACTCTTGTGTACTCAAGCTTCACAGGGCACAGCTTTCTTCTTTCCTTAACAAGCTTCTCCATGGTATCCCTGTAATCAAGATCCTCATCATAAAATGCCTCATCAACATCAATATCAGCATTTCTTATTATCCTTATTAATGATTTACTTTTTATGTTATATTTCTTAAATATCACAGGAAGGAAATGAAGTATAAGCTCCTCTGCAAGCATATATTTGTTCTTGTCAGAAGGGATAGGGATAAGTCTGTCAAATACCTCGCCACTGCACTGTACAATTCCGACTTTATCGTTATTCTTTGCTCCAAGTAATGCAACCGCGTATATTTCCTTATTCTTAAGGAATGGAAATGGATTCTTCTTTCCTACTACCTGTGGAGATAATAAAGGTAATATTGAATTATTAAAATATTCTTCCAGATATACGGCATCTGCGTATTCAACATCATTAAAGCTTATAAGCTTAACTCCCTGCTCCTCAAATGCATACATAAGCTGTGTATATATTTTATCCTTTTTGTGAAGCAAGCCTCTGGTAGACTGAAATATTGCTGTAAGCTGTTCTGCTGCTGACATTCCTGTCTTATTGTCCCTGCCTGCATTCTTATCTTTCTTATTGCTCTTTGCAAGAAGCATCTGGTCATATAATGAGCCGACTCTTACCATATAGAACTCGTCAAGGTTACTCTGGAATATTGAAGCAAATGTAAGTCTTTCGCACATTGGCACCTTAGAATCTGAAGCTTCCTCAAGCACTCTCTCATTAAATTTGAGCCATGAAAGTTCTCTGTTTTCATAGTATGATCTGTGGCTGTGCTCATTTGTCTCTTTAGCTGTTACATTCTGTACACTGTCTTCATCTGTTGTAATATTTACAGGTTTCATATCCTTATCACCCGGTATTACATTAACAGGCAATACAACTGCCTTGTTATCTGCATTATCTGTGTTATCTGTAACAGTCATGTTCTTATCGTTATCGTAATTATTCATTTTACTCACCCCAATACTGTTATCTTTCCTGTTTAATATGTTTTTAATTTTTATAAATATATTCATCATACTCCCACACATATTCCGATAGCTTCAGCCTGTGCAATTATATCTGATTCAGGGTCAACCATCTTTGTCTTTCCGGCCACTTCTTCAAGTGGTATCTTATCAATTGCATTGTTCTTAACGCAAACCATATAACCATACTGCTTATTCATTATAAGTTCTGCTGCCTTAGCTCCTAATCTTGAGGCAAGAACCTTATCATATGCACATGGACTTCCTCCTCTCTGCACATGACCGGGTACAGTTACACGCACCTCCTGACCTGTCTTTTCCATAATCTTTGCACCAATTCTGTATGCTGCTGATGGAAACTGCTCTCTTTTTCTTATTTCCTTTAATTCCTTCTTGGTAAACTTGCGTTCTTCCTCTGATATAACACCTTCTGCAACCGCAATTATTGTAAATCTCTTTCCTTCTTTAGTTCTGCGGTTAATAGCTTCAACTACTGCATCTATTTTATATGGTATCTCAGGAATAAGAACTATATCAGCTCCACCTGCCATTCCTGCATATAATGTAAGCCATCCTGTCTTATGTCCCATAAGTTCAACAATAAACACCCTGCTATGTGATGCTGCTGTTGTGTGTATACAATCAATGGTATGTGCGGCAATATCTACAGCAGACTGGAAACCGAAGCTTACATCTGTTCCTTCCACATCATTGTCTATTGTTTTAGGAAGTGTAACTATGTTAAGACCTTCACATCTTAATAAATTAGCTGTCTTATGGGTTCCGTTTCCACCAAGAACAACTAAACAGTCAAGTTCAAGATTCTTATACACTCTTACCATTGATTCAACTTTATCCTGTCCGTCATCTGTAGGTACTGTCATATATTTAAATGGCTGTCTTGATGTACCAAGAATTGTTCCACCAACATTAAGTATGCCTGAAAAATCTTCCTTATGCATAAGTTTATAATTATTGGTCATAAGTCCCTTATAGCCATCTAAAAATCCATAAATCTCTACTTCATCACATAAATTGTATAGACTTTTAGCAACTCCTCTCATGGCTGCGTTAAGCGCCTGACAATCTCCACCACTTGTTAACATTCCAACTTTTAACAATGCTTTGTCCTCCTTATGCACTATATTTGACACTCATTTTATATATTATTAAATCAATGTAAAATCCACTATCTTCTTTATGTAAAATCCATGTAAACTCTTCCGTAATATGACAAATTATTCCATAGTTCTGTCTATAACCTCGCCTGTGTCCGGATTAACCGATATTCCGTTGACTTCAAGTCTTTCATCAATCTGAATAACAAGATACTGCTTACCATCAATTACTCTTGTCTCCACAAGATCTGCCTTATCAGGATTAATCTTAACAACAACGTCCGGTGTCTTAACCTCAAACTTTCTTGTTGCAGCTATGTTAGTTGCCATAAGCTTTCCGTTCTCACCTGCCGCCTCTTCAAAATGTTCCTCAAAGCCGGCAAGTTTCTCTTCACTGACACCACTCTTTTCCAAAAGAGTCTTTGCCTCTGTCTTATCAAGTGTTACAGGCTCAGGATTTCCCTTCTGCTCCTCAATCATCTCATTCAGATTTTCATGTATATTTTTAATGGTTTCGTAATCACATTCTTCGCCAAGTGTTTCCGTAACAAGTGTATTAAATGTCTCTTTCTGGAAACCTGCCGGAAGTGGAACCTGACAATCAAGCACACTTCCTATAAAATTCTGCTGGAATTCATCACTATCCTTAGTATAGTAAACAATACCGTCACCATCTTCGCTCCTGTCATTAAATGCAGGAAACAAAAATCCAACATCCGGCATATCTACCATATGGCTCTGAATCTGATTGTGGAATTCCTTCTCATCCTCGTAATAACCAAGTCCCGCCTTAGAAAGTGTTACAGGACAAATACTGCATAAAATATAGTTGTACACTTCATCCGATGCATCTTCCATCTCAATATTATCTGCTGTCTTACCCGGAACATCATATACCTGATTAATAAGCAAAATAAGATAATTTCCCGGATAATAATAGCTTTCTATAACCTTATCATAAAAGCTGTCTAACAATGCTTCATCCTTTAATTCGCTGTCTCTTAATTTATAAAGGAAAGTTCTTGCTCCGTCATCTGCATATGAATCCACAGAAAATTTCATATCCAGCAGATTCTTGCCCTGAGTTCCGGATAATGTCTTTTTAAATATTTCAAAATATTTATGCTTCTCTTCATCAGGAAGATTAAGAAATGTTTCATCAATACGTGTAACCTTATTCTTATCCCCATCAACATAACAGCCTCTTAATTTAAGTATTCCACATTCTTCAAGAGTATACTGTGATTTTATTTCATTAAGTTCTTTTCTTGTCATTGTAATCCTCATTTCTACACAATTATGCAATTATTAATGTCCTCTTATTCATATAAATAAAATTTTACTTATCTATATAATAACTTATCTGTGGGAAAATTTAAAGAAAAAGCAGTAGAAAGATATGTAGAATAATACATGAAAATATGTAAAATAAATAACAAAAAATCCCCTATAAAAGGATTTACCCCGGTCGGGGAGACCGGGGATGAGTAGAGGGGATAGAAATATAGTCAACATAAAGAATATGGAGTTTTCTTTATGTTTTTTGCAAATTAATAGAATGAAGTAAAATATGAAATCATTAATTACCTTCATACCTTGTCCTTCATTTCATATTTATTATAACATGTATTCTTATTTGGTCAACAGAAAAATCGTCAATATTTTTAAATTTCCATGTTTTTTTGTCATTTTTCGTTAAAAAATGCGTTTATTTCTATTGCATAATTCCTTCCTTTATCCTTAAGGCAGTCTCCGTAATTGCCAATCCTCCCTCGGATGTCTCTTTAAGACATTTTGGCATATCATTACCGATTCGTCTCATTGAATCAATAACTTCATCCGCAGGAATAGCACTTCTGATTCCGGCCATTGCCAGCTGTACTGATGTTACTGCATTAACTGCACCTGCGGAATTTCTCTTGATACATGGAACTTCAACAAGTCCGCATACCGGGTCGCAAGTTAATCCGAGCATATTCTTTAATGACAATGCAACCGCAGTAGATATCTTATCGTTATCTCCACCCATAAGAAATGTAAGTCCGGCTGCCGCCATAGCACTTGCAGAGCCAATCTCTGCCTGACATCCTCCTGATGCTCCGGCAATACTTGCATTTTCTGCAATAACAGCTCCAATACCCGCGCTTATAAACATTGCCTCCACCATTCTGTCTTCGAATATATGATAGACCTCTTCATATGCGATAAACACCGCAGGTATAACTCCACATGAACCGGCTGTTGGTGCTGCAACTATCCTTTTCATACATGCATTGGACTCACCCATTTTTACTGCCTTTTCCATAACAAGCGACAGATATGGGCCTGCAATATTACGCCCTGTCTGATTGTAAGAGTGAAGTTTTTCTCCGTCTCCTCCGGCAAGTCCGCTCGCAGAACGCATGCTGCCATCATATTGCTTATCTGCCGACTTCATGGCTATATACATCTGTCTCATATTTTCAAATGAAGCTTCTTCTGACACCTGTCTCTGCCTTGCATCTTCCTCCATAATAATACGCCACATAGGCTTATTTTCTTTATCAGATAACTCTACCAAATCTTTTACAGAATGATACATGATTTCCCTTTCCTTTCTGCTTATTTAACAGCTTAAATATGTCACTTTCTTTATTCCCTCTATATGCTCAAGCCATTTAATTGACTCTTCCGGGATATTCTGGTCACACTCTATTACCATGACCGCATCGCCACCCCTGTCTGAACGGTATAACTGCATAGTCGCTATATTTACGGACTTATGTGCCAGCATAGATGTAACCTCGGCAACATGTCCCGGCTGATCCAGATTATGAACCACCAGAGTAGGATAATCTCCCGAAAAATTAGTTGAAATTCCGTCTATTTCTGCGATATTTATACGCGAACCTCCAAGCGACTGTCCCACAATTTCCAGTTCTCTTCCACTTTCAGAGCGCAGCTTGAGCATTACTGAATTCGGATGTGCTTCTCTTAAATCAGCTTCTCCAAATTTTATTTTAATTCCTTTTTCTTCTGCTATTTTCAGACTATCCGGTATTCTTATATCATCAGGCTCCATCATAAGCAGACCTGCGACCAGAGCTTTATTGGTTCCGTGTCCTTTTCCTGTTGCAAGAAATGAACCATACAATAAAATTTCAGCCTCTTTTACCGGTTCATTTAATAATTTGGCTGCAACCAGACCTATTTTAACAGCTCCTGCTGTATGTGAACTTGACGGACCCACCATAACCGGACCAACAATATCAAAAATATTCATAATATGCCTCACTTCTTTTCTATTTAATACCAACTTACATGTTAAATGAAGTTGATAAATCTGCGATTGACTGTAGCAAAATACATAACAGCCAGAGTCTTGCCCTAATAACAAAAAGAGCAAAGCAGCCTTTATTCATGGGCTCCTTTGCTCTTATGCATTAGATTATACAATATATAAACATATTATTCAATATCTGACTACATTTCTCTTAACATTCCACTCTTTTTCATAACAGGTCTTAACGCAAGATATATAATACTTGCTGCTATTACTGCTATAACCGCATTAACTGATGTTGTAACAGCACCTATCTTTGCAAGTGCTTTTGCTAAATCCTGAGGTACTCCTAAAAGGTATGTCTTATAGAAATAACCAACAAGAGGATCTGCAATTATATTAAATACCATTCCACAAGCACTTGATACTATTGTTGCTACAGTAACATATTTTACTGAATGATCCTTTGAAATCTTGAAAAGCTTGTGAGCTACAAATCCAACAATAAGTCCAATACATAACTTTAATACAAATGTCTTTGGTGCACTTGTAACATATGCTGTTGTTAAATCACTTATTGTCATTCCTACTGCTCCTGCAAGTCCTCCCCATGGTCCTCCAATAAGAAGTGCTGCAAGTACACAGAAAGTATTACCAAAATGGAACATTGTCTTTTCTGTTCCTACAGGAATATCAATCTTAATAAATGTTGTTCCGATATAACATAATGCTGCACATAACGCTGCCTGTGCTATAACCTTGGCATCAATCGGCTTTCTCTCGCTCTTTCCAACAAGACCAACTATTCCTGAAATTATGGCAAATACACCGGCAAATGCTGCTATCAAAGAATATGCATATTCTTTATTACCTTTTACTGTATATGTGTTAATACCACATACAATTCCTACAATTAATAAAACAACTCCTACCGCGAGTAATGCAATGCTGCCTTTTTTCTTCATAAGTCATTCCTCCCATGAAACCATGTATCTGTCCGTATCTGCCATACATGAGTTTCAGATTTATTTTGTGTATTGTTATATCATATCTGGGCATAATAAAAATAGCCACAACCAGCATTTTTTATATAGCCAGTTGTAGCTTTCTTTATGGTCAGATTATTGCCTTTGCCATGTCTTTCATTTTCTCAACCACATTTTGTGGTGATATTAACTTTGCCCGTCCACCAAGTCCGAATATCCATGATAAAAATGTCTCGCTGACTTCCACATCCACATGAATCCTGAAATGCTTTTCATCACATCTTATTACCATTACGTCCTTGCCAAACCGGTCCATAACCACACCTATCATTGAATTCTCAAATTCGATAGTTACATTTTCTTCTGTACCTCCGTACATATCAAACACTCGCTCCGTATATCTTGCCATATCAAGCTTGTTGTACAATTCCAGTCCTTTTCTTGTGTCTGTTGTTAACCTGATATTTCTCATCTTATCTACGCGGTAATGCTTCATAATTCCGGCATTTGGATCGTATGCCAGCAGGTAATAATTCTCGTTATCCCATATAAGCGCCCATGGAGATATATCACTCTTGGTATCTTTGCGTTCCAGTTTCTTTTCCAATGTCCACGCATAATAATCAAAATCAATTGCTACGTTATTGTTAAATGCAGCATTAAGAGCATCTACATTATAGTAAATGCTCTCATTCATTGTCTTAATCCTGTCCTGGACAAGCACCTGTCTCTGGAGCTGTTTTGCCTCATAACTGCTTGTCAGACTTTCCAGTTTCTTTATCAGGCTGTCAGATTTTTTTCGTGTAATAAACTTTGACGCCTGAACTGAATCTACCAGCAGCTTAAGTTCTGCCAGCTCAAATTCTCTGTCTGCCAGATAATAATAATAATTCCCACCTGACTTCTGCCCTATTATATCCAGACCAAACTGTCTCAAAGTTTCTATGTCACTATAAATCGTTTTTCTTTCCACCGAAATATCATACTTTGCCAGATAATCTGTAATATCCTGCAAAGTAACTCCATGTTTCTCATCTGTTTCTTCCATAAAAAGCTTCTGTAAATATAAAAGCTTCATTTTCTGATTCGTGCTTCTAGGCATAATTGCCCTCCTCATTTCAGAATATGTCCTATTTAATATTCTTCTTTACAGTATCCTCAATCTTTCTTCCCATTCTCTTAATTTCTCTTCCGAGGTCATCCGCAAAATCTTTTGCTTTCTTATCTATTTCATTTTCTTTAATATAATTATCTACTTTATCTGCTGTATTATTAGCTGCATCAACTGCCTTGCCTACTCCATGTAAAACCTTATCCTTGTTAATCAGTGTCATAATTGTTCCTCCTTGTTCTTCCTATGATAACTGTACCACAGCATGCATTGTCTCACCAGTACTAAATATTACCGTATATACATCATCTGTCTTATAAACACTGCATGTTACGCTGCCCTTATCAGTAATCTCCTTCTTATATTCTACCCTTATATTATTAAATATTACATTTTTATATACATCTTCGGGAAGAACCTCATAAGCCATATCCAGATACGAAAGATTATGTACATGTCCGTTAATGTCCATATCCCTCCTTAAAACCGTATAACTGCTCTCAGACAACTTATCTGTCTTAAAAGAATCTATATCTATCTTATCAAGTTCAGAATCAAACATCATTCTTCCTTCTTCTGTCTCATAAACAGATAAAAATTCTTCTGTCAGCCTTACAGGTCTTCTTCTGTCAAGATTCATATACAACCATCTTGAAGTTCCTATTGCTACCTTTTCATCAGCTTCATTATAAATGGCAAAATCCCTGTACGCACATAATTTATCATATTTTCTGGACCATGTTGTTGCCTTAAGCTTATCATTATATTCAGGTCTTTTAATAACTTCAACCTTCCAATCAAGAAGCACCCATGCACAATGTGTACTTTCAATATCCGTGACACCACATCCTACACTTGCAGAATGAAGTCCTGCAATGTCTTCCATAATTGCAAAAATGGCCCTGTTGCTTGCAAGATTGCAAGCAGCAAGGTCCTCTAATCCTATTGTATATGTATTTGAAAAAATCATTCCTTGTCTTTCTCCAATTCTATATGATTGACGATTTTACCTTCATATATCTCATAAATCTCATCAGATAGAAATTCAAGTTCCTCTGTATCATGGCAGGCTATTATTATCAGCGAACCTTTTTGTTTAAGTTCAGATAAAATGTCTCTTATAAGCATTGCTCCTGCCTCATCCAGGGCATTTATCGGTTCATCAAGAATAACTATATCAGGCTCTTCCATTATAGCCGCTGCAATACCTAATCTCTGCTTCATACCTAAAGAGTACTTCTTAAATGTTCTCTTATCATCTGGATCCAATCCAACCTTTTCAATCGCCTCTCTTATTTTATCATCATCAATCCTGTTTTGTATAGAGGCAAGAACCTTCAGATTCTTAAAACCTGTATAATTATTAACAAATGCCGGATTTTCAAGAAGCATTCCTATACTTGGTGGAAATGAAATTTCTTTGCCAAGTTGCTGGTCATTAATATAAACTGCTCCTGACGTTGGAAGTATAAGGCCGCTTATTGCTCTCATAAGCATGGTCTTACCTGAACCATTTTTACCTTTCAGTCCATACACCTTACCAGACTCGAAAGTAACTGTAACATCGTCCAGTATAGTTACCTTTTTGATTGTTTTGCAATAATGCTCTACTCTGATTGTTGTACTCATTTTGTACCCTCCATGTGTTTTTTATTTTAATTAATTTCTTTAATATCTTTCATATTAAATTTTACGTATTTTACACTTTCATTATCAATAAGCCTGCTTTCAGTAAGACCATCCTCATAAACAATTCCCATGTCTGTATCACTATATAATTCCGGTATTATATATGTAATTATAAATTCCACCGTTTCATCTTTTTGAAATTGTTTAATTGTAACCATAAAATCAATTCTTCCGGCTCCATTTACATCTGATACACAAACCGATCTTGCCTCATGAGTATCTGAATTAACTATATTATCATCTATTCTTGCAAGTCCAAATGTCAATGGTGTAAACTGATCTTTTACTTCACCTATATTTTTCACTTTAATACGTGCAAATACATAAGAATATTCGTCAGATTTTATTGTTGAATCTGAATCAATTTCTATCCCTTTCTTACTAACCATTGCCCTGGTAGCATTGATATGTGACTCTATATTAATTGTATTACTCTTAATATCATCTGTTAATGTCTTTCCCTTGCTTATATCTTCAACAGTAATTTCATATTTATTTTTTTTAACCATTGTTTCATATACATAGGTGTCTCCAACTGATTTAATCTGCTCCTGCGATACTATCCCCCGATAAAATCCGTATGATACTCCGTCCTGTGACAAAGTTTCTTTATCAGTTTTATCATTTTTTGCAGTATTAACAGAATCTGTCTGCTTTTCATCATTTTCAATTAACTTAGGCTTAATATTCTCCCTATAATAATTTTCACCAACAAAAATAATACTTACTATCATTAATATTATAAAGGCTGCTGTAAAATATTTTTTATTCAACTAATCCAACTCCTTAATAAAATTCTTTTCGCCTTGATATTCTCAATCCGATTAAGTAAATAACTATATCTAGTATAACTAATGCACAAAAAATAAATAGATAATCTTTTGCACCAAAGTAAAACCAATCTCTTCTGGAAATTCCAAACCTTGAATAATATATTTTGAAATTGTCACTACCTCTAAGCTCCCATAATCCTAAGGCTGTAATTATAGCCAATCCACCAATGTATGTATTTAATAAGTAATAAATTAGAATTATTATTTCAAGCGAAAAGATAATTTGAAGAAAATATATTATAAAGGCTGCAAAGAGAATTATAAAAATATTTTTATTCTGTAATGCCGTTCCTACCGACAATGAAGCATAACTATTAATATCCTTCCAGTTCATTGACGTAAATCCGCTAAACACTTCTCCCGAAATTATAGCTGTAAATGTTATAAGCATTGAAATACTTATTGCAAATGGAATTATTTCTTTTATATCATTAATATATATTTTTCTACGTTCCTTCATATATAGTACATTCATAATATTATTATGATTATTTTTCTGAATTAACATATATGCAATAACAGTTGTTAATATCAATATAATTCTCGCCGGATTCCAAACAATATATCTTATACTGTCAGCCATACACATATCCGCACCAACCGCCACTGCCTTTCCATATGGGATATGTGCATAAACTACTGTTACAAGTATTTCACAAATCATTATAAAAATAATATATGGTTTAACCACATGCTTCATTATTCCCATAAGTTAACATATATAATATACGGATATGTAAAATTATATTTTAATCTGTATTTTCTACTATCAACCTTATCCCATCCACTTCTGGTAAATAATACTTTGTTCAGATTAAATACCTGCTTATATTCCGTATAATCTCCTTCCTTATTTTCATTAGTTTTAGAATTTAACTGCATTGTTGCCTGTAGGTTATTCCCATTATTCCAGGTTCCTGAATTAAGATAAAATTCTACAACCGGAGACGATTTATCATCATTCAATTTTCTATATCTCATATCAACTATTGCATATTTTCCATCTATTCTTTCATCCCTGTACCCACACAGCCTCTCCATTTCATCAGCATCGACAATGCTATATCCATCAATTATATATTCATAACCCTTTATAACAAATGTGTCTTCAACTTTATAATTTTCAATTTTTAATTTATAATCCTTGGCATTAATATTAAGTACCGTTATTCTAATAGCAGATACTATAATTAATATTATTAATATGAAATATTTCACCTTACTTCTCATAACTGGTCACGCTCCTTTCGTGACTTAAATGCTGCTATTAGTACAGCAATAATTACAATCACAACCAACTGAATACTTCCAAGCCAAAAATCTGTTTTATTAATACGATAAAACAATACATAATTCCATAAAAGAGCATTTTTAGGCATAAAATTGGACATTGCAAATGTCATAAAAAATACACAGAACGGTGAAATTTTTATTACAAATCCATTAGAAAGACAAAATGTTAATATAAAACTAATACAATTAATCACTCCAAAAGCTACAAATGTTAAAATTAAATATACCAGGCAATATATAATAGGACTAAAAACAAATAACTCCGAGAGGAATACTTTTTCGTAAAGTACACTGAAATAACCATTAAAATGTGAAGCATTCTCAACAGGAAGTATCATTAAATTTATATATAATGAAGCTGCAAACGGAAATGTTGCAACTACTCCTCCACTTAAAAATGTAACAATAAGTTTTGAAAAATAAAAATATGACTTTTTAGTTCTGATAAAATATTGGTTACTATAAGATGTACTCATATCCTTATACATAACTGTACTGTAAGGAATTGCTGCCAATATAGGAAGACAACCATAAAATAATATTCTATAAGGTAAATTTCTAAAAGGCAGCCAATAATATAACGCTCCCGGTAAAAAGTCCAATTTTGTCCCCATATATTGGCTAAAATACGGTATAGTTTTTGTTATTGCAGGATATAAATTACTTACACTATATATTGCAATTATTATAGTTTCTATCAATATACATATAAAAAAATATTTATTTTTAAATGCACGTTCCAATTCTATCTTTAATATTTTCCTCATATTGTTATAATCACCCCCTATCACTTTGAATTCAATATATCGTGACATCTATTAAAATATATTGTTGAAAATAGCATCAAAAGAATAATTATGGCAATACACATAAGCATTGGGAATATGCTCGTTATTCCATTACTTACAACTAAAGAATTTCTTAATAACATACTTATATTGGCAAATAATAACCGATTCATTATATAAGCCGACAATATGTCATAAACTAACACAACTAATATACCTACTATCGGGGAAATAATCATTGCTGCTGTTACCTGTACCATAACAATAAAAAAACTGTATATTATTATAGGCAGTACCATAAATAAATTAAGCTTTGTTGTAACAAATGCCGCTCCTGTTACTAAATTTTGAACAGAACTGTTAATTGACATATTAACGTCACTTATATTTCCTGTAAAAACCGTATATAAAAGCACGCTTGCAAATACTACCAGATAATATATTACTACCTGTGATATTGCCCATATACACTTGCTAAACCACCATTTTCTTCTTGAACCATATTGTACAAGCACGTTCATGCCATTTCCTAACAAATCTTTTACAGGATATAAAAACACTAAACTGCATAGAAGCATTTGCATGGTCATCCATATTACCGGAAGCTCAAAATCTTTGCCCTTTCTTACAATGTACTTTTCCATGCCACCAAAAATATATGTAATATAATCACCAAACGATATACCTGTAAACTGGATTTTTCCTGCATTTGATGCGGCAATCATTTTATTTTTCAGTAATTGACATGTAAATATACAAAATGCTGCAATTACAATGAACTTAATTATATTTTTCTTTCCACCCGCTATAAAATCATGCTTAATAAGTTTCCACATAATAGTGCTTTCTCCCCTCATACAGACTTTTCCATTTAATTATGTAAATTAAATTCCACAGCTTCACTAATTATAAAACTCTTTATATTTGCTATATATATACCCTAAAGTCATTCCTACTACACATAGCAGCCCCAATTTAATTATTACGTCAAACGTGCTGATACTCATACCCGCCCATTTGTGACTGGACATGTAAAATCTTGAAAAATATAAGCTTACATAATCACACCATTATTCATTATTGCAAATGTACTGTATTGTTTATTCCAATTAATAATTGCTCCTTTAAATGCCAAATAAGCAGCTATTACTGAAATGGAAATAATTATAATCAGTGAAAGCGCATAATTTAATCAGGATATATATATCTTATACAGGGGAGTTTTTAAAATTATTGAATTGAAAAAATAAAATGATATACATCTCGTGATGTATTAAAGAAATATATTTCATAATATAACTATATTATAACGTTCTATTATAAACATATTATTATTGATAAATCTCCATTATTTGATTAAAATTGTATCCAATTCTTAAAATACATAGTACTGTATTTCTGATATGTAGACCCCTCTACATTCTATATCTATCCCTATGTATCAATTATAATACAATTTTTTCCATATGCAAGTATTTTATATTAATAGTTTCATATTCCGACAAATTATATATACAATTCCGGTTTAACCCTTATCCCACAATTACAAATATAAGCGCAAGTGTTGCCACGGATAATATTGACGTCATTGCAACTCCTGTAGCTCCAAGTTCCTCATCTCCTCCATATTCTGTTGCAAGCATAGGAACCATGCTGCCAATCGGTGTTGCAAGCATTATAAGGCAGATTCCTTTTAATACCGGGTCTTTAACGAACAGTCCGAGAAGTAAAATTCCCACAACCGGTATAATAATAAGCTTAATAAATGAAAATATAAGAAGATGTATATCTGTAAATGTCTTTTTAAAATCCATTGTTGCAAATGAAGCTCCTATAACCATCATACATAAAGGTGCTGTAATATTACCTATCATATTAACAGTACTTGTAATAACTACAGGCATCTTTATATGTGTAAAATATATTATAATCGCTAATATTGCTGCAACAACTCCCGGGTTAATTAAGGATTTAATCTTAAAACCTGAACCTCCCTCTGTTCCTGTTTTCATTACATAAACACCATAGCTGTAAATAAGAACATTATAAGGAAGCATAAATACAGCCGCATAAAGGAGAGCTCCGGTTCCATATACACCTGATATTATAGGGAGTCCCATAAATCCTATATTATTAAACACAGTCATAGCTCTGTATACTCCATAATCCTTTTTAGGAACTCTTAATATTACCGGAATAAATGCCGCAATTAATATTAAAACAGCATACATTACTATAGCTGCTATAGCAATCGTAAGAAGATATTCGTTTTTTATTCCGGTGGTGTCTCCAAGCACGCTTGACACAACAAAACATGGATTAGAAATATTAACTACAAGGCTTGATATTTTCTTAACACTCTCACCTTTAAGTATTCCTATTTTGTTTGCCAGAAGTCCAACAAGCATTACCATAAAAAGTATTACCATCTGCTGTACCATAATCATAGCTGTCTACACCACCTTAATTTTATTTGCGTAAGAATTTTCCTGTTATATGAGTTACTTCTATCATAATTACCATTGTCTTATTTATCATTTCTTCAGAAAAATGAACCGGCTTATCACTGTAATGCTGCATTATAACCGTAAGTGCATCCTCCTTTGAACTTCCTTCCACAATGCTTGCATTTCCTTTTCCGCATATGCTTTCATATGTCATATAACTGTTGCAGGACTGTTCTTCATTTATTACAGCAGGATTATTTATATCCATTTCAAATCCTATTCTGCAATCCTTTGCTATCAATGTCTTTTTGGTTCCTGCATCGGCTCCGTGAAGATAAAGGTATAATCTGCCATTCTTATATCTGAAGCCATAATTTACGGGAACTATATACGGATATCCGTCATCGTTAATCGCAAGTCTCATCACCTGACATTCTTTTAATATTCTAAGCAGCTCATCCATATCTGTAATTTCGTTATTAACTCTTCTCATTAACAACCTCCTAATATGCCTGATGGTCAACACATGCAACCCAGTGTCCCGGTTTTACTTCCTGTAAATTCTGTAACATATCCTCGCAAACAGGCTTACAATGTGGGCATCTGTTATGGAATACACAGCCTGATGGTGGATTTAATGGAGAAGGAATATCTCCCTGCAAAGTAATCTGCTTTTTCTTAATATGCGGATTGATTTCAGGAACAGCCGATAACAATGCCTGTGTATAAGGATGCAATGGATTGCTGTATAACTCTTCCGTTGAAGCAACCTCAACAAGATGTCCAAGATACATAACGCCTATTCTGTCAGAAATATATCTTACAACACTCATATTATGTGAAATGAATACATATGTAATATCCAGTTCTTTCTTCATTTCTGAAAGAAGATTAAGTACCTGTGACTGAATAGACACATCAAGTGCTGATACCGGCTCATCACATACTATAAGCTTAGGCTTTAATATAAGTGCTCTCGCAATACCTATTCTTTGTTTCTGTCCTCCTGAGAATTCATGTGGATATCTGTAATACTGGTCTTCTCTTAAGCCGACCTTCTTAAGCATATCCATGGCCCTTTCCATTCTTTCCTGCTTACTTTTACATATTTTATGTATAAGAAGAGGTTCTTCTATAATAGAACCAACTGTCATTCTGGGATCAAGTGAAGAATATGGGTCCTGAAAAATCATCTGTAACTCACTTGTCATCAGACGCCTTTCCTTATTATTAAGTTTTGTGACGTCCTTTCCGTTATACATTACTTCACCTGAAGTTGCAGGTATAAGACCTATAAGGCATCTTCCTGTTGTACTTTTTCCGCATCCTGACTCTCCAACAAGTGAAAATGTTTCACCTTTAAATACATTAAATGAGACGTCATCTACAGCCTTTACCGACTTAGGAGCTGCATGTATAGTTGTATTCTGAACCGGAAAATATTTTTTTAGATTCTTTACCTCTAATATCTTTTCTCTTTCCATAACTGCTGCCTCCTATTCCTCACCATTGGATGTATTTTCATTTAAGTGTCCCGCATAATGACATCTTACACTCTGTGTATCGTTAATTTTTACAAGCTCCGGATCTTCTTTCCTGCATTTTTCAGTCGCATAAGGACATCTTCCGCAGAAACGGCATCCCACCTGTACTTCACTTAGTGGTGGAACTGTTCCCTTTATCATATAAAGGCGTTCACCCTTCTTGGTTTCAAGTGTAGGTATTGATTTGATAAGTCCCATAGTATATGGATGAAGAGGTCTGTCAAATATATCTGTTACAAGACCTTCCTCAACAATATGTCCTAGATACATTATTATTACTCTCTGACATGTCTGTGCAACTACTCCAAGGTCATGAGTTATTAACATAATACCCATTCCCAGCTTTTTATTTAAATCTACTATAAGATTCATTATCTGTGCCTGAATTGTAACATCCAGCGCTGTTGTAGGCTCATCGGCTATAAGAAGCTTAGGCTCGCAGGCAAGTGCCATAGCAATCATTGCTCTCTGTCTCATACCACCTGACATTTCGTGCGGATATGCATTTACACGCTCCTCAGGTGCAGGTATTCCTGTAAGTCTTAACATTTTCTCTGCTACTTCGTATGCCTCTTTCTTTGTCTTAACCTTGTTATGCTTAAGTACTACCTCGGCTATCTGATTTCCTACTGTGTATAAAGGATTGAGTGAACTGAGTGCATCCTGAAATACCATTGCAATACCGTCACCTCTTATATCCTCCATCTCTTTTTCGGGCTTTGTAAGAAGGTTGTCTCCCTCAAATAATACCTCGCCCTCATAAGTTACAAGCTCTTTTTCATCATATAATCTCATTATTGACTGGGAGGTAACGCTTTTTCCACAACCTGACTCGCCTACAACACCAACGATTTCACCCTTTCTTATAGAAAAGCTTACGCCGTCTACTGCTGTTACTTTTCCACGGATTGTTTTAAATGATGTCTTGAGATTTTTTAATTCTAACAATTCTTCCATGACCCGTTCCTCCTGCTCTTAATATTTTAAAAAACTAAACAAGAAAATCTAATAAACCTTTCTGCCTCCAAGATATGTCTCTGAAACTTCCATATCCTTAAATTCCTGTATATCCACCTTAAATATATCCTTATCAAACATACACAAGTCTGCAAGCTTTCCGGGTTCTATCGTTCCCTTGATATCTTCCTCATGTGCACAGAATGCAGCATTTTTAGTATACATTTCTACAGCCTCATATCTGCTTATTGCCTCATCGGGGTTAAGGTATACACCTTCTCTTATGTATCTTGTTATTGCATAAAACATGCTGTAAAACGGATTGCTTGAGTATATCGGTCCATCCTCACCGCCTGCGACCTTAATTCCGTGCTTCATCCATGATTTATATGCCATAAGGTGATTTCCTCTTTCTTCTCCTAATCTGAAACGTCTTGAGTGTTCCATATCAGGAAGAAAGATAGGCTGTGTTGCTATCACAACAGGATATCTGCTTAATCTTTCCCATTGCTCTTCATTGGTTAATGACACATGAATAAGTTCAAACTGCTGTTTTCTCTGTGGGTCATATATCTCCTCAATGACCTTTAATACCCATTCCATTCCGCCATCACCTATTACATGAATTGCAATATCATCGCCCTGCTCATATGCCTCTTTGATAAGCGCCCTGTATTCTTCAAAGCTGTGTGCTGTCCTTCCTTTATTTCCCGGTGCATCTGCATAATCATCTATAAGCAATGCACTTCTTCCGGAAAATGAACCATCTGTAAATACTTTAAAAGCTCCATATTTAACATAATTATCTCCACCACCTGAGATAATTCCCGCTTCATTTTTTACAGCATTCTGCTTATTTAAGATAATTCTCATATCAAGTCTGTCATCTCTTCTAAGCTCCTGATAAACCTTCATTTCATCAAGAGGGCTTCCTGAAAATCCGTCACATGAATGAAGTGTTGTATATCCATAAGCACTCCAGTCATGCAGCTTCTTGATAAGCTGTTCTTTCATATGTTCATCTGAATCAAATGCTGATGGTCTGTTGGCATTTATATATTTAAGCATTCCATGTTCCCTGAATATTCCATCAGGCTCACCGTGTTCATCGCGTTCAATAAACTGGCTTCCGGGCTTATCAAAATCCTTATCGACACCAATTATCTCAAGAAGCTTCGAATTTCCTATAAAACTATGTAAACCGTTATCACTTATATACACAGGAATATCCTTAGATACTTCATCCAGCTCATACCTTGTGGGAAGCCTTCCTATTCCTCTTTCAGAAATCTGATAACCCATGAGCCATTTTCCTTCTGACACATAAGGAAGTGCTTCTTTCATCTTAGATATGACTTCTTCTATAGTTGTGATACCTGTAAGGTCAACCTTTAACTGTCCCTCAACAGCCTCTGCTATATGACAATGAGTATCTATAAATCCCGGAAGTACCGTTTTTCCATGAAGGTCAACTATCTGCTTTGCAGAATACTTTAACATTTCTTCATCAGTTCCCATGTCGAGTATTTTTTCATCATAAACGACAATTGCTGATACGGTATCACCTTCTTCTTTCATTGTGTAAATATTTCCATTGTAAAATATAGTGTCTGCTGTAAACATGTAATATGCCACCTCTTTTATTATTAATTTGACATTGGATCAATAATATCTCTTAAACCATCACCAAAAAGGTTAAGTCCGAGTACTATAAGTACTGTAAATATAGCCGGATAAACTGTCATCCACCATGAGTTATATATGTATGCCTTTGCTTCATACAGCATATTACCTAAAGATGGGGTTGGCTGTGGTACACCTGCACCAAGGAAGCTAAGTGAAGCCTCTATGATAATTGCAAGAGCAAATATATAAGTTGTCTGGACTATAACCGGCGATAATATATTTGGTGCTATATGTTTGAGTACTATTCTTCCCCAACCGGCTCCCTGTGCTCTTTCTGCCTCTATATATGTCATTTCCTTAACCGAAAGAGTGGATGCCCTTGCGACTCTTGCCACACTTGGAATATAAACTATCGTAAGTGCTATTACTATGTTGTAAGTAGATGCTCCAAGTGCTGCAACAAGCGATATAGCTATAAGAATCGGAGGTACTGCGTTAAGCGCCTCACATATTCTCATTATTATGTTATCCAGAAAATGTACATATCCGGCTACAAGTCCAAGAATCATTCCTCCTACGAATGATAAAAATGCTGTAAATAATCCGACCTGCATCGAAATTCTTACGCCATATATAGTTCTTGAAAATATATCTCTTCCAAGATTATCTGTTCCGAATAAATGACCATTTCCCGGAGCCTTCAATTTACCGGCAACATCTACCGCATATATGTCATGTGTAGCTATAAGTGGGGCAAATATTGCTATAAGTGCCATAACTATTGTGATGACAAATCCTAATACCACCAGCTTTTTCTTAAAAAAGTTCTTTAGTACAAGTTTTCTGTATTCTTTTAATCCGTCCTTAGATACCTTTGTCTTAGTTTCACTCATATTTTCACCCACCTTCTATTTAGACTTGCTTGTTATTCTTATTCGAGGGTCAATAACACCATAAAGTAAATCTATAACAAAGTTAATCATGATGTATATCAGACTTACTACAAGAACTATTCCCTGTATCATTGGGTAATCTCTTTTTGTAACTGAACTTACTATAAGCTGTCCAACACCGGGAATATTAAATACTGTCTCTACAACCGCTGCTCCTGATAAAAGAGTTGCAAATGATTGTCCTATTGAAGTAATAATAGGAATAAGCGCATTTCTTAATGCATGCTTATACATTATTATGTTTGATTTGACACCCTTTGCCTTGGCTGTCTTTATATAATCATTGTTAATTACATCTATCATTGAAGCTCTTGTCATTCTTGTAAGCATTGCACACTGCATAAGTGCAAGTGATATAACAGGAAGTACAAGATACTTAAGATGAACTCCAAATCCTACTTTTGCTATGGTCTTATAACCGGCAACCGGAAGTACTTTCAAATTAACTGAAAATATAATTACAAGTATAAGGCTTAACAGGAACGAAGGTATTGATATACCTATAAGTGCAAATGCTATTACTCCTGAATCTGCTGCCTTTCCTTTTCTTTTTGCTGCTATTATTCCAAGCGGAATAGCTATTACTGTTGCAAGTATCTGTGCCAATAACGAAAGTTCAATCGTTGGTGAAAGAGCGGTGCCGATTTCACTCATTACTGATCCTTTTCTAGAATAACTTGTTCCCAAATCTCCATGTATAGCACCTGCAACCCAAGAAAAATACTGATTTATTAAGGGCTTGTTAAGTCCCATACTTTCAGTAAGTGCTGACACTTCCTCTTCGGAAGCGTCAGCACCAAGCATAATTCTTGCGGGATCGCCAGGTGTTATATGAATTAATGAGAATATAAATACTGATAAAATGAATAATGTAATAACTACATATCCAAGTCTTTTTAATATGTATTTAATCATCTTCTCACCTGCTCTCTCTTAATTTTTATTAGTCTGTAACCTTTACACCCCAGATTTTCAAACCATAGTATGGCTTAAATCCGTCTACCTTATCTGATACACCATAGATTAATTCCATATCACCAAGATGTGTTATCTGTGCTGATTCTACACAATATGACATTACTGTCTTCTTAAAGAAGCTCTGTGCTGCCTCTTCTGTAGGCTGTGCATTCATTTCCTTAATATATGCATCAAGCTGTGCATCGTTAGTAAATCCTGAAGCTGTTGATTTTCTTATATAGTTAGTGCTTGATGGGTTATTATCATGTGGGTAATGCATTGGATATAAGTCAAATGCTGTCTTATCTGAAATCTTAGTAAGCATTGTACCCCAGTCATAAACATTAAGTGTTACATTAAGTCCTACATCTTCAAGCTGCTGCTTCATAACAAGTGTTGCATTGTAAAGGAATGGATATGCCTCTGTAGTCATCATTACTATAGGAGTTCCGTCATAGTTAAGCTCTGCTAAAAGCTGCTTAGCCTTTTCCTTATTCTGCTTTACTGACTGTGACATATCTACATACCAAGGTGATGACTTAGCATAGTAGCAGGCATTTGTTGAATAGAACTTAGTAGTTCCTGTTGTTGGAATAGCTGCTTCAAATATTGTATCAAGGTCAATAGCATAATTGATAACCTGTCTCCACTTAGGGTCATGAAGTCTTGAACCTTCTGACTTATTCATTACTATAGTAAGATCTGCCATATCATCCAATTCATAATGAACACCACTCATATTTGATAACCTGTCAAAATCTGAATAGAAAATGTTAGAAGATATATCATACTCACCTGTTTCAAGACCATTAATTCTTGTTGTTGTATCTGTTACGAAGTAAATCATTGCTGTATTGAAATATACTGTTCTGTCACCCCATGAACCACTTGATTCAGTAGTAAATGGTGTGTATCCGTCAAATTTTTCAAGCTTTACATAGTTATCAACCGACCATTCTGCAAACTTCATTGAGCCTGTACCAATAAGCTTGTCTACAGGTAAATTTCCTGTTCCTGCTGATGCTATTATTGAAGCCGGCATTATAACCGCAGGCTGTGAGAAGTTAGAAAGTAAATAAGGCATTGTTATACATGGATTTTCAAGACTAATCTTAACTGTATAATCATCAACCTTTTCAAACTGCTCACCATTAGTCTGAATTGACTTAGATGCCTGTGCACATTTTCCTAACCATCTGTTAAGAGATGCAACTACATCATCTGCCTTCATCTCTTCACCATTGTGGAATTTAACTCCCTTACGAAGATTAAATGTCCACTCTTTGTTGTCATTAGCTGTAGTGTAGCTTTCTGCAAGCTGGCACTGTGGCTTTCCGTCTGCATCCATTTCAAAAAGCTTTTCAAATACTACTTTAGTAATCTCTGCTGTTGCAATAGCTCCTGTTGTGTGTGGATCAAAGGTTGATGGCTGTGCATCATAAGCTATGCTTATTGTATCTTTTACCTCTCCGCTTCCTGACTCGCTTCCACCACAGGCTGTAAGAGCAAATACTGTTGTTACCGTTAAAACTACTGCTGCAATCTTCTTAAACCATCTCTTCATAAATAATCCTCCATTCTGTCTTTGTGATTGTTTACTTGTTCCGGGGATATGAAAAGGGCGCTTGTCCGATTTTTTCAATCTTCAAACGCCCTTGTTTGTATTTGTTATTCAGTTTGTTTTAATTCTACACCTGCTCGTCAGCCCATGTTAAAGCTTCATCAAGTGTTGCAAACATTTCTTTCATTTCGCTCTCTGTAATTGTAAGTGCAGGAGCAACCATGATTGAACTGTTGTGTCCGAATGTTGCAAGACCATATTTATATAATTCCTGAACTAATGAACCTAAGAATGGTTTTCCATCTTTAGTCTTAGTAATCTGCTCATTGGTTCCCGGCTTAGAGAATTCAATAGCACCATAGATACCAACGTATCTTACATCGCCAATTGATGGATGCTTCTTCTTTAAATCCTCCATATACTCTCCAAATACAGGAGCCATCTTCTGAACATATTCTTTAGTACCAAGTCTCTGGTATTCTTTAATACAAGCGATTGCTGCTGCCACGCCAAGTGAATGTGAATTATATGTAAGTCCGCTTGGAAGTGAATGTGTATCAAAGAACTGTGATATTTCTTTACTTATAAGAACACCACCAAGTGGAGCATATCCGCTGTTTACACCCTTTGCAAATGTAATAATATCAGGTTCTATTGCCTCTGCCTGACATGCAAACCACTCACCGCATCTTAAGAAGCCTGCCATAACTTCATCACATACCATAAGTATGCCATATTTTGTACAAAGCTCTCTTACGCCCTTTAAATATCCCTTTGGATAAAGGTATACGCCGTTACTTCCTGTAACTGACTCGATGAATAATGCTGCAATGCTTTCAGGTCCTTCCATCTTCATCTGATATTCAAGTCTTGCAAGAAAATGCTTAGTTGCCTCTTCCTCTGAATCAAATTTCAAATCATATGTATAAAGGTGTGGTGGCTGGAATTTAATAAATCCAGGTATTGTTGGGAAAGGTGAAGAACGCTCTGCCTCACCTGTTAAGTTAGCTGAACCATATGTTGAACCATGATATGATTCATATTTAGAAAAAATCTTATCTCTTCCTGTAAATGCCTTTGCAAGTCTTATGGCATATTCATTAGCATCAGCACCACCAAGTGTAAAAAGAACCTTTGCCATATTCTTAGGAGCAATCTCTTCTATAAGTATCTTTCCTAATTCAGCTCTCTTATCATATGTATGCTTTGGAGCAATGTATGCAAGTTCTGCTGCCTGATCCTGGATGGCTTTAATTATTGCCTTATTATTAAATCCGATATTTACATTTACAAGCTGTGAACATATGTCTGTATATCTTTTACCATCGTAGTCCCACATATATATTCCATCTGCTTTCTTTATACAAAGCGGTTTGAAATTTTCCTGTGCAACCCATGTAAACACGGTATACTTTTTGGAATCTTCATAAATCTCTTCTGGTGTCATAACATTTTCCTCCTTCAATCTTCCTTCATAATCTAAAAAAACGAAGATGTCCCGGCTAATATTCTTAGCTGAAACATCTTCGTTCCCTTAAGATGTTGATATGTTAACATAACTTTTTTATGCATTATTGTAAAAAATGGCTCTTTTTTAATAATTTATTATTTCCATTCTTCTGAAAGTATTTCGTCAATTATGCTGATACATTTGTCTATTTCTTTCTCTGTAACTATTAATGGAGCAATGAATCTTACTACATTTTTATAGCAGCCACAGGTAAGAATGAATAAATTCTTTTCAAGAGCCTTAACTCTTAAACGTCCTGTAAGTTCAGTAAGCGGATTTCCGTCCTTATCAAGGAATTCAACACCTATCATAAGTCCAAGACCTCTTACTTCGGCAATACATGAATACTTCTTCTGTAATTCAAGCAGTCTGCTCTTAAAGTATTCTCCCATTTTTGCACCATTTTCAACAGCTCCGTTTTCAAGCTCTTTAATAGTAGCGTTAGCTGCCGCACATGCAACAGGGTTTCCACCAAATGTACCGCCATGTGCTCCTGCCGGCCACTGCTCCATTACCTCTTTCTTGGCAATTATTGCACTTAATGGAAATCCATTGGCAATACCTTTAGCACATGTCATGATATCAGGTCTTACTCCGAAATGCTCCTGCGCAAACATTTTTCCTGTACGTCCAAAGCCTGACTGAACCTCATCATATACAAGCATAATTCCGTATTTATCACATATCTCACGAACATACTGCATCCAGTCTGTAGGTGGAACTATGTATCCGCCCTCGCCCTGTACCGGCTCCATAACTATCGCAGCAACTGAATATGGATCTACAAGTTTAGAGAATAACTCATCAAACTGAGTGAAATAAGCCTTTGGTGTATGCTCTCCGTCATATGGATAAGGTGTATGTAAAAGGTATGGATATTCCAGATGATATACATTAGGGCAAAGTGATGACTCCAAATGCTTTCTGTATTTTGAGTTAGAAGCTGTAAGTGTTGCAGCCATAAATGTACGTCCGTGGAATGCTCCCTTAAAAGCTATTATTGCCGGTCTGTTTGTAACATATTTTGCAAGCTTTAATGCTCCGTCATTAGCTTCTGCACCTGAATTTGCAAAATATACCATTCTGTCTCCGCCTGCAAGTTCAACAAGTTTTTCTGCAAGCTTTACATACTCTTCATAATAAACTAAGTTGTGGCAGCCATGTACAAGCTTGTCCATCTGCTTCTTTGCCGCTTCAACCACTGTAGGATAGTTATGTCCTAAATTACATACTGCTATTCCACTTGCAAAATCAAGGATTTCCCTTCCGTCATCTGTGTAAAGATAACAGCCCTTTGCATGGTCAATACCTAAATCAGTTACTCTGTTTGCCATTGGTGGCATAACCTTTTTTGCTCTCTCTGCTAATGTCATAATCAATTCCTCCCTATTTCACAAGATAATGCTGTATCGTATCCATGATAAGATATGGCAGCGTGCCAAATGTGTAACTAATCTGAACTCTTTCTGTCCACTTATGGGCATCCTTACCCCATGTACCATAATTAATTCCCGGAATATTTAATTTTCTTATTTCCTCATATGGAACAGGATACAATAATTTCTGTTCAGGGAAATTATTTTCCAAATCTTTAATTGACCGGATATCATCATCGATCTTTAAATAACTGCTATCTGTAAGACTTGGGAAGAAATGCATAATCTTCATTTTTTCACCGGTCTTATTCTGGAATTCGTCTAATATTCCCTGAAGCTCGTCTATAAGCTTTTTCTCCTCAGGAACATCGCTCTTTAATGTGTTATGTGGACAATGTGGGGTAGAGAAATATACAACAACTGTAGGGAATTTAATTCCGGCAATATCTGAAAGCTTCTCAACTACTTTAAGTGATGTAATTCTTGCATCATCACCCTCACTTATGGATTCCTTTGCAATCTTATCTATGTAGTCATCAAGGCTGCCTGAATTATCACTGCTTCCAGACTCTGCTTTGTTATATTTTTCTAATGCCTTGTTATATAAATCGTTATATTCAAGAACACTTAAAGGCTTTTCTATTCTTGTATACTCTGCATTTGTGAGTCTGCAATAGTCTTTATACCTTTCATTCATTTCTTCAAGCACAGTATTAAGTGCATTTTCTGCAATCTGTTTCATCTCACTTAATACCTGGCTTACGCCCTTATTATGTACCATATAATTAACATATACATACGCCGCTACAGCAGTCTGTACAGTATAGAAAGGCTTTAAATCCTGACTTTTAAGTACTATCGGAGGTGCAGGATATTCATTATCATAACCATCACAATAATCACAGTTAAGATTCAGGCTCTTTACTATCTCTCCTGCAACCCTGCTAGGCTCAAATGCCTCAAATGCCTGTCCTACATGGCTTTCCATTCCTCTTATATAGAAGGTAGGCAACAGCTTGCCAACACTTCCTGTATAGATATACCTTGTTGTATCACCCGGATACATTCCACAGGTAAAGTCGTTATTGATTGCCATAATATAGTTAAGGTCAAATTCTTTCTTAAACTCGCTAAGATTATCTATTCCGTCAATAAAACCTTTGTGAAGTGTTTCTTCTACCGGATTGAAAGATATAAGGATATTTCCGTCTATTTCTTTTACTCTCTTGCACAGCTCTTCCATTACAACAATATGAACAGCATCTCCGCCCTTCATATCATTTGCACCTCTTCCAAAAATGTAGTCTCCTGATTCAAGGTCTTTTCTTACATCATCTGCAAGTGTTTCCTTAATCTTTAAAAGTTCCTCCGACAGCTTATCACAGTCACAGGCAAACTCCTTTAATGCACCATAATCATCAATGGCAACTGTATCTGTATGTCCATGTAAAATGATTGTATCCTTGCAGTCGCTTTTCTCTCCTATAAGAAGTGCATATACATTTACTCTGTGAAGAGGATCATTTTTTAATTCTACCTTCCTTACCTGATTTGGATGTTCTGCAAAATAAGGGATTTCACTAAGATAGGAATAAAGGTATTCTCCTATCTTTTTCTCACCCTCTGAGGCATTAACCGAATTAATACTTACAAGCTTCTTGGTAAGCTGTAGTGCTCTTTCTTTAATATCCATAACCTTCACCTCCGCATGTCCGATTTTTTCAAAAATCTATTTCTTTACCATAGTAAACAGCATCAACAAATTTAACCATATCCTCTCTTGATACAGGGATTGGATTAACAACTGTTGAGCCTTTCATTGAATTATCAACTAACACTTCAAAATCCTTTTTAAAGGTTTCTTCATCTATTCCTGTCTCTGCAATGGTATCCGGTATTCCTACGCTTTTCTTAACCTCTTTAACTTTTTCGATAATATCACAGCCTAATATCTTAGAAAGCTTTGCGTATTTGGCAGCTACCTCTTTATCCTTCTTGTTGTAATCCATTGAATATGGAAGAATAACAGCATTTGCAAGTCCATGAGCAAGATTATATTTTCCGCCAAATGCATGAGAAACACCGTGAACTATACCAAGTCCGCTGTTAGCAAATGCCATACCTGCCATACACTGATAGTTATGTACTTTCTCCCTTGCTTCAAGTGTTCCCTCATTGCATGATATAGGGAGCCATTCAATAATTCCTTCTATTGCTTCTTTTGCAAGTGCATATGTAAAATCATTTCCATTTTTATTGATGTAGGCCTCCAATGCATGTGTAAGCGCATCCATTCCTGTTTCTGCTGCAATCTTTGCTGGAAGTGTAGCAGGAAGGCTTGGGTCAAGAATTGCTATGTTAGGGAAAATGTTTTTAGTACGGATTGCCATTTTAAACTGTTTTTCTTCAAATGTTATTACACTTACCTTAGTAACCTCTGAAGCTGTTCCTGATGTTGAAGGAACTGCAATAAACTGTGTCTTCATTGTCATAGAATCAAGGTCTGCATCAAATACATTGTCAAAGTTAAGCTCTGGGTGATCGTAGAATAAAAGCATTACCTTAGCTGCATCTATTGAAGAGCCTCCACCTACAGCAAGAAGGCAGTCCGGCTTTTCCTCATTTAAGAATGCAAGTCCTTCAAGCACCTGTGTTGTAGTAGGATTCTTTGCTATACCACTGAATACAGATACTGTTCCTCCGCTTTTTTCCATGATTGTCTTAACCTTGTCGATTACTCCGGTTCTTATCATTGACTGTCCGCCGGTTACTATAACCGCCTTATTAAATTTTACTGTTGAAAGATAATCTAATGCATTTTCTCCTGTTACAAGCATGTCTCTTGTTAATGTTACCTGTTTCATATTTAATTCCTCTTTCCTATATATTTATCTCTTGCTTCCTTAACGCTCTTCTCGAATTTATAAAGAAGCTCGTCACAATATTCCTTGGTACATAAAAGTCCCGGCTTAAACTGAACTATCTGTGTATCAAATCTTGCATATATAGCCCAGATACCATTGTTATAGAAGCTCTGCATTGCTGCAATTCCTCCGTCCGGTACTCCAAATCTCAAACCGAATATAATGCCTCTCTGTGTATATGAAGTAAAGAAATCAGAATACATTTTCTGTACTCTGTCCAATCCTTCCTTTAAGTACTCTGTCATCCAATGAACATTATCAACTGTTGACTGTCTTGTTACTATGTCAAGAACCTTTCCTGCAACAACGCATCCGATTTCTGAGCCGCCAAATGTATCTGTATGTCCACGTCCGAATTCTTCAACCCATTTGCCTGCTTCCTTTGTCATTATTGTTGCTGCAAACGGATACATGCCACCGCTAAGTCCTTTACCTGTTACGATAATATCCGGATTAACACCTTCCCATTCGATGCCCCACAGCTTGCCTGTTCTCATAAGACCTGTCTGAACCTCATCTGCAATATATAATGTTCCGTATTTTTCACACAGCTCTTTTACTTTCTTTAAATATCCCGGTGCAGGTATTGGAAATCCGTAAGTAGCAGGTATTGTCTCTATAAGTACTCCGGCTACATCTTCGTTCTTTAAAACATTTTCCATTGCTTCAACATCATCCATATCTACATGCAGGTAGTTTTCAGGGTCTGAACTTAAAAATGCATCTGTATAATATTCATCACCTGCCAGCATCGCAAGTCCTGTATGACCATGGAAGCATTTATTTAAAGTTACTATTTTACGTCGCTTGGTTGCATATCTTACTGCCTTTATTGCAACATCATTGGCAGCACCGCCACAGCTTGAAAATACTGCATATTTCATGCCCGGAGTTGAAAGCTTTACAATCTTTTCTGCGAGATACCCTCTTGCCACAGAGCCAAAATGATGATTGCCTATGTCAAACTCTTTGGTTGCCTCAATCATAGTCTCGATAACTTCGGGATTTCTGTGTCCTACGTTATATGTACCTCCATTAAGATGAAGGTTCATGAATTTCCTGCCGTCAAGATCCCAGAAATAATATCCTTCTCTCTTACCTATCATGATGTCGATTCCCATATTAATCCACGCATCGGTTCTGCTCGGATTCCAGTACTCTCTGCATCTTTCAAGGGATTTTTCTTTACTATACTCTTCATTATCCAAAAACATCTTAATGACCTCCTTAAATGCTTGCTTTTTTTAATAAATGTAGTGATGCGTGTTCAGCACGGGCTTCCACGATTTATTGAGTTTCATCTACATAGCACAAGATGAAATTTCTTATATATGTCTTGTGCTATGCCTAGTTTGATGAGATGTTGAAAAATACAAAAGCGCCGCTTCTATACATTTATAGAAACGACGCCTTCGTCATCAAACATTTTTTAAATTTAATTTTATTATAGTGGTTTGTTTTTAAAATTCTTGTATATTTTGGAACTAATTTTAAAAATCAAATCCTGATTGGCAACAGTTCCAAAAATAACAATATTTTATTCACAGAAGTTTTATTATTAAGATGTAAGTGTCATATTTTATCATTGCCTTAAATGTTATATGACCTGTCATCTTATATAATTTTATAAATAATACCGGGGAGGCAGCTTCTATGGATACAACTAATAATATCAGTAGTAAACATAAAATTCTTTATTATAATACGGGCTTTGATATTTTATATGAGAAGAAGCTGCTAAAAGAATGGGGATTAGATGATGTTGAAATCATATCTGTTGATATTCCCCAGCTTACCCTTGAAATGGCTGTAAATATGTATAATTGTGATAGTTCTTCAGCTAATGCCGCTCCGGATGAAACTACATTTACTGAAACTACCTGTGATGACACCTTCTGCGATATTTTCGGTTATCTTTTTAACCCTGCGGAAATTGAAGCCTGCGTTGTTATATATGAAAAATTTACAGAAAAGGTATTCGAGAAAATGCCTAATCTTAAATTAATTTCAATGGAAAGTATCGGCTATAACAACATTGATATTGAAGCTGCAAAAAGACATGGTGTTATGGTCAGCAACATGCCCGGTTACTGCGTTGAGGAGGTTGCGCTTCACACCGTAGGTCTTCTTCTTGATTTATCGCGTCAGATAACTTTTCTTAATAATAAAGTGCACGAAAAAATATGGAATCCTTTTGCCGGTTATGAAATGCACCGCCTTAAAGACAAAACATTTGGCATGGTATTCTTTGGTGAAATTCCTAAGCGCATAGTTCCAATGGTAAAAGGACTTGGCATGAACATTCTTGTATATGCACCCACTAAATCCCAGCAATATATTGAAAGCTTTGGCTGTCAAAAGGCTGATACATTAGACGAACTGCTTATTTCCTCCGATGTGGTATCCCTGCATTGTCCTCTTATTGAAAATATAACTTATCATCTTATTGGTGAGCATGAATTTAATTTAATGAAGGACAGCGCATTTCTAATAAATACCTCCCGTGGTGCTGTTGTAGATGAAAATGCTCTTTATATTGCACTCAGTTCAGGAAAAATAAGAGCCGCTGCCATAGATATGTTTGAGAAAGAAAAATATATCAATGAGGATTTCTTGAAACTCGATAATATTATAATAACCCCACATTCAGCCTTTATGTCGCAGGATGCCATTGATGAATGCCGCATACGGGGTATCGATAATATAATAAGGCTGCTCGTTAATCACAAGCAGCCCCTTAATGTAGTTAATTAGCATTTAGTCAGTTAACATTTATTTAATTAATCAAGATATTGTCCTATAAGGCTCAACACTATTCCCATGCCCTGTGGAAGTGAGTTTAAATCAACCCATTCTTCACGTTTATGCGCATTGGCACCTACTATTGTTCCTATAGTGTTAGCCAGAATATTCTTTGATAATGGAATGTTGGCATCTGTAGAATATGGACCTAAATCCATTTCTCCGTCATAATAATTTCTTATAAGCTCTATATTTTTATCTGTCCATTCCTTAAGTGCTGTTTTATCACCGTCTCCACAGCCCGGACGTATTCCTAATACTTCAAGATTGATTTTCTTGCCCTGCTTTCTAAAGCTTTCTATTGTTTCGTTTAATTTATCCTTCATTATCTGAAGACATTTTTCGCTGCTGGAACGATATTCATATAATATGACTGTCTGCTGTGCAATCGAATTAACTGTACTTCCTCCTTCAATCCTGCCCACGTTGTAGGTTGTCTTTTCCTCTGTCGGTGGAACAATCTCATATAATTTTGTTATTAACTGTGCCGCAATCTCAATCGCATTATCATTGCCAAAATCAAGATATGAATGTCCGCCCTCTCCTGCTACTTCTATTCTGTATCTGTGCGAACCTACAGCGACACTTGTACACTGTGACATATATCCGTCAAATGAATAAAATCTTTTGATTCTGTCTCCGTAATTATTAAATATTTCCTTACAGCCTTTAAGATTTCCAAGACCTTCCTCACAACTGTTTGCTACAATCATAATTCCTGTCTTTAACAAATCCTTGTGCTGTATAAGGAATCTTGCTCCCATCATAAGATTTACAAGGTTGGATGTGTCATCACCTATTCCGGGTGCTCTTAATATATTGTCGTCCCTTGTCATTGGAAGCTCTTCCGTATCATCAAATACAACATCTGTATGAGCCATAAATACGGTAATATCATCATATTTATCACAGTTAAATTTGCATATTACATTTTTTGCCTCATCAATCCAGACTTCATTGCAGCCCTCATTTTCAAACCATTTCTTGCAAAATGCGGCTCTTTTATCCTCATGATGACTAGGTGATGGAATTTTTCCCAATGTCATAAGAAGTTCTATCGCTTCATCTTTATTTTCTTCAATAAATTTATCATAAACATTTTTTTCCATATCACATATGCCCTTTCATTTTAATAATATATCAGTGCATTTATTGTGTCTTATTTATCTGTGTATATTTATTCAGCTGTCTCATTTATTTGTGCATCTTATTTATATATCCTATTTGTGTATCTTATTTATAACAGGCTCAAATTCGCCATCATATCCTGCAAGCATGAGTATTAACAGCATATCTCTTTGTGGACCGAGCCATGCTTCTACCGGTTCATACCATTCATGTACTGTATGGACTCCGCCTTCATTACCACCTCTGCCTACAGTTATTGCAGGAATTCCCATGCTTATTGGAATATTGGCATCTGTGCTGCTTTCATCCCTTAACTCAGGCTCAATTCCAAGAATCTTTGCCGCATCAAATGCAGCTTTAACTATAGGACAATCCGTGCTCTGTGTTCCGGCAGGTCTTACACCTTTAACCTCTATCTTGGCTTCAACAGGAGGCTTATCGGCTTCCCATCTGTCATTTTCTTCCTGAACTGCACTTTCTATTGCATCCATAAATTCCTGTGTAAGTCTTTCAAGCTCCTCATCGCTGTCTGAACGTATATCCATAAGCATACTTGCACTTGCTGATATTGTGTTTACGGATGTTCCTCCGCTTATTACACCAACATTAAATGTTGTTTTAGGTAATTCTGGTGCTTTAAAATCTGAGATTTTAGAAATTGCTCTTCCCATTGCATGAATAGGATTAGGGAGTCCGAAATCAGCAAAGCTGTGTCCACCGTTTCCTGTAAAAGTAACCTGATAGCGATGACTTCCCGTAGCTGTATATACAACACCACCGGTCACAGGGTTATCAACAGATACAAATGCATCTATATTATTTTCATTATTAAATATGTATTTAACTCCTTTTAAGTCACCAAGACCTTCCTCACATACATTTGCACAAAATACAATGTCACCTTTTGTATGAATGTCATATTTAACCATAGCTTTAGCTACTGCCATTATCTCAGCAACTGCATGTGTATCATCATTAATGCCCGGACAATAATACCTGTTGCCTTCCTTCTTTACTGTAACGTCCGTGTCTATCGGAAATACTGTATCTGTATGTGCTGCAAGCATTATAACCGGTCCGTTATCACTTCCCGGCCATGTTCCAAGTACATTCCATACCTCGTCCATATGTACATCAAGAAGTCCTATTTCTTTAAATTTATCAAGTATATACTCAGCCTTTTTCTTTTCCTGATGCGATGGTGCAGGTATCTGACACATTTCCAGTGTTTCTTTTGTTGTTGTCTCATCCAATTCTTTTATAAATTCAAGTGCATCTGCAATTTTTTTATTTTCTAAAATCATATTCAGCCTCCATTTTATATAAAGCTATTGCCCTGTATGGTTATTTCTATGCTTTTTTTCTGCATATTTTAATTATTATATTATTAATTATACACCCTGCCATGCATATTAAAAGTACCACGGCTAAAAACATAAATCTGAAACGATAACCCGAAGTTCCTGCTAACAGCTCTACTGCCCTTAATATATACTGCGAAACTGCCTGACCAAGAAACATAAATGCAGTAGTAATGGTTACTAAAGTTGTGGTTTCTTTCTCACTTCTTGAAAGACTTCTTATTCTGGTGAATATTCCTGAATACAAAATACTGTAGCTTCCACCAACCAATGCAGCCGCTGCCATAAGAATCCTTATGTCACTTCCCTTTGACAAAATCATGTATCCTGCGCCCATCATAAGACAGCCTAATGACATTGTGTAGCTTTTTAATATTTTTCTGAAAAACGGAACAACCAATCCGATAATGAAACCGCATATCATAAAGCTTGAGACAACTATTCCCGAACTTGTTTCATTGCCTATTCCCTCACCACGCATAAATAATGAAATGCTTGCGGAAAATGTATAAAATGCTCCGTTTATTCCAAACATTGCAATTATTGTAAGAAATGCGGGAATATTGGGTTTATTCGTATCTTTTGAATTACTTAATTCATTTTCTTCTGATGCTGAATTCTTTCTGTCATCAGGTAAATACAATATATTTAAAACCATTACAACCGCAGCGACAAAATATATAAGAAATGCCAGTCTCCAGTTGATTCCAACCAGCCTTCCCACACAAAATGAAGCAATTATGCCCATCAGATAAGATGCCGACGCGGAATATGATGTAAGCCTTTGTTTTTCCTCTCCTTCAAAATTGCTGCTGATAAGGTTCTGTGCCATCGGCGTTATAAAGCCGCATCCGATACCAAGTATTCCTCTCATTACAAGAAGGACTGCGAAGCTTGGAGCAAGTCCTGCCCCAAGTCCGCCTATTAAATATATTATAATACCCATTAATAAAACATTTTTCTGCCCCATTCTGCTTATTGCATATCTGCACAACAAACAGGATGTTATTATAAGCAAGGTAGGCAACGTAAGTATCATCTGTATCCAGCCATCACTCATCTGTGGAAATGCACTCTTAATTCCTGACAAAGCCGGAGAAACAGCAGTGCTTCCCAAAATCGTAATTGTTGAAACCGATAATACTGCCGCCTTTTTTGCAAAATTTTTATCCATAACCTTTTATTGCTCCTTATTGATTGAAAATATCACTTTTTAATATTTTCGTTAATATTTTTGCTTTTTAATACCCTATAGCCTGAGCAACAATAAGAAGAACTGAACCTATCACATACCAGATAAGTACAAGTTTAAATACAAATTTAAGCCATTTCTGATATGGAACATTTGATAATGCAAGGAAACTCATGAGCGCTGCTGAATGAGGGAAAATAATATTTGTAAATCCATCACCGTAATTTAACGCAAGTATTGCAGTTTCAGGTGACATTCCTATTATATTGGCAACCGGTAACATAACCGGCATAGTAACAACTGCCTGTCCATTTCCTGATGTAATAAAGAAATTAATGACTGTATGGATAAGGAGCATTCCCGGTGCCTGAAGCCATGTTGGAATATAATTAAGAAGATTTGATACTCCGTAAACTATTGTATCCAGAATGTTTCCATTTTTTAATACAACAGAAATTGAGTAAGCCATTCCGATTAATATTACGGCTCTTACTACCATTTTGCAGCCATCAACGAACTGATTACATATATCGTTAGGTTTGGTTCCATATATAAGTCCGCATACAGGGCCAAATACTATGAAAAATGCTGACATCTGCTTGAAGCCCCAGCTAAGCTTAGTACATCCGATTACAAGTATTACCATTCCAATCAGGACAGCTGCAAGAACTAATTTCTGTCTTAAGGTTATTTTCTTTTCTTTACCGTCATCAACGTATGTTATATCCTGCTTTATGCCATATACAAGACTTTTTGTAGGATCTGCTTTAACCTTGTTGGCATATCTTATTACATAAATGATAGTTGCTGCTGTAAATAATACAAAACCTACGCATCTGTATCCAAAGCCATAAAATGTAGGAAGACCTGCAAGCTCGTTACCAACACCGGTTGTTGATGGATTTAACATTCCGGCATTAGGTCCCATTGCCGCTGCAAGACAGAATATTGCAACACCTACAACCGCATCATATCCCATCTGTGCTGCCAGGAATAATCCCAACGGAACAAATGCAATAAATGGATTATATCCCATTGGTGAACTTAAGACAGATACAACTGCCATAATTATAGCTATTGCTATTGTCTGTCTCCTGCCGAATTTGTTAATTATCACACCGGTAAGATTCTGCATAGCTCCCGTTGCCATAATTATCTGCATAGCTCCTGTAAAAATGAGTATGGCAAATATAAGCTGTCTTGCATTATAAAAGCCTTCGACGATGTCTGAAGGTATCTTTAAAAAGCTCTCAGGTGTCGAATCTACATATGCGAAACTTGTCGCATCAACTACTGATGTTCCTGAAGCAGTCTTTACTCTTGCATAATTTCCTGCCGGTACAACATAAGTTAATATACAGGCCAAAACTATAAGTGCAAGAATAATGATAAATTCGTGTGGAAATCTGAATTTAGATTTCTTCTCTTTGCTGGTATTTTCCATAATTTTCTCCATTCCGCAGATAAAAAAAGGGGTCAAAACTTTAATACCTTGCGGTATTAAAATTTTGGCCCCTTTGCCACTGCTGTTTTAATTATACATTTATACATGTATGTATATCACCATATAAATAATTTGTCAATATATATTTATATATTTAAGAACTAAATCGACAAATATACATTAATCGTGTTCTTATCACAGCCGGTTGTTGTTTCTTTCATTTCGATTTTACTGATTCTCCATCTCTTTAACTGCCATCTCATACTCTTCCTTCGAATACTTCGTGAGTATCTTCTCTTTATCTATTCCAAGTTCAAGCATGGATGTTATGGCGCGTACTCGTTCCTTCTGCTGACCTTCTTTTATTCCTTCATTTATCCCTTGTTGTATTCCTTGTTTTATACCTTTCTCTATTCCATCTGCGACACCCTTACGGTACTGCTCCTCCTTCAGTATCTCCATATGCCCTTCTTCGTCATATTCGTAAATGCTCACTCCAACCACCTCACTTCTATTCT
>ERZ1106969.167-NODE-167-length-77131-cov-7.517827_pt1 | contig 77131 bp, 62 predicted proteins | sample MGYA00403685_ERZ1106969 | MGnify/ENA primary metagenome ERZ1106969 (study PRJEB35170, sample SAMEA104062416) | human gut metagenome | biome: human gut; feature: human-associated habitat; material: faeces | place: Denmark | collected 2012-05-18 ...
GTACCATGTGGCGCGGCATGGAAGAGATCGTGAAAAACCGCGATCCGCGCGATGCCTGGATGATTGTGCAGCGTATCTGTGGCGTTTGTACGACCACTCACGCTATCTCTTCCGTTCGTGCAGCAGAAAGTGCGCTGAATATTGATGTTCCGGTGAACGCACAGTATATCCGTAACATCATTCTGGCCGCGCACACCACGCATGACCATATTGTTCACTTCTATCAGCTGTCTGCGCTGGACTGGGTGGATATCACCTCTGCCCTGAAAGCTGACCCAGCGAAAGCATCTGCCATGTTGAACGGCGTGTCCTCCTGGCACCTGAACAGCGCAGAAGAGTTCACCAAGGTTCAGAACAAGATCAAAGATCTTGTTGCCAGCGGTCAGTTAGGCATTTTTGCTAACGGTTGCTGGGGGCACCCGGCAATGCAGCTGCCGCCGGAAGTGAACCTGATTGCGGTCGCTCACTATCTGCAGGCGCTGGAATGCCAGCGTGATGCCAACCGCGTTGTGGCGCTGTTGGGTGGTAAAACGCCGCACATCCAGAACCTGGCGGTAGGTGGGGTTGCTAACCCGATTAACCTCGACGGTCTTGGTGTGCTGAACCTTGAACGCCTGATGTACATCAAGTCTTTCATTGATAAGCTGAGCGACTTCGTTGAGCAGGTTTACAAGGTTGATACCGCGGTCATTGCTGCGTTCTACCCTGAATGGCTGGAACGTGGTCAGGGCGCGGTTAACTACCTGAGCGCGCCGGAATTCCCGACTGACGGTAAAAACGGCAGCTTCCTGTTCCCGGGTGGTTACATTACTAATGAAGATCTGTCGACCTATCGTCCGATCACCTCTCACTCCGATGAGTACCTGATCAAAGGGATTCAGGAGAGCGCGAAACACGCGTGGTACAAAGACGAAGCGCCGCAGGCTCCGTGGGAAGGCACAACGGTTCCTGATTACACCGGTTGGTCAGATGACGGCAAGTACTCCTGGGTTAAAGCACCGACCTTCTACGGTAAAACGGTTGAAGTGGGTCCGCTGGCCAACATGCTGTGTAAACTGGCGGCCAAACGCGAGTCTACTCATGCCAAGCTGAATGAAATCATCGCGATTTACACCAAGCTGACCGGTAAAACTATCGAAGTGTCTCAGCTGCACTCTACGCTGGGTCGTATTATTGGCCGTACCGTTCACTGCTGTGAACTGCAGAACGTTCTGCAGGATCAGTACAACGCGCTGATCGTGAACATCGGTAAAGGCGACCATACCACCTTCGTGAAACCGGATATTCCGGCAACGGGCGAATTCAAAGGTGTTGGTTTCCTCGAAGCGCCGCGCGGTATGCTGTCTCACTGGATGGTGATTAAAGATGGCATTATCAGCAACTACCAGGCGGTTGTACCGTCAACCTGGAACTCTGGCCCACGTAACTTTAATGATGAAGTGGGACCGTATGAGCGCTCGCTGGTAGGTACGCCGATTGCCGATCCAAACAAACCGCTGGAAGTGGTTCGTACCATTCACTCCTTCGATCCTTGTATGTCATGTGCGGTGCATGTGGTGGACGTTGACGGGAACGAAGTGGTCTCAGTTAAGGTTCTGTAATGCGGATATTAGTCTTAGGGGTCGGCAATATTTTGCTGACCGACGAAGCCATCGGAGTACGTATCGTTGAGGCATTAGAGCAACGGTACATCCTGCCAGACTTTGTTGATGTTCTGGACGGTGGTACGGCTGGGATGGAGCTTCTCGGCGATATGGCGAACAGAGATCATCTGATCATTGCTGACGCCATTGTGTCGAAGAAAAACACGCCAGGAACGATGATGGTCCTGCGGGATGAAGAGATCCCGGCGCTGTTTACCAACAAAATCTCACCGCACCAGCTTGGCCTGGCCGACGTTTTGTCGGCTCTGCGTTTCACCGGCGAGTTTCCGAAAAAGCTGACGTTAGTCGGCATTATTCCGGAATCACTGGAGCCGCATATCGGGCTAACGCCAACGGTCGAAGCGATGATTGAACCTGCACTTGAGCAGGTTCTTGCTGCGCTTCGCGAATCAGGTGTTGAAGCGATCCCTCGGGAGGCGGCTCATGTCTGAGGAGTTTGTCGGTTTTCAGACGGCCCCGAAGATGCAGATTCAGGCAGCGTTTGAAGAGGTTGCCCGGCGTTCGATGCACGATCTCTCTTTCTTGCATCCGAATATGCCGGTATATGTCTCTGATTTTACGCTGTTTGAAGGGCAGTGGACGGGGTGTGTTATCACACCCTGGATGCTCAGCGCACTGATTTTCCCTGGACCAGACCAGGTCTGGCCGGTACGTAAAGTCAGCGAAAAAATCGGGCTGCGTCTGCCGTATGGCGAGATGACCTTTACCGTTGGTGAACTGGAGGGCGTATCACAATACCTTTCCTGTTCACTGATGTCGCCGCTTTCGCACAGCATGTCTGCGCAAGAAGGTGTGCGCCTGACTGACGATTGTGCGCGAATGCTGTTATCGCTGCCGGTGAGCGATCCAAATGCGCCGCAGCTCAATCGCCGCGCGCTGCTGCTGGGTCGTCGGAACTGCGAAAATGCATGAGCTGTCCCTTTGTCAGAGCGCGGTTGAGATTGTTCAACAGCAGGCAGAGCAGCACGGTGTCAAACGTGTAACCGGCGTTTGGCTGGAAATTGGGGCGCTCTCCTGCGTTGAAGAGAGCGCCGTGCGTTTCAGTTTCGACATCGTCTGTCAGGGGACGCTGGCGCAAGGGTGTGAGCTGCATATTGATTACAAGCCAGCCCAGGCATGGTGCTGGGATTGCAGTCAGGTTGTGGAAATCACCCAGCATGATGCGCAGTGTCCACATTGTCAGGGGGATCGTCTGCGAGTTGATGCGGGCGATTCACTGAAAGTGAAAAGTATTGAAGTCGAATAACCCATAGGTTGCTATGGGGCGGAGTCAGATATGTGTATTGGAGTCCCTGGTCAGGTTCTGGCCGTTGGTGAAGATATTCACCAGCTTGCGCAGGTTGAAGTGTGCGGCATCAAACGTGATGTCAATATTGCCCTGATTTGTGAAGGTGATACGGCTGAGCTGGTCGGGCAGTGGGTGCTGGTGCACGTAGGGTTCGCCATGAGCATCATTGATGAAGATGAAGCTAAAGCCACGTTAGACGCACTTCGCCGTATGGAGTACGACGTCACCAGCGCGTGATTTTGTGCCGGATGGCGGCGCAAACGCCTTATCCGACCTACGGCATGACATCTTTGTAGGCCTGATAAGACGCCCCGGCGTCGCCATCAGGCATTTTAAGCCTGGCGCTTATCTTCGGTATTGGTATCGAAGTCGCTGGCTTCATGGCGTTCATGAAGCTGCTCGTTCAGAGGTCCGTTGGTGCGGTTAACAATACGACCACGCTTAACCGCCGGACGCGCCGCAATCTCTTTTGCCCAGCGCTGCACGTGCTTGTAGCTTCCTGCATCAAGGAACTCTGCCGCGTCGTACACGTTACCCAGAACCACATTGCCAAACCACGGCCAGACTGCCATATCGGCAATGGTGTATTCATCTCCGGCGACAAACTGATGCTGCGCTAACTGTTTATCCAACACGTCAAGTAAGCGCTTGGCTTCCATGGTGAAGCGATTAATCGCGTATTCAATTTTAACCGGCGCATAATTATAGAAGTGACCAAAGCCACCGCCAAGGAACGGGGCAGCACCCTGTAACCAGAACAACCAGTTTAGCGTTTCAGTACGTTTTGCCAAATCCTGCGGCAAGAAATAACCATATTTTTCCGCCAGATAGAGTAGGATTGCGCCAGATTCAAATACGCGAACCGGTGGGTTTTGCGAGTGGTCACGCAGTGCCGGGATCTTCGAGTTCGGATTCACCTCAACAAAGCCGCTGGAAAACTGATCTCCATCGCCGATGCGGATAATCCAGGCATCGTATTCCGCGCCCTTCACGCCCTGCGCCAGCAACTCCTCCAGCATAATCGTCACTTTCTGCCCGTTTGGCGTACCCAGCGAATAGAGCTGCAGCGGATGCTTGCCAACCGGCAGCGTTTTCTCGTGTGTAGCGCCGGAAACAGGGCGGTTGATATTGGCGAATGCGCCGCCGTTCGATTTTTCCCACGTCCAGACTTTCGCGGGCTGATAGGTATTGTCTGACATAGTGACCTGCCTTCTGAGTGGTTGTTTGATGCAGTGTAGCAGCCAGGTAGAACTCAATTTAACAGATTGGGACTTTATGCCGTTTTGTGCTGAAAGGGGAAGATAAATCTAACCCGTTCATTGTACCTGGCCCGTACTCCATGAAGAGGAAATCATTGTTGCACGGAAATTGCTACCGTATTCACCATCAAAAATTGGCGGTGAATAAGCAGTAATAATGAAAAAGGGTGTTCCAGGAGTAAGCGGTTATCAGGGCCCGGCGGGTGGGTGGGGCGCGGTAAAAGCCGTCACTGCTTTGCTGTTTTCGCAAAAGGCTGTCGCCCGCGATATTATCGCGATGTTTAAAATGAACCAGGTGAAAGGGTTCGACTGTCCGGGCTGTGCATGGCCGGACCCTGGCCATCGGGCACCGATGGAGCTGTGCGAAAATGGCGTTAAGGCGGTTTCCTGGGAGACAACCAACAAGAAAGCGTCACCAGAATTTTTCAGCCGTCACCCGGTTTCCACACTCTGGCATTACAGCGATTATGAACTGGAAAACATCGGTCGTTTAACGCAGCCGATGAAATACGATGCCGCGTCAGACACATGGCAGGCGGTGGATTGGGATATCGCCCTCCAGGAAATCGGCGAGCGTCTGCGCAGTTATGATTCAGCCCAGCAGGTTGAGTTTTACACCTCCGGCAGAACGTCAAATGAGGCAGCGTTCCTGTATCAGCTGTTTGCCCGCGAATATGGCAGCAGCAACTTCCCTGATTGCTCAAACATGTGCCACGGACCGACCAGCGCAGGGTTAACGCCGGCCATTGGCCTTGGAAAAGGAACCGTTGAACTTGAGGACTTTGACCACTGCGATCTGGTGATTTGTATCGGGCATAACCCTGGCACTAACCATCCGCGCATGCTGACCACCTTACGCGACGTTGCCAAACGCGGGGCTAAAATTATCTCCATTAATCCGCTGAACGAAAGGGGGCTTGAGCGCTTTAGCTTCCCGCAAAGCGCGAAAGAGATGTTCACCGGTCAGGCGACGGCGCTGAGCAACGACTACTACCAGGTAAAAATGGGCGGTGACGCTTCGCTGCTCAAAGGCATCATGAAAGCGCTAATCGAAATGGACGAAGCGCGGATCTTATTGGATCAGCAGCCGACGCTCGATCATGCGTTTATCGAAGAGCATACCGCTGGATATGCCGCGTTGTATGATGACTTACGCCAGCGTAGCTGGGCGGAGCTGGAACAGGACTCGGGTCTGACGCGCAGTCAGATGGAAGATCTGGCGCACAGCTACAGTAAATCCCGCGCCACGATTGTTTGTTACGGCCTGGGCATCACCCAGCATAAAAACGGCACTGAGAACGTCCAGCAACTGGTAAACCTGCTGCTGCTGAAAGGCAATATAGGTAAGCCGGGGGCGGGGATCTGCCCGTTGCGCGGTCACTCTAACGTGCAGGGCGATCGTTCTGTGGGGATCAACGAAGCGGCGTCCGAAGATTTCCTGCAACGCCTTGAGACGTATTTTTCTATCCGTGTTCCGCGCAAACATGGTCGTTCCAGCGTGGAGAGTATTCGCGCCATTGAGCGCGGAGACGTAAAAGCACTTATCTGCATGGGTGGCAATCTGGCGGTAGCGATGCCCCAGCCGCAGCGTACCTTTGCGGCGATGAAAAAGCTGGATCTGCAGGTCCATGTGGCGACCAAACTGAACAGATCACACCTGCTGCTGGCAAAACACAACTATTTGCTCCCCGCGTTGGGTAGAACCGAGCGCGATCTGCAAGCTACGGGCATTCAGTCTGTGACCGTCGAAGACTCAATGTCGATGGTCCACGCGTCCTGTGGCGCGCTGAAGCCGGCTTCCCGCTGGCTAAAATCCGAGCCCGCGATTGTGGCGGGCATGGCGCGCGCAACGCTGCCGCTTTCGCCGGTAAACTGGGAAGCGTTGACCGGGGACTACGCGCTGATCCGTAATGCCATTGAAGCCGTGATCCCGGCGTTCCACGACTACAACGCCCGTATTGCTGAACCGGGCGGGTTTCGTATGGATACGCCTGCTTCGCGCCGTGAATGGCGAACGGAGAATGGCAAAGCCAACTTTATCGTCAGCCATCAGCGGGCGGTAGAGCGGGAAAATCAGCCTGCCGATACGCTGATACTGGCGACGCTACGCAGCCACGATCAGTACAACACCACGATTTATGGTATGAACGATCGCTATCGTGGCATTACCGGTCGTCGGGATGTGGTGTTTTTAAGCGTCGAAGAAGCGATGAGCCGCGGTCTGAGCCAGGGTGATGTGGTCAACGTTCAGGCGCTGGACGACAACGGTCAGCCCTGCGCGGATCGCATCATGTACGGCTTAACGGTGGTGATTTACAACATGGCGGCGGGCTCAATTGGCGCGTATCTGCCTGAAGCGAATGTCCTGCTCTCGTTGGAGGCGGTGGATACACAAAGTTTGACTCCGGCCTATAAAAGCGTGCCGGTAATCCTTACCCAGGTGTAGTTCCTGTTGTGAATTTTTCGCCTCTGAGCGCCAGTCGCTGCGTTGAGGTGTATGATGATGTCGACCTCTGTCCGGTTAGTGTCGCAGAGCAGGCAATCAGAGCGAAAAATTCACGCCAACCTGCTCAGGCTGTATTGTTTTGAGGTAAGGTGCATGAGCAAAGGAACGACCAGTCAGGATGCCCCATTCGGGACATTATTGGGCTACGCCCCAGGTGGCGTAGCAATCTACTCTTCAGATTACAGCTCCCTCGACCCACGGGACTACGACGATGATGCGGCATTTCGCAGCTATATCGACGACGAATACATGGGCCACAAATGGCAGTGCGTAGAGTTCGCACGCCGCTTTCTCTTCCTTAACTATGGCGTGGTCTTCACCGATGTAGGCATGGCCTGGGAGATCTTCTCCTTACGCTTCCTACGTGAAGTGGTGAATGACAATATCCTGCCGTTACAGGCATTTCCCAATGGTTCACCCCGCGCACCGGTAGCAGGCGCGTTGCTTATCTGGCAAAAAGGCGGCGAATTTAAAGATACCGGCCATGTGGCGGTCGTCACCCAGTTGCTGGAAAACAAAATCCGTATTGCCGAACAGAACGTGCTCCATACGCCGCTGCCTCCCGGACAGCAGTGGACCCGCGAGCTGGAGATGGTGGTTGAAAACGGTTGCTACACCCTGAGGGATACCTTTGACGACACCACCATCCTTGGCTGGATGATCCAGACCGAGGATACTCGTTACAGCCTGCCGCAGCCGGAGATCGCCAGTGACTCACTGAAAATTGGCGGCGCGCGACTGGAAGATAACGGGCAGTTTGACGGTAAATGGCTGGATGAACAGGATCCGCTGCAAAAAGCCTACGTGCTGGCGAATGGGCATGTGATTAATCAGGATCCGCATCAGTACTTCACCATTACCGAAAGTGCCGAGCAGGAGCTGATCAAAGCCACTAACGAGCTGCACCTGATGTACTTGCACGCGACCGACAAGGTGCTGAAAGACGATAACTTGCTGGCGCTGTTCGATATTCCGAAAATCCTCTGGCCGCGCCTGCGCCTTTCCTGGCAGCGTCGTCGGCATCATATGATTACGGGTCGTATGGATTTCTGTATGGATGAACGTGGACTGAAGGTGTATGAGTACAACGCCGATTCCGCCTCGTGCCATACCGAAGCTGGCTTGATTCTCGAAAGATGGGCCGAGCGTGGCTACACAGGGCAGGGACACAACCCGGCTGAAGGGTTGATCAACGAACTGGCGGGTGCCTGGAAGCACAGCCGCGCACGTCCGTTTGTCCACATCATGCAGGATAAGGATATCGAAGAAAACTATCACGCGCAGTTTATGCAGCAGGCGCTGCGTCAGGCCGGGTTTGACAGCAAAATTCTGCGTGGCCTCGATGAGCTACGTTGGGATGATGCCGGTCAACTGATTGACGGTGACGGCCGCCTGGTGAACTGTGTCTGGAAAACCTGGGCGTGGGAAACCGCGATTGAGCAGGTGCGAGAGGTCAGCGAAACGGAGTACGCCGCGGTACCAATTCGTACCGGGCATACGAATCAGGAAGTGCGTTTAATCGACGTGTTGCTGCGCCCGGAAGTGCTGGTCTTCGAACCTCTGTGGACGGTGATCCCAGGCAACAAAGCGATATTGCCAATCCTCTGGCAGCTTTTCCCGCACCACCGCTATCTGCTTGATACCGATTTCACTGTTAATGAAGAGCTGGCACAAACCGGTTATGCGGTGAAACCCATTGCAGGACGTTGTGGCAGCAACATCGATCTGGTGAGTCATCAGGAAGAGCTACTGGATAAAACCAGCGGTAAGTTTGCCGAGCAGAAGAACATTTATCAGCAGCTTTGGTGTCTGCCAAACATTGCCGGTAAATATATTCAGGTTTGTACCTTCACCGTAGGCGGTAACTACGGCGGTACCTGCCTGCGCGGCGATGAATCACTGGTGATTAAAAAAGAGAGCGATATCGAACCGCTGATTGTGGTGAAGGAATAATCGCAACCCCCTGTGGTGGTGATGTTGCCAGCACGGGGGGCTTTGTCGGGAATAATTTTATTGATGAGCTATATTAAGAACTTATTCCATTAGGATAGTTTTAAGCCAGACAGTGCTCGAAATCATCATATAACATGTATATGCACAGATATTCATATCGCTGTCCGACTCCAGACTGACTTCAACAATTACGCTTGGTGAGATAGGTCTAACGTTATATGTTTGCGTTCACAATATTGAGAAAGCATCTAGGTGTAATATAATATTTTATTATATGAGTTTCGAGCGTCATATAATGATATGTGGCATTGTTTATTTTGGTATGTAAAATCCATTGTCAATAAGCTTTTTTGCTATTTGCTTTCTACACTCGGGTAATTTGGTTCCATATCTTGCCTGGCAGTAATTATGTAATTCATTATATTTACCATTCGGTAAGGACGAGTTGGTTAGTATTTCAGCAGGCGATACAGGTATTTCGAAAATTAATTTTAACGACATGGTGTGCTTAATGAAAAATATCGGAACCCAAGGTGACGCACCTTCTTCATAGTATGGCTGCTTATCTATGCCAATTATAAAATATAAAAAAACAGGTAAAATAATAAAATTACGAAATGAAAAAATGCGCATTATGGCACCTTGCTCAAGGATGTTGATTTTACATTTAAAATCACTGTTTTTGAGGGGACTCTAGCTTGTACTTTTTCCTGAGATTGGCTGCAATCTGAAGACCATAAGTTCCTGGACAAGCCCGACCTAAGGCATTTAAAGAAGCAAACTCCCTGTGCCCTCCTAATTGTTTGATTGGGAAAGATTTTATTAGTGTTTTAACTAAAGCATCAATAGTCTTTTTCTGATTATCTGTAGGTATATCAACAGATGAATCCCAGTCATCCTTAACCTGTCCAGCAAACTCACTTAATGATCCCCATCGAGATGGCCCATGTTGTGATGCTTCACCAGATACACTAAAATCTGATAAAAAAACCACGCCAATTTTTCCTGTATTTTCCCCCTTTAGATGGGCACCTTTTTCTCGTATATCCAAAGCCTCATAAATTACACCTGTACAATCTATGGCATAATGATAACTTAAATGTTTAAAACTTTTGATGTCAGTTTCTTCAGCCTGACGCATTTTAACTACTCCATCCGTATCACAGGAGTAGCTATTTCCTGCATGATGTATCACAATTGCAGAATAGTCCCAATCCTTGCCATCAGTTCCTGGGGCTTTTTTTGCATTCCAGTCACTTCGTGTTCTGATAGTTATTCCAGCTTCTCGTAAGTCAGAAAGTATGGCCTCCCTTACTCTGGTTTTTTTTCATTTTCCTCTACTATGGACTCTGATATTGCATCAAGTCCTTTATGAATTAACTCTTCAGTTACTTTATAATACTCATTGTTCATATTAAAACCATTTATATATTTTTGATGATTTGGAGCACGCCCGAAACCAGTTTTCTCACCAGGGTATGCATTTTAAATGTTCCTTATCAGGACAAAGAGTCACCACTACAGCCCAGACAGTTATTCGCAGCTAAAAGCAGTGGCCCTGTAAACTACTTCTGTCCATAGAAATTATCTTCATAAGATAAATCGTAATTATTTAAAGAATTAATGATTATATCCATCGTTCGTTTTACCACTGCCCATGACATAAAGCTTGACGTTCTGTTTGCCGATATCCCAATAAAATAAAACCAGGCATTCTCAATCCGGCCAGCGGACACAACCAGTTCACCATTACGATTATGTTCATTGCTTACACTGAACGTACCCGACCACAGTTCAGATATATTCTTATTAAAAATATTCCGTTCTTCATTTAGGCTAAATTCATTTATCACGGAATACTTATTATCTTTTAATTTTTTAACAATTAAATCACAAATCATTTCTTTGTTAATCACGGCGTTATCACATAAAAAATAGCCACTAATATCTCCAGATATTTTTTCTGCCCCTTTCTGAGATAAATAAAAATAACTCATTTTTTCATTATTATATCGTTCTGTATACTGCCATGAATTCGGATAAAAAAATGAATAATCTGACGGTATATCTAAATTTATGCTTTTAAGTTCTTCTGCCAGATGCCATTTTGAATCATTAATCAAAGTAAAAAACTTGATGCAATGAAGAAAACTCTCTGCCAACGACTCATAATTTTTATGGGGGCAACTGGCTTTTACCATAATTAGATTGGCTCCTTTATGTTCGAAATCATAATTTTTGAACACTCTAATCCTGGATATTATTTTATCGCTGTCAAACTCATTGCTTGTTAATACATCAGAATATTTACCACTAACACTATAATTGTCTTTACGGTTAATAATCTTTTCGCCAAGAAGGGATAATATCTTATCAAGCCAGTCACTGGCGTCAATATCATTCTTTATATGTTCATAAACCACATTTACCTCCATAAATGAAGATTGATATTCAGGTATGGTTTGGTAACTGCCAATGATATTAACTCCGTCCAATCCATCAACAGATGTTGGTTCTATAATAATAGGTCTGACTGCCAGCGGAAGCAGTATTTTATAATGTAAACTCTTTGAGTTTGCGGAAGTATAACGACAACGCCAGAAATGTTTTTCCTGATAATCAAAGCTGTACGTTATTTTTTCAGGAAAATAAAAAACATCATTTTTATCGAAGATGCTCATCTATCTCTCCATTTTCAATGTTAAACGACATTAAAAAAATAAAATAATTTTCTTAACTCAGCAATAAGTACACAAATACACCAAAAATTAAACAACATTTTAATGCAAGTAGATAGCTTTACTTTGTACTTAAAAACCATTTTATAGGCTGCTTGTCAATATTACTCTTATTATGTATTTCATGACACGAGGTTGCTTTATCACAAAAAAGGGCTGCCAATGAAAAAAACCGTAAAATATATGGTAGCATAGACAGATATAAAAATAATATCTCAAATGACAATCCCTCCCATATGGATGAGATGTTATCAATCCAACGTTGTGCTGTAAATCCAGATAAATAAAATATGACAATACCTAAAAAAACTAAAAACACGATTATTATAAAATGGATGAAAAACTTTTAACGATCTTAATATACGGAAGAGTTTTTTCATGTCATCCACCAATAATAATATTTGACATGCCGGATAATATTGTACCAGATTTTGATGAAGTAAACCCTAATCTTTTACTCAAAGGAACATCATTAAAAGGTCCAAATTGAACCTCAACATCACCTTTCAGTCCAAGTACGAGTGCCAATTCACCTCCTGTTTTTAATTTTAACATTATATTATCAGTATCTAACCATCCTCCAGCAGATCCAGCCAGCCCCACAGATCCCGCACTGCAACCAAGAGAACCTTTTAATCTAAAATATTTTTACTCCCGCTGCTGAAACTTCTCCCTTTGCAGCAGCTGCCTCAGCACCTAATTCACCGCCAAATCCATAAAGTGACTCATTACTGTCATATGTTATGGTTACTCCCCGGACAGTAACGGTCCCAGTAAACAGGAACAGGATCTATACTAATAGGCTTGACAGTTAACGGAAGTAGTATTTTATAATGTAAACTATTTGAGTTTGTAGATGTATAACGACAACGCCAAAAATGCTTTTCTTGATAATTGAATTTGTATGTAATTTTCTCCGAAAAAAACCATCATTGTTATACATTTTCATAATCCCTCGGATTTCAACACAAGAAAAACTATTATTGCATATCCAACGTTGAATATTATCTTATAAGAATAAATCACGTCATGTTTATTCTCAATAAAATATTTAACGGGTTGTTTTTGAAGTCCTCTTTTATTGTTTCTTTGATGAAAGGAAGAGATGTTATCAGCGATTAGCTCGATGAAGGAAAAAATAGAAAAATAAATAAATAAATATCCTCCCAGTAAAAGAAATACATTTTTTAGTGCTGGGATTTTAAAGCTAAAAAAAGAAAAGAATAAAAAACAAATCACACCAAATAAAATTTTGCGTAATTTTTCAAAGAGCATGTTACCCCCCTATAATCACCGTATCCAAGCCGGAAATAACGGTTCCAGAATTGATACCAAAAAGAGATGCTAAAAGAGGTGCGAAAGGTCCAATTTCAGCTTCAACATCCCCCCCAATCCCCAGAAGGGCAGCAACTTCACCTACAAACTCTACTTTTAATAGTATATCATCTGTATCATATACTACACTAGCACCGCCACTAGCGCCAACAGAGCCCGCCGAACCAGAAATAGTTGCCTTTGTTTTCAAATATTTTGACTCGGCAGCAATATTTATATCTCCTTTTGCAATAGCAGCTTCAGCACCAAGTTCAGTTTTGAATCCATATTGATGCTCTTCTTCATCATTAATTATTTGACTTCCAGCTTTAGCTTCTGCTGAACCAATGGTTCCTACAGCATCCACTTCTGTATAATTACCACTTCCTTGTGTTCCTGCGCTAAGGCCAATATTCCCAGAAAGTCCAGTCGCACTTAAATCGACACCAAATGAGCTACCCTTATTTCCATTTGTTGTCTCAGTAGTCATTTCCGTTTTGCCGACTGTACCTCCCATCTTAAAATTAACACCACTATTGCCTATGGAATGGTTTAATTGAAACTCCTCAACGACAGCTTTAATATTTGCAGTATCAAAATTTCCATTACCATCTGAATCTGATAATTGTGATGAGGCTAATAAAACACTCATCTGAAATTCATCTGGATTTTTTACTTTTACCGTTCCATCTTCATTCGTATTTTTATCTAATGTTACATAGTTATATTCCGGCGGTTTAGGTGTTTTTGTTGGTGGCAATGATTTTTTACCACAGACAACCTTATCTCCCTTTCTGGCTGCGGGCATTCCATTTATTATAACTGTTTTAGAACCTTCACTAATTACACCTGATCCATGCTCTTTACAAACAAAAGTATCTCCCATACGTGCAGCCGGGAAGCCTCCTGTTGAAACGTTGCTACTACCAGATGTTATTGGACCATCATGCCCGGCCGTATCTGCCGTTTGTCTTGCTGCGTCCTTACCCATATCGCATTCTCTTATGTGGTAATAACTAATTTACTTATGGATTTAATTTCAACATGCCACCGGTCAGCACCTGCTCTTCACTACCATCTGCTGATAATTTTTTGGTATTGACATGATATTCATCCTTCGCAATATTCTTAATTATTTTTCCACTAATTGTAATTTCACCATTTTCCAACAAGGTAATACTCGACTCCCCACAAATAAATTCGATCTTTTCTTCTGAAGAAACACTGATGATTTTTTTAACCTTTATTGTTTGCTTTCCTTCATGAAGAGTAATTTCCTGATCTCCTTTATTTACATCAGTTTTTTTATTTCCTTCCGTAATTTCGGTGATCTGATTATTAACTACTGTTGTTTTTTGATCATTCGCCACGATCACTTTCTGATCATGTCCATCTTCCTTCTTACTCCCCACATTCACCGTCTGCCCTACCACCACCGTTTCCGTATGGTTGTTGTTCACAGTCGTCGTCCTGTCATGCAGCACCTCAGTCGTCATGTCTTTCTGTGCGTGCATATACAGCTCTTCCTTCCCCGTCGCATCCTCAAAACGCAGTTCGTTAAACCCGTCTCCCTTGTAGGTTTTTGAACGAATGGTCATCTGCGTCTTCGTCCCCGGCAGGCTCCCCGGCGAGCGGTTATCCTGGTGATAGGTACGCCCCATGATAATTGGCTGGTCCGGGTCGCCGTTCAGAAAATCCACGATAACCTCCTGGCCCACCCTCGGTATCGCCAGGTTGCCGAACCCCGTTCCCGCCCACGCCTGCGACACCCTCACCCAGCACGAACTGTCCTCATTCCCCGGACAATAACGGTCCCAGTGAAAACGTATCCGCACTCGTCCATGTTTGTCACAAAAAATCTCCTCTCCCGCAGGCCCCGTCACTATTGCACTCTGCGGGCCATCCACTGAGGGTTTGGGCTGCGGTGGTACGCGCCAGGTTCTGTCCGCAGGTATTACCTCAAAGCGATTACTGAGCGTGGTGCCTTCACCCTGGCTGCCGTGCAGTGCCTGCGGCTGCTCACCCACCAGCACACTCTTCACTACCTGCCATTCCCGGTTCAGTGTCTCCGACGGATGTCCTGACAGTGTGAACCGTTTCCCCGCCCACAGCTTCGCTGAGTTACTCAGCCCTGTCGCCATCTCCGCATCATTTCGCCACCCTTCTGTCTGGTAACGCGCAAACGCCTGCCCGTGCGACTCGTCCTTGAACCGCCCCGGATAATCAAATATCTCATACTGCGTCTGTTGCCCGTTCAGGTGCTCACCGTCATGCTCGTAGTATCCCGGCCATCCAGGCGTTTTGAATGTATAATCCTGCGTCTCCACGGATGAAGGCCGTATCTGCGCGTGGTAGCGGAACTGGCTGATGTACTCCACTGACACTTCCGTACTGATGTTCGGGTTAAACGGCAACGGCGCTTTCAGTGCCGACGCCCCCGCCACATTGTCGGTCAGTACCAGCTTCTGGTCTGTACTGTCCGTTGCGTGCCAGTCATAAAAGAAAATACCTTCTTCCGACAACAGCCGCGTCAGAAATGCCAGGTCACTCTCTCCGTACTGCACGCAGAACTCCCGCGCCAGATGTCCCTCATAAAACACCGGCGTCCATCCCGTCACGCCGTTTTCATCCAACAGGGTGGAGGTGATTGTCTGGATATCCTGCTGCTGGAAAATACGGAAGTTCTGGCGCAGCCCGCAGCGCCACAAGGGCGGGGCGATAATCAGGTGGTATCCCATCTGCCAGTGGTTGTTTTCACTCATGGTTACTGCTGTGACAATACCGCTGACACTGCGCTGGGCCTCCATTCCCTGCCAGACCGTCAGTACCGCATTCTTTTCCAGAAAATCCGTTGCCGCTAGGTCCGGCAGGTCACTGGCAATATCCACCTTCAGCATGAAGGTTCTGGAATAATGCTGCACCAGCCGGAAACTCACCACCGCCGTGGACGTCTCCTCCAGTCCGTCTATATTCAGCGTAAAACGCAGACCTTTTAATGACATATTTGACCTCCCTGGTTCACAGGAAAAAAGAGACAGTCGCTGGGCAGCAACTATGACCAGTACAGTGTTACGCCTGCATTCAGGCACGCTACCGCCGAAGTTTCCGGCATCCGCCATCTCCCGTAAAAACGTAACCCCTTACTGGCACTGACTTTTTAATTTCGACACAATAAAAAACAGCACCCTGCCCGTAAGGACAGAATGCTGTCAGTTCAAACAACTCGCATTTACGCTTCCAGCGGCGCACGCCAGTCATCAGCACCGGAGGTGCCTGACTTGATGTGCTCCCATTCAACTTTACGATAAGCCAGTTTTACGGCGAGCAACTGCGTGAACTCGCGCTGCATCGGGTCTTGGCAGTGCGGCATATGCAGGTTCATATCCACAATGGTCGCATCGGTCAGGCGGGTGGTGAAATAGTGCTCCTGCTTGCCTTCGATGCTGGTACGCCACCAGTGCATTTCCACTTTCGGCAGCATTTCACCGGATGCCAGCGCGTTGTACATCAGCGGGACGGCCTTGTTCAGCGCCACGGTGAAGATGAACGGCTTGTGGGCGCGCTGGCCGCTTGGCTGGCCGGACTGCGGGTCAGTAGGGACGGTTACGTTATGCAGAAATTCCTGCACTAGCATCTCGTCTTCGTGGCCCTGCACATAGATGTTACCGACAGAATCCGCGGTGAATGCGCCTGCAGTAATGTTGCCCTGGGTCTGGCCTGTAATTGATATGTAACATGGTGTTGGCATTTTATTAACTCCTTTGGTGTTGTCTCAGCGACTGTTACTGTCACCTGCCGTTAGCCTGCGGCGGGCAACGTTGCGTGGTTCACTCCGGGAACCGCCTTTTTCGTATCCACCGCAAATAAGCAAAATTGTGCGGTCAGGTAACGCGAAACCAGTTAAGTCTGTATTTAAATACATGTGCGGATATCCATTTTCCATTCCTCAGTACGTGTCCATGATATATTTCAAATGGATATTTCTGAATCATGAACAATATTATATTCGTCAATTTTTACATCAATTAAAACTCCAATTGACGATTTTTTTTCGAGTGCAACAAATTAATTATCAAGATTAATGTTTTCGTTTTTATTATTCATATGATTTATAAAATAATATTTTAATATCCTTTTTTACAGATGGTTAATTAAAGGCTATATATGTATAACTTATTGTTTTTACAATGGTTGCATTGTAATTAATAAATGGTCTGTTATTGAGATTCTTGTAAGGATACCCCCCTTTCATTAGAAGAAAAAGTGCTTTTAAAATATTTTTATGGGCGTAAGATGTAAATTGCAGAAGGTGTGAGAATCTATTTAAATTGCCACCGGAACGGCATTGCCTGTTTTTTTATTAATAAGGAATGCTGTATTCATGGTATGGACGATAACCTGACGGACTATTCTAATGAGCAGCAGAAAAAACAATGATGCCGGTGGCAGTATTGCACCCAAAGAACGTGTAAACATAAAATTCAAGCCAAAAACTGGAAATCAGACTGCGGAAGTGGAACTGCCGCTTAATCTGCTGGTGACAGGCAACCTGACCGGAGGGGCGGATGACACACCGCTGGATGAACGTCAGCCAATTGCCATCAATCGTAATAATTTTAACGCCGTCCTGGAACAAGCGGGTGTCGGACGTGAGTTCACGGTTCCCTCTGCGCTCAGTGAAACGTCTGATGCATGCATGAGCGTCAACCTGAAAGTGAAATCCCTGGCCGATCTTACGCCGGACAACATCGCCACCCAGGTGCCGGAACTCAAAAAACTACTGGAACTACGCGAAGCGCTGGTTGCACTGAAAGGCCCGATGGGTAATCTGCCCGCCTTCCGCGCCCAGATTAAGGCGTTGTTGGATAACGAAGAAAGCCGCGAGCAGTTGATCGCGGAGCTGGGTCTTGCTGGCCGGAAATAACACTTTGTACAAGGATTTCAGTATGTCAGAAACTATCTTACCGGAAGTATTTGCTTCCCCCATGCCAGTCGCTGCACCTGGCCTGCTTGATGAAATCATGGCGCAGACCCGTTTTAAACCGGAGTCAGAAAGTTACGATATCGCCCGCCAGGGTGTGACAGCTTTTATCAGCGCGCTGTTGCAGAGCGACGATGAAGCGGAGCCTGTCGATATTCTGGCGGTCAATGCAATGATTGCCGACATTGATGCGCGCATGGGGCACCAGATGGATTTAATCCTTCATGCCCCGGAATTTCAGGAACTGGAGTCATTTCTGCGTTCGCTGAAACTGTTGGTAGACCATGCCGATCCACGTGAAAATATCAAAATTCATCTGCTGCACGCCTGCAGGGAAGAGCTACTGGATGATTTTGAATTTGCCCCAGAAATCACTCAGTCCGGGTTCTATAAGCACGTTTACTCCAGCGGGTTTGGTCAGTTTGGCGGCGAGCCAGTGGCGGCTGTTATTGGTAACTATGCCTTTGAAAACACGGCCGCAGATATGAAGCTGCTTAAGTATATCAGCGCGGTCAGTGCGATGGCTCATTGCCCGTTCCTGTCTTCGGTATCCCCTGAGTTCTTTGGGCTGGAATCATTTACCGAGCTTCCTGGCATTAAAGACGTTGCCGCTATTTTTGAAGGCCCTGCCTACACAAAATGGCGCTCGCTGCGCGAATCAGAAGATGCTCGTAATCTCGGTCTGACGGCACCTCGTTTCCTCTTGCGTCACCCTTATGCACCGGATGAAAATCCCGTTAAAAGCTTTAATTATCATGAAAAAGTCAGTAAAAATCATGAGCATTATTTGTGGGGAAATACCGCGTTCCTTCTGGCAGCCAACATGGCTGAAAGCTTCATGTCAACCCGCTGGTGCCCAAATATCGTCGGCCCGCAAAGCGGTGGAGCGGTAAAGGATATGCCGGTGCATTTATATGAGGCTATGGGTCAGCTTCAGGCTAAAATTCCGACCGAAATCCTTATCACCGACAGGCGGGAGTATGAGCTGGCAGAGCAGGGATTTATCAGCCTGACGATGCGCAAAAATTCTGATAATGCTGCATTTTTCTCCGCCAACTCGGTTCAGAAACCAAAAGTCTTCCCCAGCACCCCGGAAGGGAAAGAGGCCGAAACCAACTACAAACTCGGCACCCAGCTTCCTTATCTTTTTGTTATCAACAGACTGGCGCATTACATCAAAGTTCTGCAACGCGAGCAACTTGGCTCATGGAAAGAAAGAGGCGACCTGGAACGAGAGTTGAACACCTGGATCCGCCAGTATGTGGCCGACCAGGAAAACCCGCCTTCTGACGTACGCAGTCGTAAACCGTTGCGCCAGGCGAAGATTGAAGTCTCTGATGTTGAAGGGGAACCTGGCTGGTATCAGGTGGCCCTGAGCGTGCGTCCGCACTTCAAATATATGGGGGCATCATTTGAATTGTCCCTGGTGGGACGTCTGGACAGGGAATAAGTACCATGATAACGGAGCGGGAGTCGGGGAGTAGTTTGTTTGAGCGTATCAGTGAGGCGGTGAACCCGCCTCCGCGCCAGCGCCCGAAAGCGGCGTTGTTGCATTCTGTACGCAATAACCTGTGCAATATTCTCAACACCCGTTCCGGCAGTTGTTATGGTTCACCGGAACTGGGGATCCCGGATTTCAATGATGAATCCCTGGCGTCTCAAAATCTCAGGGTGGCGACAGCCCGGATTATCCGGACATGTATCCTGCGCTATGAGCCACGGATTGCCGACATTGCTGTTACCTCCGGGGCACAGGACGAATATGCGCCATTTGAACTGTGTTTTCATATTGTGGCGTATATGGATTTTCACGGCAGCAGGGACGTTCTGGAATTTAACATTCTGTTGGATAACCATCAGCACTGGTCGGTGGAGGGGTAGGGATGCCGTTTGAAGAGAGCTATTACCGGGAAGAACTGGACTATCTGCGCCAGCTCGGCAAGCTTCTGGCGCGGGAAAAGCCGCATCTGGCCCGTTTCCTGGCTGAAAAGGAAGGCGATCCGGATGTGGAGCGCCTGATGGAGGCTTTCGCCTTTCTTTCCGGCGGCCTGCGACAAAAGCTGGAGGATGAGTTTCCTGAATTTTCTCACGGACTCATCAATATGCTGTGGGCGAATTACCTGCGCCCGGTGCCTGCCATGACCATCATTGAATACAAACCGGCTGCGTCACAATTTTCTGCACCAGCTAAAGTTTGTCGCGATGAACTCATCAGTTCTGGTGTCGTCCGGGTGGAGTCTTCTGGCCGAAAAAAAGTGCTGGCTGACGATAATGCTGAAGCCCTTCCGGGATGCCATTTTACGCTGGCGCGTGATACTTGGTTACAGCCTCTCCATATTCGCGATGTGCGTAATACCAGCAGCCTGAAAAAAGGTGTTATTGAGATTGATTTTTTCACGGAAGGCACCATTTCATCCCGGTCGCTGGATCTGAGTAAACTTACCTTCTGGCTGGGTAATGAGGATGATTATACCCGCCATCAGCTTTATCTGTGGTTCAGCGAACGGCTGATGGATGCTGAACTGGTGGCCGGTGACAGGCGGCTGCCTCTGCCGGATTTATGGCTGGAGGCTGCGGGGTTTGAGCGCGAAGATGCGTTGTTGCCGTGGCCGAAAAATGTTCACAACGGCTATCGCGTTCTTCAGGAGTATTTTTGCTACCCGGAGAGCTTTTTCTTCTTTCACCTGCGCGACGTCGCTCCATTGCCGGAGGATTTCCCGGTAAGCGCCTTTACGCTACGGCTGCATTTTAACCAGCCGTTACCGGTGGACAGTAAACTACGGCAGAACTCACTGCGTCTTTACTGTACCCCCGCAGTGAATCTGTTCCGGCATTATGCAGAGCCGGTCAACCCGGACGGTAGCGCACCACAGTATCCACTGAGCGTCAGTCATAAGCATCCGGATTATTATGATATCTTCCAGGTGAAATCTGTTTCCAGCAAGGTCGCTGTCTCTGATGGCGTTCCGAGTCTGGGGGAACGAGAGCGACAGTGGCCTGAATTTGAGAGCTTTCAGCATCAGATTGAATACAGCCAACAGCGCGAAGTGGTTTACTGGCATCACCGGACAAAAACCTCGTTGTTTCACCGGGGTCTGGAGCATTCCATTGCTTTCGTTCATGCCGATGGCCATCAGCCCGATCTTTCACAACTAAGCAAAGAAGTTATCACGACTTCGCTGGTCTGCACCAACCGGAAGCTCCCTTCTTTATTACACACCGGGGATATCTGCGTTGCGGTCGATAAAAATCCGGCGGTGGCTTCCTTCAGTAACGTTACACGACCGACGCGCCAGCTTTACCCGGTCACGGATGGCGACATGCACTGGTCGCTGATTTCCTGTATGAACCTGAATTATCTCTCCCTGCTCGACCGCGAGGCGCTGATTCAGGTGATGCGCACTTTCGATTTGCCGGGCATTCATCATCCACAGCAGGCCCGTCTTTCCACCCAGAAGCTGGATGCCATTGAAAAGCTCGACACTCGCCCGGTTGACCGCCTGTTTAAAGGTGTTCCAGTCAGGGGACTCGCCACCACGCTGTGGATAAATCCCGCCCCCTTTGTCTGCGCGGGTGAAATCTATCTGCTGGGCAACGTGCTGTCTCACTTCTTTGCCTTGTACGCCAGTATCAATTCCTTTCACTGTCTCAAAATTATTAACACGGAAAGTCAGGAGGCCTGGGAATGGCAGCACACCGGCCAGCATGCCCTGATGTAGGGGCGCATGACGCTTTCCCAGCAGACGTGCGTGGGATGAATTTCTATGTCCTGATGGATGCGTTCTACCGCCGGTACGGTGAACCAGACCAGGAGCCGTCCCTGCGCACAGAGCCTGCACAGGAAGTGGCGCTGTTCAAATCCGACGCCAGCATTGCCTTTCCGGGAAGCGACCTGACATCGCTGACACGTAGCAACGCAGGCCAGTTCACGCTGACCACCAAATTTCTGGGCTTCTCCGGCAGCCAGTCGCCGCTGCCAGGCTATTACCTTGATCGCATGGCGCGGGAATCGGCGCAGAATGAAGAGGGGCTGGCAGCATTTCTCGATTTGTTCAGCCACCGCTGGACGCAGTTTGCGTACCATGCCTGGCGCAAATACCGCTATCACATCTGTTTTCGCAACGGCGGTACGGATGTGTTTTCACAGCGCATGTATGCGCTGGTGGGGCTGGGCAATAAAAGCGTGCGCGATAAACTGGCCATCAACCACAGCAAGATGCTGGCCTACGCCGGTATCCTGGCAACGCCGGGGCGCTCGCCGGATGTAGTGCGCAACCTGGTGTCCCACTGTTTTGATCTGCCGGATGTCACCATTGAGAACTGGCTGCTGCGTAAAGTGCCGGTCGATCCTGACCAGCAAAACCGACTGGGCGTACGTCACCTGAAAAAGAAAACCGCCGGGTATGTTCCCGGACGCTCGGTTATCGGCATCAATTTTACTCTGGGTGCGAGAGTTCCGGATCGTAGCGGCAAATTCCTGCTGCGGATAGGCAGCCTGTCAATGTCGCGTTATCTCTCGCTTTTACCGAATGGCGATAACCATGACGCGCTGAAGATGTTTATCTCCTTCCTGTTGCGTGATCAACTTGCTTGGGATTTACAACTAGATCTGGCACCGGATCAAGCGCAGGGAATGCGGCTGGGCGACCGCGCCAGTTCCTGTATCAAACGCACGGCGTTTATCGGTAAGCCGAAAATACCGCCATCCATCACTCTCCACATCAGGGACTAATTTTATGGAGCCGCATATGGCTGAGGAAAAACCGCAGGCTGCCGCATTATCACTGACATTACAGGTGATGAACGGCAATGAACTGGAAAGCGGACGCGCCGCAAAATGCCTCTTCGCAGCCGAAGGTGGAGATATCGGTCACGCCCCGGCGTGCCGCTGGCCAGTACAGGACCGGGTTGGTTCGATTGCCGGTCGCGCCTGCCAGATTGTCCTGCACGATGGCACATTCTGCCTGCGCAGCCTGATGCCGGGGCTGATGATTAACCTTGCGCCAGTCTCCGTGGACACTGGACTGGTGCGTCTGCGCCAGGGGGATGAGATAGGCTTGGGCGCGCTGGCGCTGAAAGTGTTTATCCATGAGGGCAAACTGGTCAGCTACAGCGAACAGATGGCCGCCCCGGAAACCATCGTCACCAACCGTGACCGCCTGGCGGATACGTTGCTGAGCACCGACGGCCAGCCTGCTTATCCGGGGATGCCCCGGCGGCACCATCTCGCCGATACCGTAGTGAATGGTTTCTCCACCGATCCGTTACAGGCGCTGCGGGCTGAAAGCCTGACCACGGCGGGTGATCTGCTTTCCGGCGTGGCTGCCTCCGGCTCCTTCGCCCCAGGATCCGATCCGGCACAGGACAATACGATCAATACGCCGTTTATGGATCTGCCGCCACTGCATACCGATCCACATGGCAGAAACGACGACATCGACTCTTCGGCAGAAATGGCGCAGCGCCACCTTGCGGTCACGCCGTTGCTGCGCGGGCTGGGTAGTTCACTGGCTGTGCGCGACTCACAGGAAGCGGATGATTTCCTGGAGGAGGCTGGCCGGACATTACAGGCGGCGATTAAAGGGCTGCTCACGCTGCAACAGTGCCGTAACAGCCTGTCAGACAAACACCTTCGACCGTTGGAGGATAACCCGCTGCGCCTGAATATGAATTATGCAGATGTGCTGGATGTGATGTTTGCCGAAGGCAAAAGCCCGGTGCATCTGGCCGCTCCCGCCGCTGTGGGGGAAAGCCTGCGTAATATCCGTCACCACGAAGAGGCAAACCGGGCAGCGATTGTGGAGTCACTGCGGGTGCTACTGGATGCGTTCTCGCCACAGAGTCTGATGCGCCGTTTTGTTCAGTATCGCCGCAGCCACGAATTGCGACAACCGCTGGATGATGCCGGATCGTGGCAAATGTACAGCCATTATTACGACGAACTGGCCTCCAATCGTCAGCAGGGTTTTGAGATGTTATTTAACGAGGTGTACGCCCAGATCTACGACCGGGTACTGCGTGAAAAACAGCGGGAGTCGGAAGCATGACAGGACGTTTTTTTCGCGCCTGTCTGGTCGTGATGCTATTTACCGTCACCCTGACAGGCTGCGAAACAGCCAAAAAGATGGGGCAGGTGATCAGCAACCCAAATATTCAGGTGGGAGATTTGAAATCGCAGCCATCGGAAGTGACCGTCACGCTGCTCACCGAACCGGACACCAACCTGAACGCTGATGGCGAAGCAGCCACAGTGGACGTGCAGCTGATTTACCTGACCGACGACTCAAAACTCCAGGCCGCCGACTATGACCAGATCGCCAGCACGCCGCTGCCCGATGTGTTGTGGAAAAACTATATCGACCATCAGGATTTCAGCCTGCTGCCTGACACCATCAAAACGCTGCCGCCGGTGAAGCTGGATGAGAAAACGCAGTTTATCGGCGTGGTAGCGTACTTCTCCGGCGATGAGGTCTCCGAATGGAAACAGATCGAGCCGGTGGTAGGAACGGGCCACAGCTACCGCCTGCTGGTGCATGTAAGACAGAGCAGTATCGAAATGAAAAAAGAGGATAACTGACGATGGCAACCATGAAAAACAGGGTGATCTGGCAGGAGGGGCTGTTTGTTCTGCCGCAGCATTTTCAGCAACAGCAGCGCAATCACGAATACCATCTGAACCAGCGTATGGACGCACTGGACGACTTTGCCTGGGGATTCACCTCGCTGGTGCTGAATACAGAGTTGTTGGCCCAGGGGAAAATCATGATCGACCGCGCGTCGGGCTGTATGCCGGATGGAACGGTATTCAGTATCCCTGAACAGGATAATCTTCCCGCGCCTTTTCAGCCTGTCGATTTTTCAAAACCGGGCAGCCTGGATATTTATCTCGCCCTGCCAGTGGTGAGCGATATCACCTGCGAAATCAGTGGTCGTCAGAGCGCCGGGCAGGGAACGGAACGTTACTGCCTGACCCGCGTGGACGCCCGTGATCTGCACTCCGATGAGGGGGATGTCCAGCAGATCGGCGTCGCCAGCCTAGTGCCCCGGATTGTCAGCGGTGCGGAGGATCTCAGTGCGATGGTAACACTGCCGCTGTGCCGTATCCGCAACAACCAGGCCACTGGCGCACTGGTGTTGGATAACAGCTTTATCCCGACCTGCCAGGCCATCCGGGTCAGCAGCGTGCTGGCCGGGTTTGCCGGTGATGTCCAGGGGCTTATCCAGAACCGGGCCAGCGAACTGGCAAAGCGTATTGGCTCTCCGGAGCAGAGCGGTATCGCTGACGTGGCGGAGTTCATGATGTTGCAGATGCTCAACCGCAACCACATGCACTTCACCCACCGCTCACACCTGCATACTCTGCACCCGGAGGCTTTTTATCTGGATCTGGTACGCCTGTTAGGTGAACTGATGACGTTTACCGAAAACAACCGCCTACCCTGTGAGGTGGAAGTCTATAACCACCGCGATCTTACTCAGTCATTTAAAACGGTGATCCCGGAACTGCGTCGGGCACTCAACACAGTGCTGATGCCGCGGGCGCAGAACCTGCCGCTGATATTCGCAGACGGCGTGTATCTTGCCACCATCAACGATCCTGCTCTGTTGCAGTCCGGCTCCTTTGTGCTGGCTGTCCGGGCGCGAATGCCGAGCAACCAGATTATTCTTCAGTTCACCCAGCAGTCAAAAGTGGCCGCTACCGACAAGATCCGCAATGTGGTCAGCGTCCAGGTACCGGGCGTCCCGCTGCGCCCGCTGACCGCCGCGCCCCGCCAGTTGCCGTATCACGACGGGTACGTTTATTTCGAGCTGGAAAAAGGCGCGGCTGCCTGGAACGACGTGGTGAAGGTCGGTGCGCTGGGGCTGCATATTTCCGGCACCTTCCCGGATCTGGATATGCAGCTCTGGGCGATAAGGGGTTGACGGCATGAGTGAACAGCGTGTTCTTTCGCCCGGCGACCATTATTTGGTGGAGGATCCCCTTCAGGGCAGTGTCGCTCTACCCGAACGCGACGGGGAAACCACCCGCCGTCAGTACCGGCTACCGCTTCGCGGCCACAGCCTTAACCCGATGATCGACGCTGCCACGCCGCTACTGGGCATGGTAATGCGTGTTGCCGGGATGAACAGTAACGCCATGCCGGAACACTTGTTCACGCAGGTGGTAACGGACGTGCAGGCGGTGGAGCAGTTGCTTCAGGAGCAGGGCTATGAGCCGGGCGTGATTGTCTCGTTTCGCTACATCCTCTGTACCTTTATTGATGAGGCCGCGCTGGGTAACGGCTGGTCGAACAAGAACGAATGGATCAAACAGTCGCTGCTGGTGCATTTCCATAACGAAGCCTGGGGCGGCGAGAAGGTCTTTATTCTGCTGGAGAGACTGATACGCGAGCCTGCGCGTTACCAGCACCTGCTGGAGTTTTTGTATATCTGTTTTTCGCTCGGCTTTCGCGGACGCTACAAAGTGGCGGTGCAGGAACAGGGTGAGTTTGAACAGATATACCGTCGCCTGTACCACGTCCTGCACAAACTGCGCGGCGACGCCCCTTTTCCTCTGCTGCACCAGGATAAAAAGACCCTGGGTGGGCGTTACCAGCTTATCAAACGCCTGACCGTTAAGCATGTTCTGCTTGGCTGCGTTGTCGTGCTGGTGCTGCTTTATCTATTTTACCTGCTGCGCCTGGACAGCCAGACGCAGGATATCCTTCACCAGTTGAACCGGCTGCTTGCCAGGTAAGGACACCCATGATCCAGATTGATTTAGCCACGCTGGTAAAACGGCTTAACCCGTTCTCAAAACAGGCGCTGGAGATGGCGGCGTCGGAGTGTATGAGCCAGCAGGCGACAGAAATTACCGTCAGTCATGTACTTATCCAGATGCTAGCCATCCCGCGCAGCGACCTGCGGGTGATTGCTGAACGCGCAGACATCAGCGCAGAGGATTTACGCCAGGCGCTGACGGTGGAAAATTACGCCAGCACCCGGTCAGCAGACAGCTATCCGTCCTTTTCGCCGATGCTGGTTGAGTGGCTGAAAGAGTCCTGGCTGCTGGCCTCTGCGCAAATGCAGCAGACCGAACTGCGCGGCGGTATCCTGTTGCTTGCCCTGCTACATTCACCATTACGTTATGTGCTTCCTGCCGCAGCCCGGTTGCTGACGGCCATTAACCGCGACCAGCTACAGCAGGATTATGCCGAATGGACAAAGGAATCTGCCGAATCCATGATGCTCACTGACGGGCAGCCCGGTCAGCATACTGCCGTTGCCGGAGAGGAAACCCTGCTTGCCCGCTATGCCAAAAACATGACCGAAGACGCCCGTCAGGGGCGGCTTGATCCGGTGCTGTGCCGTGATAATGAAATCGACCTGATGATTGATATTCTCAGCCGCCGCCGTAAAAACAATCCGGTGGTGGTGGGCGAAGCGGGCGTCGGGAAAAGCGCCTTAATTGAAGGGTTGGCGCTGCGTATTATCGCAGGACAGGTGCCGGACAAGCTGCGCGATACCGATATTATGACCCTGGATTTAGGGGCATTACAGGCGGGTGCCTCGGTCAAGGGTGAGTTTGAAAAACGCTTCAAGGGGCTGATGGCCGAAGTCATTCAGTCACCGAAGCCAGTCATTTTGTTTATCGACGAAGCCCACACGCTGATTGGCGCGGGTAATGCGCAGGGCGGGCTGGATATCTCCAACCTGCTGAAACCGGCACTGGCGCGCGGCGAACTGAAAACAATTGCCGCCACCACCTGGAGCGAGTACAAAAAATACTTTGAGAAAGACGCCGCCCTGTCGCGCCGCTTCCAGTTAGTAAAAGTTAGCGAACCGAATGCCGCTGAAGCCACCATTATTTTGCGCGGCCTGTCGGCGGTGTATGAGCAATCGCACGGCGTGCTGATTGACGATGACGCATTACAGGCGGCGGCGACATTAAGCGAACGCTACCTCTCCGGGCGCCAGTTACCGGACAAGGCGATTGACGTTCTGGACACCGCCTGCGCCCGCGTGGCGATTAACCTCTCCTCGCCGCCGAAGCAAATCTCAGCGCTGACCACGCAGAGTCACCAGTACGAAGCGGAAATCCGCCAGCTTGAGCGTGAAATTCGCATCGGCCTGCGCACGGATACCGCACGATTGGACGACGTTCACGCACAGTATGAGGCAATACAGACAGAACTCCAGACGCTGGACGCCGTATGGCGTCAGCAACAGGCGCTGGTGCAGGAGATTATTGCGCTGCGTAAGGGGCTGCTGGAAGAAACTGACGCTGAAGACAGCGAAAAAGTCGCGCCAGCGGATGTGGCTGAAAATGGCGACCTAGTGGCAGATGAGTCGGTGGCTAAGCAGCCGGAAACTGAAATCTGTCCGGCTGAATGCTTGGTACAACTGAGCGCTGAACTCGACGCCCTGCACAACACGCAACTGCTGGTTTCCCCACATGTCGATAAAAAGCAGATTGCCGCCGTGATTGCCGAATGGACAGGTGTGCCGCTTAACCGCCTGTCGCAGAACGAAATGTCGGTCATTACAGACCTGCCGCAGTGGCTGGGCGACACCATCAAAGGCCAGGAACTGGCGATTAAGCACCTGCACAAGCACCTGCTAACGGCGCGTGCTGATCTGCGTCGTCCAGGACGCCCTCTTGGTGCATTCCTGCTGGCCGGGCCGAGCGGTGTCGGCAAAACCGAAACCGTGCTGCAACTGGCGGAACTGCTCTACGGCGGGCGTCAGTACCTCACCACTATCAACATGTCGGAGTTTCAGGAAAAACATACTGTTTCTCGGCTGATTGGTTCACCACCGGGCTATGTCGGCTACGGTGAAGGCGGCGTGCTGACCGAAGCGATTCGTCAGAAGCCGTACTCCGTGGTATTGCTCGATGAGGTGGAAAAAGCGCACCCGGACGTGCTCAATCTGTTCTATCAGGCGTTTGACAAAGGCGAGATGGCCGACGGTGAAGGACGGCTAATTGACTGCAAAAACATCGTGTTTTTCCTCACTTCTAACCTGGGTTATCAGGTGATTGTCGAACATGCTGACAATCCGGAAATCCTGCACGACGCCCTGTATCCGGTACTGGCCGACTTCTTCAAACCCGCGCTTCTGGCGCGTATGGAAGTAGTGCCTTACCTGCCGCTGTCGCGCGACACGCTTGCTAACATCATCGCCGGGAAGCTGGCGCGGCTGGATAACGTACTGCGCTCGCGATTTAGTGCGGAGGTAGTCATCGCGCCAGAAGTCACTGACGAAATCATGCAACGCGTCACCCGTGCCGAGAACGGGGCACGTATGCTGGAATCGGTAATTGACGGCGAAATGCTGCCGCCATTGTCGCTTCTGCTGTTGCAGAAAATGGCGGCAAATGCAGTGATTACCCGGATAAGCCTCGGCGTGGCAGAGGGGGCGTTTACCGCCGATATCGAAGAGACAATCGTCAGCGATGACATACCAGAGCCGGAAGCAGAGGAGGGTGCTGCCCTGTGAGTCTCACGCACGTTTCCCGGTTCATCGTGCTGCTGACCAGCCTGATAGTCAGCGCCGTACAGGCCGCCGAACCGCCAGAACAACTGGCTCCAGGCCTTGCTCTGGCGGAGGCGCTCGCCGCGACGCTGAACACACAGCGTCCTGACAACACGCAGGCCACGGTGAGCGCCATGAGCGCCTGCCGAAAAGCGCCTGCGGCACTGGAGCGGCTGGACTGCTACGACCACGTCCTTGCGCCAGAGCAGCCTGAAGGTTTTACACATGCTCTGGCGAAAGCTCGTTACGAAGGCGAAGCCTGGAAGCGGGCTTTCACCCAGGAGAAGCAGCGCCCGGACAACTCAACGGCACTGATGATGACCCGGACGCCCGGGGAGCACCCGACGGTGATTATCACCACGCCCGCTATCGGTAACGTACCGCCGCGTCCGGTGCTGATGTTCAGTTGCGTTGACAACATCACCCGGATGCAGGTTGCGCTGACCCAATCCCGGACGGAGAACGACCTTAATGTTGTGCTGATTGCAGACAACCGACAGTTACGCTCGCACTGGTTTATTCGTGAAAACGGCACTCTGCTGGAGTCCAGTCGGGGGTTATCCGGTATTGACGAAATTAAGCACCTGTTTGGCGCAAAAACGCTGACGATTGGCACTGGTACCGACAGCGCTGCCGGGAAACTAACCTTTAATATTGACGGGCTGGTGAAAACCATCGCGCCACTGCGCGATGCCTGTCACTGGGCGGGAGAATAACAACATGGATTTACGTATCCCGGATATATGGATATCGCACCTGCTGGAAAACCTGCCGGACGACAAACTGGCCAAGCCACTGAAAGATGATAATCCGGCGTGGGAATATATCGACAGTGAAATCGTTAAGCTCGGCTCGCTGGCTCACAGCCAGCTCGACATCCCGGAAATTCAGCGGCGTGGACTGGTGCTGTTGGCATCAGAAAGTAAGGATTTTCGCCTGCTGGCCCACCTGCTGCGTACCCTGCAACACGCAGGCGATCACCTACTGGCGCTGCGCCTGCTGGCGCTGTATGTGGAACACTACTGGACGGTAGCTGCGCCACAGAATGCCACGCACAAGAAACGCTTCGCGCTTCAGGTCATCAAACGCTTTGAGGCCGGTACCTCCGGCTTTGCGGAAAGTGCCACGACTGCGCAGCGCGACCTTCTGCTGGGGGAACTGGCGAAACTGGCTCTCTGCTGGAAAACGCATGATGTCCCAGAGCTGGCGCAGGCGACGGACGACCTTTTTACCCTGTACCAGCGTGGATTTCGCGATGCGGCACATGCAACATCGCCTGACGTTACTGTTACACAGGCCACTGCCACGCCTTCACGAGGGATACAACAGAGCACGGTTGCTGACAGTACGGTCATTCCTTCCATGCCGGTGGTGGATATCGACAGCCACGACGATAAAGCCTGGCGCGACACGCTGCTGAATGTGGCGGCAATTTTGTGTGAGCGTCAACCGGATTCACCACAGGGCTACCGCCTGCGTCGCCATGCGCTGTGGCAATCCATTACCAGCACACCGCAGGCGGAAAGTGACGGACGCACACCGCTGGCGGCAGTCCCTGCTGATATGACTGCAGATTATCAGGCGCGGCTTGCCAGCGCGGATATGGCTCTGTGGCAGCAGGTGGAGAAAAGTCTGTTGCTGGCGCCCTACTGGCTGGATGGTCATTATCTTTCGGCGCAGACCGCGTTGCGTCTGGGTTACACCGATGTGGCAGAGGCTATCCGCGATGAAGTCACTCGTTTTCTTGTCCGGCTGCCTCAGCTTACCAGTCTGCTGTTTAATGACCATACGCCGTTTATTGCTGAACCGACAAAACAATGGCTGGCAACTTCTCCGGGTAGCCACGGCCGTGGCACACCTGTTGCACAGACCAGTGAAGAATTACAGGCTGTCCGCCAGTGTTTCAGCGAACTGGGGCTGGAGGCTGCGCTATCTGGAAACGCTACCGGAGGGTTCTCCCCGCGATCAGTTTCACCGTCAGTTCCTGGGCGCGCAACTGATGGAAGAAGCCGGAATGGAAAAGCTGGCGCAGCAGCAGTACCGGACCCTGCTCAGACTGGGGCTACAGATGATGGTGGCCGAATGGGAGCCGTCCCTGCTGGAACATATTGAAAACAGATTCACGGCAGAACAATAAGAAATAAGATAACAGGAGTTTTTGTGTTCAGATTACCGACCCCCCGACTTTTCAGCGGGCTGAAATCGGCCCTCAGACCGGCAATGCCCAGGTTTAAGGTTTCCGCCTTCTGGCTGCTGGTGCTGGCGTGGATTTTTCTTCTGGTGTGGATCTGGTGGAAAGGCCCGGCATGGTCATTATACGAAGAGCACTGGCTGAAACCGCTGGCGAACCGCTGGTTGGCAACGGCCATCTGGGGGCTTATCGCGCTGATCTGGCTCACCGTCCGGGTGATGAAGCGCTTGCAACAGCTTGAACGGCAGCAAAAGCAACAACGCGAAGAGACTCAGGATCCTGTCAGCGTGGAGCTGAACGCCCAGCAACGTTACCTCGACCGGTGGCTACTGCGCCTGCAACGCCACCTCGACAGCCGACGTTACCTGTGGCAACTGCCGTGGTATATGGTAGTCGGCCCTGCAGGGAGCGGTAAAACCGCGCTGCTGCGCGAGGGTTTTCCGGCTGACATTATTTATACGCCGGAAGCGGTGCGGGGAACGGGGCAGCGGCTGTATATCACGCCGCACGTCGGGAAACAGGCGGTGATTTTTGATCCGGATGGCGTACTCTGTGAGCAACAGGATACAGAGGTATTGCCCCGCCGCCTGTGGGAGCACTGGCTGGGCTGGTTGGTACAAAAACGCGCCCGTCAGCCGCTCAATGGTCTGATCCTGACGTTGGATCTGCCCGATCTGCTAACCGCCGATAAGCACCGCCGTGAACACCTTGTGCAACTTTTGCGCAGTCGTTTACAGGATGTACGTCAGCATCTCCACTGCCAGTTACCGGTCTATGTGGTACTGACCCGACTGGATTTGCTGACCGGTTTTGCCGCGCTGTTTCACTCGCTGGATAAACAGGGCAGGGATGCTATTCTCGGCGTTACCTTTACCCGCCACGCCCATGAAAACGACGACTGGCGTGTGGAGCTGAAAGCCTTCTGGCAGACATGGGGTGAACAACTCAACAATGCTCTGCCGGATCTGATGCTCGCACAAAACCATGATCGCAGCGCCTTGTTTAGCTTTGTCCGCCAGATGCAGGGGTGTCATGACGTTCTGGCGGTACTGCTGGGCAGCCTGCTGGACGGCGAAAATATGGATGTCATGTTGCGCGGTATATATCTCACCTCCTCTCTGCAACGCGGCCAAATGGATGACATTTTTATGCAGTCCGCCGCCCGTCAGTATCTGCTGGGCAGCAGCCCGCTGGCAGCATGGCCACTGGTCGATACCAGGCCGTACTTCACCCGCTGCCTGTTTCCACTGGCATTGCTGGCTGAACCGAACCTGTCCGGGGAAAACAGTGTCTGGCTGGGCAATGCCCGTCGCCGGATGATGGGGGTTGCTGCCTGTAGTGCGGTACTGATCGTGCTGGCAGCCGGTGGCTGGCACCATTATTACAACACCAACTGGAATGCGGGCGTCAGGGTACTGGAACAGGCCAGAGCCTTTATGTCCGTCCCGCCGCCGCAGGGTGTGGATGACTACGGCAACCTGCAACTGCCGCTGCTCAACCCGGTACGTGACGCCACCCTGGCCTACGGCGACTGGGGGGACCGCAGCCGTTTTGCTGACCTCGGTCTGTACCAGGGCCGTAATATCGGTCCGTATGTTGAACAGACTTACCTGCAACTACTGGAACAACGTTATCTCACGTCGCTCTCAAACGGACTGATAAAGGATCTGGCGGCCGCGCGGCAGGGAAGTGAACAAAAACTGGCCGTACTGCGTGTAGTGAGGATGCTGGAGGATAAAAGCGGGCGTAATGATGCGGTAGTGAAGCAGTATATGGCAAAACGCTGGAGCGAACAGTTCCATGGCCAGCGGGATATTCAGGCGCAACTGATGTCCCATCTCGATTATGCACTGAAGCACACCGACTGGCACGCTGCGCGCGAGCAAGGCGACAATGATGCCATCAGTCGCTGGGCACCGTATGACAAACCGGTTGCTGATGCGCAGAACGAGTTAAGTAAATTGCCGGTTTACCAGCGCGTTTATCAGAGTCTGAAAACACGGGCGCAGGGCGTTCTGCCAGCCGATCTGAACCTGCGTGACCAGGTGGGGCCGACCTTTGAGCTGGTCTTTGTCTCCGGAGACGACAACAAACTGGTCGTTCCGCAACTGCTCACCCGACACGGACTACAGGGTTATTTTGTGAAGCAGCGCGATGCACTGGTCGAACTGACCGCGATGGATTCTTGGGTGCTGAATATCACCCGCAGCGTGAAATACAGCGATGCCGACCGGGCAGAAATCCAGCGCCAGCTGACCGAACAGTATCTCAGCGACTACACTGCCACCTGGCGCGCCGGGATGGATAACCTCAACGTGCGTGACTATGAATCCATTGCGCAACTGACCGGCGCACTGGAGCAAATCATCAGCGGTGACCAGCCGCTCCAGCGGGCATTAACCGCACTGCGCGACAACACGCATTCCATCGTTCTCCCGGAAAAACTGGATGATAAGGAGCGAGAGGAAGCCCGGAGCGCAGCAGACTATCAGCTCCTGACCCGTCTGGGACATGAATTTGCTCCGGAAAACAGTGCGCTGGAAGTGCAAAAGGACAAAGAAAGCACCATGCAGGCAGTCTACCGGCAACTGACGGAATTGCACCGTTATCTGCTGGCGATACAAAACGCGCCAGTGCCGGGAAAATCGGCACTAAAGGCCGTACAGCTAAGACTGGATCAGAATAGCAGCGACCCGATTTTTTCCACCCGGCAGATGGCGAAAACTCTACCTGCGCCGCTCAACCGCTGGGTGGGCAGGCTGGCCGACCAGGCTTGGCATGTGGTGATGGTGGAGGCCGTCCATTATATGGAAGTGGACTGGCGTGACAGCGTGGTGAAACCGTTTAACGAACAACTGGCAGACAAGTATCCGTTTAACCCGGACGCATTACAGGATGCGTCGCTGGATGCATTTGAGCGTTTCTTCAAACCGGACGGCATGCTGGACACCTTTTATCAGCAGAATCTGCGGTTGTTTATGGAGAACGATCTGAGTCTGGAGGACGGGGACAACAGCGTCATTATCCGTGAGGATATCCGGGAGCAACTGGAGACCGCGCAAAAAATCCGCGACATCTTCTTCAGCAAACAAAACGGTCTGGGCACACAGTTTGCGGTGGAAACCGTATCACTCTCCGGTAACAAGCGGCGCAGCGTGCTGAACCTGGATGGTCAACTTGTGGATTACAGCCAGGGGCGTAACTACACCGCTCATCTGGTGTGGCCGAATAACATGCGTGAAGGTAACGAAAGCAAGCTGACGCTAATTGGCACCAGCGGTAACGGCCCGCGCAGTATCGTTTTCAGCGGGCCGTGGGCGCAGTTCCGGCTGTTCGGCGCAGGGCAGCTTACCGGCGTACAGGACGGCACCTTCGGCGTGCGCTTTAACGTGGACGGCGGCGCAATGGTCTACCGGGTACATACCGACAGCGAAGATAACCCGTTCACTGGCGGGCTGTTCAGCCAGTTCCGTCTGCCGGATACGCTGTACTGAGGAGGCAGGGATGAATAACAACGTACTGACACAGACCATTGTGACCGGCAGCGACCCACGTGGTCTGCCGGAATTCAGCGCCATTCGCGAGGAAATCAATAAGGCCAGCCACCCGTCACAACCTCAGCTTAACTGGAAACTGGTGGAATCGCTGGCGCTGAGCATCTTCAGAGCGAATGGTGTGGATTTGCATACTGCGACGTACTACACCCTGGCGCGTACCCGCACGCAGGGGCTGGCGGGGTTCTGTGAGGGAACGGAACTGTTGGCGGCGATGATTAGTCATGAATGGGATAAATTCTGGCCGCAGGATAATCATGCCCGTACCGAAATGCTGGACTGGTTCAACACCCGCACCGGCAATATCCTGCGCCAGCAGATGTCCTTTGCGGAAACTGATTTGCCGCTGCTGTACCGTACCGAACGGGCCTTACAGCTCATCTGCGACAAACTCCAGCAGGTAGATCTGAAGCGGGCACCGCGTGTGGAGAACTTGCTGTACTTTGTGCAGAACACGCGTAAACGGTTGGAGCCACACCCCGGTGGCCGCGAGGATACGCAGGTAAATACTACGGTCAGAACGCTGGTCTATGCTCCGGAAGGCGTTCCCGCAAAGGCGGAGGTTGTTCCGCCTCTTCCAGACCTGCCGGACATGAAGGTGGAGGTTCACCACTGCGCAACTGTGAACGGCGTGGCAGGCACGCCACCGGGAAACAGGCTCAAAAGCTTTGCGGCTGGCGTCGTCTGTACCGTCGTCGTCGCAGCCGCGCTCTGGTGGTGGCAGGTATATCCGGTACAGCAGCAACTGGCGCAGGTCAGGGATACCGCACAGGGAGCAGCCACGGCCTGGCTGGCTTTCCCGGATCTGAACAGCTACGGGCAACGACTGCAACAGCTTCCTGATGCCCCACCGCTACAACCACTGGAAACCGGTATGCAGATGATGCGACTGGCGGACAGCCGCTGGCCGGAGAGCCTGCAACAGCAGCAGGCAACGGCGCAGTGGAATACAACGCTGAAAGCCCGCGCGCAGAACAGTCCGCAGATGAAAGGCTGGCAGCAGACCCGCCAGGATTTACGCACGTTTGCTGAACTGCTGGTTCAGCGCGAGCAGGCGAAAGAGGGCTTCACACTTTCCTATATCAAAACGGTGGTTTATCAGGCTGAGCGGACGCTGAACCAGGAGACGCCGCTGGAGTCGCTGCTGACACAGTACCAGGACGCGCAGGAGAAAGGCCAGACGACTGGCGTGCTGGAAAAACAGATTAATGAACGGCTGGATGGCGTGTTAAGCCGCTGGCTGCTGCTGAAAAACAACATATCGCCTGTTACGGTGGCGGGTTCCAGGGAACCGACATCGCAGGTGAAGGAGAAATAATTATGGCAAACGTAACCTACCTGACACTGAACGGACAGTTACAGGGACTGATTTCAGCGGGATGTTCATCGTTGGCGTCCATTGGTAATAAGGCACAGATTGCGCATCTGGATCAGATTATGGTGCTGAGCATGAATCATAGTCTGAGCCGATCGCAGAACGTTAATCACCTGATGATGACGGTGCGCAAACCGATGGATAAATCTTCACCACTGCTGAATAAAGCCATCTCAGAAAACGAGTGTCTGACCTGTGATTTTGAGTTCTACCGCACTAATCGTTTCGGGATCAATGAGCTGTACTACAAACTGAAACTGATTAATGCCCGGATTGCAAAAATCGATCTGATCGTTCCCCATGTTATCACCAGCAGCCAGGGACAACCCGAAGAATCGCTGTCACTGACCTATGAGAGCATTAACTGGGAACACTGTATCGCCGGAACCAGCGCCTACAGCCTGTGGGAAGAGCGGCTTTTTTAAGGATGCAGCAAAATAGCAGGGATGTTCAATGAATGATGTGGTTTACGATCCAGTCAGGATCATGGATATTCCTTGTAAAAAATATCCGCAGGTCATTGCCGGTATTGAGCAAATAAGAATGCTGAAAGGCGGGACATTCTCGTACCGTTGGCTGCCGCCGTAGATCATCGGCGGCAGATATTCCTGAATATGGGTGTTGATCAGATTTTATTGCTGTACCGGTTTACCAGGTCCCGGACCACCATCTGGCAGGTTTTTTGTTCCAGGCTGACAATCTGTTGCTCTGTAATATCCGTTTTCTCACTGGTCATTGCATCAGCTTTCGCTTTTACATCCGTTTGTACGATCAACGGAGCAGTCACCGATTCAAAATTGGCAGGGGAATATGTGGCCCATTCCCCGGTGGCGACATCCACCAGCGCAAACCGGATCAAATAGCGTAGTGATGATCCTGACAGTTTTTCACCTGCGTATTTTTTCCAGACCACCTCTTTTGTCGCTGAATTATATTTTCCCGCTTCCAGTTCATCCCAGTAAACCACGATGGCTTTCTGTCTGCCCTTTGCCGCAATATATCTCATCGCCTGCATATAGTTGGCATTGACAACACTGTTCCGGTCCACTGAAAAATCACCATCCGTGGTTGTATCAGCCTGTGTTTCCTTTACTGGTATAACTGGCTGAACAGGGCGTTTTTTCTTTACAACCGGAATACCGGAGAAGGTGGATACTCGATAGTAGCGCTGCATTTCCTGTTGCATCCTGGCATCAGGTGCGCGCGAACCCGATTTTATCAGCACAACGGCAGAGTTCAGGGGGATAGTAAATTGCTCCTGAGCCTCCTCCACTGCATTCTGAATATCTTCCTCGGTGATCTCTAGCGTTAGTTCATTACCAAAAACATCCTGATCGGTGAGTTGTGATGTGGGAGCAATTTGCTCCTGGTGAGGTACACCTGATTTTGTTTTCCTGGCATCAATGGAGGATGTCCTGGCACACCCGGTTAACAGAAAGGAGCCTGAAACAAGAAGCAGTAATAACCCTGACCTGGTATTCATACATAACATCCTTATTGATGTATCAGTTTTATTTAATCCGGAAAAATAAGTGCCTATTATACCGTTATTTACGGATAGTATGACAAAAATAAATCATAAACAACGGGAATATACAATCGCAAATATTATTCGCCAGATGAATGTAACGTAATATTCTGCGTGGCGTAAAACAATGATCAACGACCATAAATATATCACGCAGTAAACTTTACGATGTGTGCAAATAAATGCATCAGTTTTTACCATAACTACTAATATAATTAACGAATCCGGTTGCGTATTTTTCTAATAAAGATAATGGAAGTTAACTAATATCGAAAAGTTTTCCACATATAATTGGCTTTGTTGAATAAATCGAACTTTTGCTAAGTTGAAGGATCAGATCACATATTCCCTGACAATGCAGGCAGTCCCGTGGCAAAGCAGAAGTTCAGAATCACCAACTGGCACACCTATAACAAAGCGCTTATCAACCGTGGCCCCATGACTTTCTGGCTGGACGATGAAACAATTAAGGCGTGGTATGACACCGCCCCGCCTTCAGCACGCGGAAGACCTCAGCGCTATTCTGACCTTGCCATCACTACCGTTCTGGTTTTTAAACGCGTATTCCGGCTGACCCTGCGGGCTGCACAGGGCTTTATTGATACCATTTTTACCCTGATGGGCGTTCCGCTACGCTGTCCGGATTACACTTGTATCAGCAAGCGTGCAAAGTCGGTCAATGTCAGTTTTAAAACACCCTCCCGGGGTGAAATCGCACACCTGGTGATTGATTCCACTAGGCTGAAGGTCTTCGGTGAAGGCGAATGGAAAGTCAAAAAACACGGCAAAGAACACCGCCGATGGCGCTTACGACACCCTGTTATGCCACGATGAACTGCGCCGTAAGAAAATCAGCGCCCTCATTCCCCCCCTAAAGGGAGCGGGTTACTGGCCAGATGAGTATGCGGATCGCAACCGTGCTGTTGCTAATCAGCGGCTGAGCGGAAGCAATGCTCGGTGGAAATGGACAACGGAATATTACCGTCGCGCTATAGCGGAAACGGCCATGTATAGGGTAAAACAGTTGTTCGGAGGTGCACTGACACTACGTGACTACGATGGTCAGGTTGCATACGCTCTGGCCATGATACGTGCACTGAACAAAATGACGAAGGCAGGTATGCCAGAAAGCGTGCGTGTTGCATGATAATCCGACCCGCTACAGGAACGTTCGCACGGAATCTTATTTATTCAACAAAGCCGGTGGTGGTAACTGTGGCCAGGACGACTAGATATCTACCGGAACCCCAGAAAGCAAAAAAACCGCCATAGGCGGGTTCTTCTAAATAGTGGTGCCCGGACTCGGGAACATTCAGCAACCTATTTAACTGTATTTCATCATAAATCTGTTTTCGATAAGTTGTCAAGACACTGAGCAAGACCCGTATTTTTGCTTTTAAATCAAAATAGTGGGTTTAAATGTTCAAAATATTCTCGGTTCGATGCACTGGTTCGATTCCCTTAATATCTATCGTAATGACATCTGCGTTACGCATGTTGTATGTTTAATGTCTACATTACGCGGGTAAGATCAAAATCAGGTCACTGGCGCATCCCGTACTTTTGTTTGCTGCGACAGCGATTCTAAGGTACTGGTGTATTACTCGCTGGCTCCCAGCGCAGTGACGACAAACATTGCTCCCGATCGCTTTCGCCGCAATATGCCCGATCCAATTCCGGTTGTGATGCTTGGGCGTCTGGCGGTGGATCAATCTCTGCGCGGTCGGGGCATCGGGCGGGCACTGGTGTGTGACGCCGGGCTGCGGGTGATTCAGGTGGCTGATACTATCGGCATTCGCGGGATGCTGGTTCATGCGCTATCTGATGAGGCGCGAGAGTTCTACCTGCGGCTGGGGTTTGAGCCGTCGCCAATGGATCCGATGATGCTGCTGGTGACGCTGGGGGGATCTGAGTAAGTGTGGCTCAATTTCCGTTTAACAGTTTTCTGAATGATTATTCATAAGGAAGATGCCATAAGATAGATGTCACAGATAAAAATAAACAGCGAAGCAAGTATCATGTTTTTTATTGAGTTTTTTATTCCTGGGAGTATGATGAAGTAAAGTAAATGGAGGTTGTTATGTGCGAGAGTATATTAAGAAACTCCTCTCTTGATAATAATGAAACTATCCTGAGGAATAACCATCATCTGTCTGTAGAACTACCGTTACACCCCCAATCCGACACCGAGTTATTCAGGTCGCTAACTCCCGGAGAGATAAAACTGGCGCAGACTGTCTTTCAGAATATTATCGACTATGACAGGGTAAAGATATATTGTCATAGCAGTCAATCCCGAATGCAACCCAGAGTTATCACTACCACTAAAAATGGGAAAGTGCTTTTAAGCGTGAATGAATACCGACCTGATTTTTCTGGTGATTATACAAGTCATCATGATTCGGTAAAATATCCTCATTTATTTATTTTTGCGATGTCTTTTGTCTGGCAGTATTTCAGATATGATTCTTCTTTTCGTGATCCGTATACATCATCCGTCTGGTATTCCTACAAATTAGATGAGCCTGCATTTAATTTTTATACTATGGAACAGCAGGCATCAATTATTGCTGATTACTGGTTATTAAATAAATATGATATTGTGGAGTACGAAGAACTAAGCAATTATCAAGAATATGATAAATTTGGAATAGACATCAGTAAGGATTTACTGATGAACTATGAGTCTATGCTAAGGATGCATGTTCAGTATATTAAATAGAACATTTCTGATATTTGTACATGTATTATTGTCCTGTTCAGTAAGTAGTCAGGCTGTGTAAACTGTTACCTTTTTCGGAGAATGATTCCGACTGAGGGAAGGATCCTCTATTGTACTGAAAGTGCAAGATAAGTTCGTCGGGCGTTTATACTCCACTACCAAACTCAACTACTCTATCATCACTCTATCTTTTATCTTTCACTCCGTAATAAAAATTGTCTATTAACAGTGTGTTGACTTCCAATAATTTCCAGGGAAAAAGATGATGCACCAAAACAAATGTTACTATCATGACTGTTTGTTTCTACTTCCCATAAAAAATAATTATCTGTAATTGGGGAGTGAGTTTTTTTTCGTGTGATGCGATTTATATAAATCCCGGCGGCATATCCTGAAAATAAAGTATTGTTACTCTTTCCCCAGTCAATTAATTTTTTTAAATCGGTTACATCATGGAATTTTAATAATGCTCGATAAATAACAAAAATATCTCATCCTTATCTGTTTTAATCCATTTTTCTATATAATCAATGTCAAGCGCTATATCTGAAGAAAACTCTCCAGTATCTGAATGAAAAATAATGCCATGAATTAAGTTGTCATGAAAAAAATGCTCATCAAAATCATACTCCATTTTTATCTCCCCTAAAATCTATCAAGGTAAGCCACAACCACCAAAAACATGCTATCAGAGGATAGCATTTACACGTCTTCATGTGATACTGTTCAGGGTAATCAGCGCCAGAGGCGGTCCTGCTCTGGCAGGTTGTCGAATTGTTGTCGGGTCTTTGTTTCTATGCGATTTCCCGTCGGTTTTATTTTTATATAATTATATTTTTACATTCCTGACCGTTGAGAATATTTACATTTATTTCCCTTCTTTTTAAGGGACTGTTCATTCTTAATGAGCAATGATTCATTCAGATACTGTCCCCAATATATTTTTAATGCCCTTTCAGCATTTTGATCACAATATTCATTACATAAATACTGGAATGTAAAAGCGATAATCACCTTTTTATTACAACTAAAACAATCAAGATTTTTCCCTATCCATGTAGTGCTTGGAATACCATTCCTAACAGGAGGGGTGAGCATATTTAAAACAGTATCCACTAAAGCATCAGCCTCGTAATAGCTTTCAATAAAAAGTCTTAAATAGGCGGCAATATAATATGAAAATGCCGGTTTAGTTATACACATGACAGCATCTTCCGAATGATAAAGATCACTGTCCATTAATTCAATCCAACTCTTTCCCGAAAAAAGTTTTACAGCGTCATAGCAATGTGTAATGCTATCTTCATCAACGACCCCATCTCTCAAATAGTCTGGGTATTCAGAAAACGTTTTCTGAATATAATCTATGATCTCGTCTTTTCTCATTTATAAACATCCTTTTATTACAGCCAGTGTAGTGCATGACATCATAGTTCCCCTAGCCGTTTCTCTTTCAAGCTGATGTCGTAAATCACCTCCATTAAAACATTGATTCATAATATTATTTCTTGCTGATACACAAGCAAGACCATACACACCTTTCTGTATTATGGTTTGACAACTATCGGTCGGATAACATTTTCTTTTTTGGTTGCAAATAGCTTCTTTTTGATTTTTCAGATGCTCATAATAATCATTAGAACAATTACCTGGAGGCGGTGGATTACTAATGGTATCTCCGAAGTTTTTCCACCATTTTGTCAAGGCTTTTGCTGCATTAGCTTCAGCTTCCTGTTGTGCAGGACTTTTTGGCAATGGAAGTGGGAAGGGGAACGGACCAGGAAGAACTTCTAACCCCAAAGGATCTGTATCTGTGACTGGATTAAGTGGATACGAATACAGATTCCATCCCCCCCTCAGTCCTATCGGATCCTGAGTAATATACCTTCCCTGCAACGGATCGAGATACCGGTGACGATTATAGTACAGCCCCGTCTCCTTATCCCACTGTTGCCCCGGCAGCCGGATTAGCTGTTGCAGATTATTCGGGTTATCCTCCCGCAGTATATTCCCCCATTCATCAAACTCCGCACTCCATGCAATATATCCACTGACATCAATCAGCGCCAGCGGCAGTCCCCGGTGGTCGCAGTGGTAAAGATGAATTTTCCTCACCGGCGTATACTCCGGCTCCACCTGATTTTTCATCTGCTCCACGGTCAGCCCGCACTGTGCCAGCCACTGCTGGCTTTGTTCGGTTATCTGATTCGTTTTCAGTTCCCGCTCCAGACTATCCAGCATCGCCACCAGCTCCGGCACAAACACCATCCCCGCGTCCTGCTGGAGTTTTTCCGCCAGCGTGCGACGGATAGCTTTTGTCAGTTCATCCGTAGCGGTTTCAATGCGAATGAGTGGCGTAAATGTTCCCGGCTGGTACACCGTCTGGATACGGGCGACGTCTGTCTGCGTAGTGGTCAGACGGTCTCCATTCCAGCCGTACCATACGGCTTCCTTCAGTTCCGGTTGTGCGCATGAACCATCATGGTACACCGTACATGTCCATATCCGTTTACCGGTGCGACGACCGAGCGGGTCATAAGTATAACGGCTCTCCGTCAGTGTGTTGCCGTTATGTATCTGTCGGTAGCGCGTGAGTCTGTGCTGATTATCGTAATCGTAATAATAGACGAAGCCGCCGCCATTTCGGACACGCCGCTCATCCTTTTCCGTCAGCCTGCCATGTTCGTCGTGGTGGTAGACGTAGTCTGCGTCCTGGGCGATGCGGTTGTCGTGCCAGACCTCCGGCAGCATCGGGTATTTATCCCGCTCCGCTATCCGGTTGCCTGCCGGGTCGGTGAGCGTCCACTGCGTGATGTCATGGTGCGGGGATTTGATATACGTGTTAACCAGTCGCCCGGTGTCGCTGTACTGATAATCACGCTGTTCATGCTGACCATTGATACGGACAAGTTGCCCGGCATCATTCCAGGTATAGTCACGATTAAGCTGCGGTTTGTTAAAATGGTAACTCTGTAGCTGACCCGCTGGTGTGTACGCCGTGGTTCTTTCGTATTGACCGAAGCTGAGCAGGGTCTCCCGGTGCAGGCGGTCGCGGGTGAAATCAATCAGCGGCTCGTCGCCGAGCTTCATTCCGGCAATATAGCCGGAGCCGTAAGTGAGCCATTCCACTGGCGACAGGTGGTCGGGGGTGGTGATGGTCGCCAGCCCCTTATCGCTGTAGTCCTGCTTCGTTTCATGCTGCCACAGCAGTTCACCGGTTTCCGGGTGGTGCACCGTCTGGCGCTCGCTGATAAGACGACCCCGGTTGTCATGACCGTAATGCACGGCGACGCGCTGGCCGTCGCTGAGGTGGCTGATATCTGTCAGCCAGCCGCGTTCGTTATACTGCCAGCGCTCCGCTTCTTCATCATTCACAGTTCTGTATGTCAGGCGGTCTGATTCGTCGTAATGCCACAGGGTAACGAGGTTTTCATCCTCGCTGCGCACAACCTGTCCGGTCGCGCTGTAACGGTAACGCTTCACCCTGCCGTCAAAGCCGGTTTCCTGCGTCAGCCTGCCCAGCACATCATAAGTGAATGCCGTGTGGCTGCCGTTCTCATTAGTCAGCGTGGTAACGCGGCCTGCAGCATCGTATTCCATCCGGCGCGTCAGCCCACCCTGCGTGGTGCTGATGGCGTTGCCCCGGTTATCAAAGGTGGTTTCGCTGCGGCTGCCGTCAGGAGAAATGACCGCCTTCAGGTCGCCTGCCGCGTTGTATTCATAGCGCGTCTCGCGGCTCTGTGCATCCCGCTGGCCGACCAGCCTGCCACGGTTATCATAAGCGCGGTACAGGCTGATACCTTCCTCCTGGTGTGTGGCTGTCAGTTGCCCGAAACGGTCATATTCATAGCGGGTCCGGTAGCCGGAGCAGTCGGTGTATTCCAGCAACTGCCCGTAGCGGCTCCATACCATCTGCTTTTTACTGCCGGTGGTGTCTTCGGTGGCGCAGGGATGTTCACTGCGCGGGTCATCATAAAAATAACGGGTCGTGCTGCCGTCGCGCGCGGTTTCGGCGGTGAGTCTGCCCGGGTCGTCGTACTCCTGCCGGGTTTTCAGTCCGTCCGGGTACAGCGTGCTGGTCAGCTGGCGCTGGCTGTTGTGGTAAAATTCAGTGCGCCTGCCGTCTGGTGTGATAATTTCTTTCAGCAGACCGGAGCCGGGACTCAGGCGGTATGCCGTTTTACGACCCGCCGCATCCGTCTGCGCAATCAGTCTGCCCGCCGGGTCATATTCGCTGTGCGTGGCGCTGCCGTCCGCACGCTCCTGTTTCACCACCCGCTTCAGCCCGCCGTCACCTTCGGTGTGCAGCATCTCACGGCGGTTCAGACTGTCGGTGATAGTGACGGCATTTTTTTCATAGGCATAAACGTAACTTAATCCCGCCGGGTTGTGCTGTTCCACGACGCGTCCGGTAGCATCGTAGCGATAGTGTATTTCCGGCCTGTCCGTATGGCGGTGCGCCACCATCCGTCCCGGATATTTTGCGTCATAAGTGAAGCTGCGCACGGCTGTGCCACTGCGGTCATACACTGCCACCAGTTCTCCGCGCGGTGAATAGGCATAACGCGCCAGCGGCTGCGCAGGCAGATTATCCGGGTATTCCGGGTCACGGGTCAGCCACACTTCCGCCAGGCGAACACCGTTGTCTGCGCCGTACCCCGTGGCGGGCAACACATCAGGAACCGGGGGCTGTTTTGCGGATGCAGCCTGTTTGCGGACCTGCGCTGCCCGCTGTGCCTGGGTGGTCAGCACCAGCCGGAAGCGGCGACCTGCGCCATCGGTCACCCCGTTAATATCTCCGGCAAATTCCCCGGATGCGGCGCGGTGGAAGGTTATTGTTCGCCCGAAATTGTCCACCAGTGCGGTCAGCACCCGGTACGGCGGCAGCGGGGCGGGCAGTGCTTCATCAGGTTCAGGAACGCGCTCAGGCCAGCCCAGTATCCACCACGGCCCCTGCACGCTGTTGGTTGCCAGATAAATATGCGGGCTTACACGGATATCGTCGGGCAAGGACTGCCAGAGGCGATGCAGTGGATTGCTTTCATGCAGCGCCGGAGCGCCGCCCCGCGCCAGCCAGAACGATTCGCTGCGGCTGAACGCCGTTTCACCGGGAAGCAGCGGGTCAAAGTGAATGCTGCGCCCGCCGTTGTCATTGAGTATCAGTTCATCTTCACGTATCTGTAAGCGGATATCGAAAGGCGCTTTCCAGCCGGGACCAAAGATACCCACCGGCGCAGGCGTTTTCGTCCGGTAGCTGCTGTAGCTGCGGGAAAGTACAAACGGTAGCGGGCCAGGTAGCGCGATATCGGTTTCACCGGGCAGCACCTTCGCGCCCAGCAGCGGGTTGACCGGGTTGCCGGAGGTCATGCCGCCGGGACACACCGAACAGGCCACGCCGGTGGGTGCGCCAATCATCACGCCCGCCGAGCCCTGGATTATCGGGCCACCTTTCATGGTGCCGTCGCCCTGACGTGCCGCCGGTTTTCCGCTCATATTCCCGTCCTTTTTATAACTTCTTATTTTTCTTTAACATACAGCCCTGTTGCTGCGGTGATATCACTCAGTACTGCCGCATATCCGGCGGTTTGTTGCTGTCTTCTTTCGGTGCCTCCGGCGGGTCTTCCGCCACGCCGCAGTTCCAGTTAATCATCAGCGCGTCGCCGCTGAGCGTCTGGACGCCCTGGAGATTAATGGCAGTACCGTTAAGGAAGATTTTGCCGTCCTGCGTCAGCACCAGCCGTGCCTGTCCGCAGCGAAGTTCCAGATGTTCCCCGGCGGAATAGACCGCCACCTTTCCGGTGCTCTCGGTTTTGCTTTTGCCCACCGTGAAGGTGACGTTTTCCCCCACGCTGACGTCATAGCCTTTGCCAACCAGCAGGGATTTATAAATGCCGACCTGTGAGGACTGCGTCAGCGCCACCGAGGTATTCATCACGCCGCCCACGGTGGTCTGGTATGCCACGCCGACAGTCAGCGCCCGCGCCACGCCCACCGTTTCGGCCTGATTCTGGCCGACGGTAATGCTCTGGTTCTGACCCACGGTCTCTTTCTGATTCTGTACCACCGTCTGTATCTGGTTCTGCTTCACGGTGATGAGCTGATTGCCGCCGATGGTTTCGCGGTGGTTTGCCGTCACATCGGTGGTGCGGTTATTCAGCACATCGGTATCCATGTCCTTCTGCGCATGGATATAAACCTGCTCCTGCCCCGTCGCATCCTCAAAGCGCAGCTCATTAAAACCATCGCCTTTGTAGGTTTTTGAGCGGATGGTCATCTGCGTCTTCGTTCCCGGCAGGCTGCCCGGTGAACGGTTATCTTGGTGATAGGTACGTCCCATGATTATCGGCTGGTCAGGGTCGCCATTGAGGAAGTCCACGATAACCTCCTGACCCACGCGCGGAATGGCGAGATTGCCGAATCCGGCACCTGCCCATGCCTGCGATACCCGCACCCAGCAGGAGCTGTCCTCGTTCCCCGGACAGTAACGGTCCCAGTGAAACCGCACCCGCACCCGGCCATGCTCATCGCAGAAGATTTCCTCTCCCGGCGGCCCCATCACAATCGCGCTCAGCGGACCATCCACTTTCGGCTTCAGCAGCGGCTGTGGTCGCCAGGTCCTGTTAGCGGGGATGACCCCGAACTGGTTATCCAGCGTGGTCCCCAGCCCCTGGCTGCCTTTCAGCGCCTGCGGCTGTTTACCCGTCAGAACGCTGCTGACAACCTGCCATTGTCGGTTAAGCTCCCTGACCGGATGCCCGGTAAGGGTAAAGATGACGCCCGGCCATAATGTCGGTGAATTGCTGATGCAGGCGGCGGTTTCCGCGTTATTGCGCCAGCCTTCCATCTGATAACGGGCGAAATCCTGCCCGTGCTGCTCATCCTTGAACCGTCCCGGATAATCGAAAACTTCATACTGCGTGCGCTGGCCGTTCAGGTGCCTGCCGTCGCGTCCGTAATACGCCGGCCATCCCGGCACCTTAAAGGTGTAGTCCTGGGTTTCCACCGAAGAGGGGCGTATCTGTGCCTGGTAACTGAATGTACTGACAGTCAGGGGAAGAAGGGGGGTCGTGGGATTGGGGTTAAAGGGGATTTCATCGGTGCGGGACAGCCCGGCCATGTCATCGCACAACGTCAGCGTCTGCGACGGCGTGTCGGCAACGTGCCAGTCAAAAAAGAAAATCCCTTCCTCCGACCACAGGCGGGTGAGAAACGCCAGGTCGGTCTCACCGTACTGCACGCAAAATTCCCGCGCCGGGTGGTCTTCATAAAACAGAGGTTCCCAGCCTGTGATGCCATTTTCCTCCAGCAGCGTGGCGGAAATCGTCTGAATATCCTGCTGCTGGAAGATGCGGAAATTTTGTCGCAGCCCGGCGCGCCACAGGGGAGGGTTGATGGTCAGGCTGTAGCACATCTGCCAGCCGTTGTACTCTTTCATCCCGAAGCGGGTGACAATGCCGCTGATACGGCGCTGCGGCGTATCGCCCTGCCAGACAGTCAGGGTGGCGTTCTTTTCCAGTATGTTTTCCGCTGCCTGCCGGAAAGAATCGCTGGCGACGTCCATCTCCAGCGTAAACGGGAAGGAATAACGCTGTTTCAGCAGAAAGCTCACCACGGCGAAGGTTTCTGGCTCCAGGCCATTCACTTCCAGCGTGAAATGTAATCCTGTTGACATAAGCGAAGCGCTTCCCTGAATAAACAAAACGGGGCATTTTCGCAGGCATCGCAACAGGCGTTATCTGGTCTTCTGACTCATCTGCGAATTACCGGGAAAATGATTAAAGTCACTGATAAATGATGGTCCCATTTAAAAACGACTCCCTGTCCTTTTTTATGATTTTTGTCAATAAATGGTGAATTGTGTTTTATTTATTTTAAAAATAGGTTTCATTTTAATATCCGTTACGTGAATGTTTTTCCTGTGCTGTTTTACACCCGGTGAGCTGACTGAAATGCTGTCGGGCAGCGAGGAGCACCTTTCCTGCGTTTCTGCCCTCTTGTCGGCGTTCATCAATCGCGGTATCTTTTGCACGCACCTGCACAATCAGGTGTCGGGATTGGAACCCTGAATAACCTTAGTGGCGACATACGGCGCATCTGTCGCTCAATGGCGTCCTTTGACCACAGCCCGGATTCATTCAGGGCGCTACAGGCCATTGTTCTGAAACCATGCCCGCAAACCTCGGTTTTGGTGTCGTAGCCAATTACCCGTAGCGCTTTGTTGATGGTATTTTCACTCATGGGCTTGTGCATTGAATGCGCACCCGCAAAGACAAATACTGACTCTCCGGTAATTTCCTTAATCTGCTCCAGCAGGGTGACGGCCTGCGCAGATAACGGCACCAGATGCTCGTCCTTCATCTTTGCGCCACGCTCGGAAAATCGCACGTTCTTCACCGCTTCCCGTTTTGCAGGCACCGTCCAGATGTGAGCTTTCAGGTTGAACTCATCCCAGCGGGCGAGGCGCAGTTCGCTGGAGCGCAGGAAGACGTGCAGGTTCAGCTCCAGCGCCAGACGGGTCAGCTGGCGGCCTTTGTAGCCGTCCACCTTCTCCAGCAGCTCCGGCAGGCGTTTCAGGGGCAGGGCGGGGTGATGTTGGGTCACGCCTGGGGTCACGACCCCATCCAGATCGTAAGCGGGATTGTACTTAATCACGCCCTGCTGCACCGCATAGCGCATGATTTTGGTCAGATGCTGTTTTACCCGCCCGGCAACGTCGTGTACGCCTTTATCGTCAATAGCTTTAACAAGCTGCGCCAGATGACGGGTTTCGATCTTCGCGATATCCATCGCGCCAATATCGGGAAAGACATAGCGCTTCAGACAGGTGAGGATTTTGTCGGCGTGACCTTCCGACCAGAGCTTAAGGCAACTGGTGTGCCACGCGGTGGCGATAAAGGTAAACGTGCGGGATTCGTCAACGGCGGCGTTATCCGCCTTGCGGATCTGCTAAGGACAAATACCGGACGCCAGCAATTTACGCGCGGCATCGCGCTTTTCTCGGGCTTCGGCCAGCGTCACCAGTGGGTAAGCGCCAAACGCCAGACGGTTTTCTTTGCCGCCGAAGCAATAGCGAAAATACCAAAGCTTAGCGCCGCTGGTGGATACGGTCAGGTACAGACCTTGCGAGTCGGTGAGTTTGTAAGATTTGTCGAGGGGTTTAGCTGCGCGGATTTTACTGTCATTCAGGGCCATAGTACGGGTCTCTATCGTTCATCGAACTGAACGACCCGTAATCTGACCCCAAATTTTCCGGATACGTAGGGATAAATCAAAACGCATCGGGAAAGATTTTTACGCTAACCTGTTGAATTGCATACGCATAGGGATTCATAGGGAAGCATAAAAAAGAAAAGGTGGCGGACTCGGAATCATATCCACGATTAACGTGCTGTTTATTATTGGTTTTATTGATATTTCTCACAAACAGCGCCCCCACTAAAGCCCCCATAAAAAATCGCTTTGTTTTTGTGATGGTTGTCACGAAAAATTGGAGTGTAATTGACCCACCCCCCCCACTCTTACGACACGCGATTTGTTCCATACCATAAAACTCACCATTGTTATGAAGCAGAGTTGTTGTTTTTTATCGTAGGGAGTTAACACCATTTCCGCATTTTTCCACCACGCCTTTCAGCATCCTGTCTTGTAAAGTTATTACTAGACGTTATCAGTTCATGCGTTAGCCCGAACTTATCGCATACAGATTCCGGGATTTTTTCTGATAACGGAGAAAAACCACTGGAGAAAATATTGTGATAAAAATCACAAAGTAAGGCAGGCTACTGGAGAAAAAATCTGCAACGGCGAATTATCGTAGTCTGTGTACCTCAACCAGTATTTTGAAGGCTCTGCTACATGGAAGAAAACACAAGGCAGCGTACGGAAAATTATATTTCAGCAAAAAACCAGCATCCTGCCTGGATACTTCTTGCTACCCGTCGTTCCCCGCTGATACTGAGTTGCCTGAAAACGCTGTTTGAAAAATCAAATGATGGTATCCCTCTTGAGGACGCGATTCAGTCCCTTACCGGTATTCTTGTCGAGCATGTGAGTCAGGAACAGTATGATATTAATCAGGAAAATCCGTCTCTTCAGGCCAGCCGTGAACTACGAGAATGGATAAAACGGCGTTTAATTGTCGAACGGGATGGGCGTATCTTCGCCACCGATGCGCTTGAGGTCGCGATTACGTTTGTTGAGTCGTTGGATAATCGTTTCATGACCTCTACGGCTTCCCGTCTGTCCACCGTACAGCGAGAAATTGAAAATCTGGAAACCCGGCTTAATCCTAACCCGGCAAACCGGGTTTCAACCTTACGTCGTCGTATTGCCGAGCTGGAACGTGAATTACAGGAGGCAGAAGCCGGACATATTGAGGTACTGGAAACGTATCAGGCGGTCGAACATATTCGTGAGGTCTTCAATTTAGCTTCCAGCCTGAGGGCTGACTTTCGTCGCGTTGAAGATTCCTGGCGTGAGGCAGACCGTGCGCTTCGGCAATCCATTATCGGTGAGCAATATCACCGTGGCGATATAGTAGAACGCCTGTTAAACGATCAGGACGCGCTGCTTAATACACCAGAGGGAAGAGTCTTCGACAGTTTTCAGCAACAGCTACGCCAGTCAGCTGAACTGACTGCAATGAGCGAGCGACTGCACGTAATCCTTGGCCATCCTTCTGCTTCTGATGCGCTCAACCGTCTACAGCGTCATGATTTGCGCTGGCTGGTTAAACGCCTGGTCGATGAATCGCAAACCGTACTTCAGGCTCGCGCCCGTAGCGAGCGCGATGTTCGCGGTTTTATGAAAACGGGTCTTGCGGCTGAACATCACCGTGTTGGCCATCTGCTTAACGAATTTCTGAATCTGGCATTAAAACTCGACTGGCAGCGCCAGGTTATTCGCAAACAAGAGGTTCCGCTTCCTGCCATTGGTGTGTCAGTCACGGGTGTCCCTGCTATTGAACGCTTGCGTTTTAAAGAAGTGGACGATGAAGCGGAACAGACATTGGATCTCAGTAATCATGCGGCGGATTTAACGCAGATTGGTGATGATTTCTGGGATGCTTTCAATGGTCTCGATCGTGAGGCGTTGATTCAGCAGACGTTGCAGCTTCTGGCAAAAGAAAATCGTCCCGTTGGTCTGGCTGAGTTGGCGGCGTTGTTGCCCCCGGCTCACGATCTCGAAACGTTCGCCGTCTGGATTGGCATGGCGAGAGAAGCGGGCATTGAGGTTATTGATTCACAGCGCGAATTTGCTGAACTTAGTGATGGGGAAGGTCGTCGCTGGCAATTTAATCTGCCCATTACCGGTCTGGAAAGTCAGGCATTAATGGATATTGATTGGGAGTAGTTGGCATGGCGGGCTTTTTTGACAAACTGATTAACCGGAGCGTTACTGCAAATACAGGCAGTGAATCAGAATCGTTGGATGAAGAAGTTACCGAAGCATTGGTTGAGGAAAATGCAACCAGTAGTGAAACGCGAACACTGAAAAAAATACGCGAAGCGACTCAGGAATTGCTCAAATACGGCCTGCTGGAAGAGGCCAGTAAACCCAATCTGTACCGCGTGGTACTGACTCACCCTGAAGAGGTTACTCGCATTCTGGAACCTCTCGATCTGGATATTGGCATTGATGAGATCCGCGGTCTGCTGTATGTCAAAGTCAGGCTTGACGAAACGCCAGAACAGGATGAATGGTCACACCCTCTGGTGAGACGGCAACGGCTCAATCTTGAACAATCATTATTAGTCGCCATATTGCGTCAGCATTTTGTTGCCTGGGAGCAAGAAAGTGGAACCGGCGCCAGCCAGGCGCAGATCGCTATCGACGATCTTCTCCCTCAGCTCCAGATTTACCTTGGCGATCCGGGGAGTGAATCAAAAGAACGTACCCGGTTGCTTACCCTGTTGGATCAATTAAAGGGTCATGGGCTGGTCACGTCGCCGGATGCGCATGAGCGGATCGTGATTCGTCCGATTATTGCTCATCTTGCCGATCCGATGAATCTTCAGGCATTACTGGCATGGCTGCGGGAACAGATTGCCCGGCAAACCTCCCCGGATAACGCGTCAGAAAAGGATAGCAGTGAGGAGGACGTATGAATCAGATGGTTCGTCTGACTGGGAAGGAATCTTTCATTCTTACCCACATCGAGTTGTTCAACTGGGGCGGTTTTCATGGATTGCATCAGGCCGCAATCCATCATGAAGGCACTGCCGTTATTGGCCCAACCGGGAGCGGAAAAACCACGCTGGTCGATGCCCTGATGACGCTACTCTGCGCCAATCCCCGTTACAACCTGGCCTCAACCGGCGGTCATGAAAGTGACAGGGATCTTATCTCCTACGTGCGCGGCGTATCCGGCCCCGGTGATGGAGGAGAAGGCCAATCGCATATTGCCAGACCGGGTAAAACCGTGACCGGTATTGCCGCTACGCTGGAGCGCGAAGGACAACAGGTACGTCTGGGGGCGCTGTTGTGGTTTGATTCCACCAGCTCCAGCGTGACGGATATGAAAAGGCTTTGGCTGTTCAGCGATAACCCCGGGCAGACACTGGAGCACTGGTTGAATGTTTACCATGATGGCGGCACACGTTTGCTGCGGCAAATGGAAAAGGAAGTGACCGGCATCTGGACATATCCGAATAAAAAACAGTACCTGGCTCGCCTGCGGGATTTCTTCGAAGTGGGGGAAAACGCGTTTACGTTGTTAAACCGGGCGGCAGGGTTAAAACAGCTCAACAGTATTGATGAGATTTTCCGCGAGCTGGTGCTGGACGACCATTCCGCCTTCGATCGCGCAACAGAAGTGGCCAATAGTTTTGATGGTCTGACTGAGATTCATCAGGAACTCGAAACGGCGCGTAAACAGCAGCAGTCCTTGCAACCTGTTGCCCTGAGTTGGGACAAGTACCAGAAGCAAGAGCGACAACTTGCTGACAGGAAGATGCAGGAATCGTTGTTACCTATCTGGTTTGCCCAACAGGCGAGTCAGCTCTGGCGGGAAAAGATTAGCCTCCTTAACGCTGAGCTTGGTGAGGCACAAACTCACGAAGAACAGATCCAGTCACGGCTCGAACTGCAAAAAAAGGTGGTTAGCGACTGTATGCAGCGCTATCTCCAGGTCGGCGGCGCCAATATTGATGAACTGAACGAGCGCATCAATGACTGGCAAAAAACGCTCGGTAGTCGAGAAACTCTGGCGCACCAGTATCAACAGCTGACCCGCAATCTTGGATTGCCGCCTGACCTGAGCCAGCCACAGCTGGAAGCGAATCAGCATGAAGCCGAGGCCCGACGTGAACAGCTCGCCGATGATATAAAGTTAAAACAGGAGGAGGCGTATCAAAAAGGCGCGCTCAGCCATCGCATTACCGAAGAACTGCGTGAGCGGGAAACTGAACGCGCCGAGATCGCGCGTCGTCCGGATTCTAACCTTCCCGTACATTATCAGGCGTTTCGCAGCGAGCTGGCAAAAGCGCTGAACGTTGAAGAGTCTGAACTGCCTTTTGTCGCCGAACTGATTCAGGTTAAACCGGAAGAGGCGCAATGGCGCGGTGCGATTGAACGTGCCGTTGGCAGTAACCGGCTGCGTATTCTGGTTTCACCAGAATCTGCACCGGAAGCGCTGCGCTGGGTAAATCAGCGCAACAACCGTCTGCATGTGCGGCTGCTGGAAGTCAAATTGCAGCACTCTCCCGCCCGGTTTTTCGACGATGGCTTTACCCGCAAGCTGTTGTGGAAAGAGCATCCGTGGCGGGAAGCCGTCAAAGTCTTACTGGCGGAAAGCGACAGGCATTGTGTTGACAGCCCTGAACAGTTGCGCGACATGCCTCATGCCATGACGATGCAGGGATTAATGTCCGGTAAACAGCGTTTTTATGACAAGCAGGATCAGAAACGCCTTGATGAAGACTGGCTAACGGGATTCGATAACCGCGATCGCCTGAATTTCCTTGCAAAAGAAATTGCCGCGCTTCAGGAGCAGGTTAAAGCCGCAAACAAGGCACTTGAGTTTGCGAAAGGCGAGGTGGGGCTTTTGCAAAATCAGGCCATTTCATTCCAGAAAATACAACAAATTGATTACGATAGCATCGATGTTCCCGGCGCAAAGGGCCAACTGGAAACACTCAAGGAACGGCTGGAGAATCTAATCCGCCCGGATTCTGACGCCAGCGTAGCGAAAGCAAAGCTTGATGAAGCTCAAACGGTTGAATCTGAACTTGATACGCAGCTCAGAGCCGCCAATAAAGTCACTAACGGGCTGGATACAGAACTCACCTCAGCCCGGGCCGCAGAACGTAAGGCCCAGCAAACCGCGCAACAAGCTATGCAGGATGAAGAGCGAGAGTTGTGCGCGTTACATTTTCCTGCGGTGACTCTGGAGCAGCTGCCCGACATTCGCGATCTGGAACGTCAACATGAGCGGGGAATTCAGCAAGAAATTGAGGGTGTTAAAGGTGAACTGCATCGACTGAACATTGAACTGACCAAACGTATGTCTGAAGCCAAGCGTGTGGATACCGGGGCGCTCGTTGAGGCAGGGGCTGATTTAGACGATATTCCTGTCTATTTACAGCGTTTGCAGGAACTGACCGAAGAAGCCCTGCCGGAAAAGCTCAATCGCTTTCTTGACTATCTGAATCGTTCATCTGACGACGGCGTAACGCAACTGCTCAGCCATATCGATCATGAGGTGCTGGTGATTGAAGCGCGACTCAGCGAACTCAATGAAACCATGTTCAGGGTTGATTTTCAGCCGGATCGCTACCTGCGTCTGGATACCAAAAAAGTTGTTCATGAAAGCCTGCGCACGCTTGAAAAAGCGCAGCGTCAGCTAAATGCCGCCCGGTTTGTTGATGATAATGGCGAGAGCCATTATAAGGCCTTACAGGTGCTGGTGGCGCAACTGCGGGATGCCTGTGAACGAAACCGTACCCTGGGGGCGAAGGCGCTGCTGGATCCCCGTTTTCGTCTGGAGTTCGCCGTATCGGTGATGGATCGCCAGAGTGGTAATGTGATTGAGTCACGTACCGGCTCGCAGGGCGGTAGCGGCGGAGAAAAAGAGATTATCGCGTCTTACGTGCTGACCGCATCACTTAGCTACGCGCTATGCCCTGCGGGGAGTCGTTATCCGCTGTTTGGCACTATTGTCCTTGATGAAGCTTTCTCCCGTAGCTCTCATGCCGTGGCGGGCAGGATCATTGCCGCGCTTAGAGAGTTTGGTTTACATGCGGTATTTATCACCCCTAATAAAGAGATGCGCCTGTTGCGCGACCATACTCGCTCGGCGATTGTCGTCCACCGGCGCGGTCAGGATTCGAATATGGCCTCGCTGAGCTGGGAAGAACTGGAACAACACTACCAGCGGCGGGAGAACGCGTAAAATGTATTCTCCTGAGGAACTGCGTAAAAAACTAGCCCGGCAGTGGGATAATGCAAAGCTTCGGGCTGAGCGCTTACTTCCTCCAGGTAGCTGGCCGCTCTGCCTGCCCATTGGCAAACCTTCCGCCAGAATGTTCGCAGAGCAAACGCAGTACGTTTTGCAGCACGTACAGTTATGGCGGCAAGTAACGGTTGGGCGTGTGGATTGGGAAGAGGTGAGTTATCGGGCTAGCGGCACGCCAGTATTAATGCCGTTACGCTGGATACTGAATGGCCCTTCTGACTGGATCAACGCAGCGGCGGATCCTGTGGTGAGTCGGGAATTTCGCTTGCTGGAGAGAATTATTGAGCAGGTTGATGCCATTTTTCATCCGCTGTTGGTCAGCCATCGTTCTCTCTGGCGGCACAAAGACCCACAAGACATCATCAGCGCAGCCAGGCTGGCCTGCCGATTAGAGCCAGGCTGCGCAAAAGGGCTACCGTTAAGGCTGCTTTCCGGGCAAGGGGTGGATACCAAATTTATCGAGAATAATATTTCGTTATTAACCCGACTGCTGGATGTGCGTTTTTCCGGCGAAGCCAGCGAGCAGGGATTAACCACCTTTCTTGACGCTTTCGATGAGTCCAGCCACTGGGTTCTGGTTGTGCCATTATCGCCCGGATTGCTCCCTTTTAAAAAATGCCGGGTGACGACGGCGGAACTGGCGGAAACGACATTGCCCGCGTCGCGTATTCTGGTGATTGAAAATGAACAGTGTCTGCATCAACTTCCAGCGTTATCTGACACTATCGCGATTTTAGGGTGTGGCCTTGATGTGCAATGGTTATCCAGCTCTGTTCTGGATGAAAAACGCGTTGCCTATTGGGGGGACATGGATAGCTGGGGGCTACTGATGTTGGCGAGAGCCAGGCGCTGTCGCCCGACGCTTGATGTTCTGCTTATGAACCGTGAGTTGTTTGAGCAATATGCCAGCCATAGCGCCGTTTCTGAACCGGTAAAAGCGCAGCAAGCAGTACCCGATGGTTTGCTTAATGAAGAGGCCGATTTTTATCGCTACTTGATCCGCTTGCCGCGTGGTCGTCTGGAGCAGGAATTTTTGCCTGCGGGGATAGTTGAAGAGGTGCTGGTCATGTGGCGGAAAGGATTATAAATAAGGTTGAAAGATCCGTCAGTACCCTTAGCAACCTACCGGATATTCGGTAGATGCGGTATCATATAGTCGAATATTTTTCAGCCAGAGGAACCTCTATGCCTTTGCAAATAAAAGACATTATAGATCTGCAAACCCTTGTTGAATCGGAACAGGTAGAGTTCAAGCTGGCAGGGGGAAAAGACGGCAAAGGCGAGTTACCGAAAGACTTCTGGCCCACCTATTCCGCAATGGCAAATGGTCGGGGCGGTTGGGTTGTTCTCGGTGTAAAAGAACAGGCTGGAAAATTTACACCAGTTGGCATTGCTGATCCCGAAAAGATTAAGACCGATCTGTTTAATCAGTTAAACGATCGCGATCGGGTCAGTGCGAATGTGCTGAGATCAGAAAATGATGTGCAACAGGTCTCTTTGCAGGGAATGGACGTTCTGGCGATCCATATTCCACAGGCAATGCGCAAACAAAAGCCGGTGCACCTGAAAAAGTCCCCATTTGGTAACACCTATCAACGTCTGCACGAAGGCGATCGCGTTTGTGATGATATGACCGTCAAGCGGATGCTTGCAGAGCAGATCCACGACAGCCGCGATAATGAAGTGCTTTCCGAACACTATACCTTTCAGGACGATATCGATCTGGATAGTCTGAAAGTCTATCGCAATCTGCTATCGGCAAATAACCCGCAACATCCTTATCTGGCCTGTGAGCCGTTTGAACTATTTAAAATGGTTGGTGGGTGGCGTAAAGACAGGGAAACCGGAAAAGAGGGTATAACGCTGGCTGGCGTTCTCATGTTTGGTAAATGGGATGCGATTATTGCCGCAGCGCCCAACTACATGGTGGACTATCAGGAACGCCCCGAGGCTAAAACGGAGCTACGTTGGGTAGATCGGGTATGTCCGGACGGTACATGGTCAGGGAACTTGTTTGATTTTTATCGCAAGGTATACCAAAAGCTGGTCGCCGATCTGAAAGTCCCGTTTACCCTTGAAGAGGGTCAGCGCAAAACGGATACGCCAGTACATATCGCGCTGCGTGAAGCGTTGGTCAACACGCTGGTCCATGCTGATTTTACCGACCGGGTTTCTATTCTGATCGTCAAACGTCCCGATATGTTTGGCTTTCGCAATCCCGGCTTGATGCGCCTGCCGTTGGAGGATGTGATTGCAGGCGGCGTCAGTGATTGCCGCAACAGGTTGCTACACCAGATGTTTTTGCTGATTGGTCTGGGTGAACGTGCAGGTTCAGGAATGCCGAAGATTTTTAGCGGCTGGCGAACGACCAACTGGCGCATGCCGAGACTGAGAGAAAATCCCTTCCCGGCACAGACAATACTGGAGTTACCAACCGCCAGCCTGATCCCGCAGCACGTTCTGGATGATTTGCATCAACGATTTGGCGAGACTTTTGATCAGCTTGATGATTTTGAACAGGTGATTGTTGCAACCGCGGCTATTGAAGGTTGGGTCAATCATGAACGCGCCTGCCAGTTAACAACCCGTCATTCCCGCGAAGTCACGTTGACGCTTCCACGTCTGGAAAGTAAAGGTTTTCTGGTCGCTGGGGGTGAGCAGAAAAGCAAATATTACACCTTGCCCGGCGTATCGGTCATGACGCCGGATGAAGTTTTCTCGTTAGGTGCAGTTGTGAGCTCCACACATAACGAGGGGAACTCCACATATAACGAGCAGAGGTCCACACATAACGAGGGGAACTCCACATATAACGAGAAGAGGTCCACACATAACGAAGGGAACTCCACACATAACGAGCAGAGGTCCACACATAACGAGGAAAGCTCCACGTATAACGCCGGGGACGATCAGCCCGCATCCCGGGATGAGTATGGACGGTTGCTCAACCGTTTTATCGATCGACCTTATATTGATGATGTTGAAAATCTCACTGATGCTTTCCGGGATTCGTTGTTTGCTCTGGCTGCCGTTCCACGTGGAAGGTTACGTCTGGGGGATAAAGCGCTGATGAAGAGTGTGATCCTGAAAGTATGTCAGGGGCAGTATATTTCCGTTGCTGCGCTGGGACAGATCCTTAGTCGTAACCCTAACGCGCTGCGTCAGCAGTACTTAAAACCGCTGGTGGAACAAGGAGAACTGAAACTGGCTTTTCCACAGTATAAGAATGACCCGAAGCAGGGGTATAGTGCAGTTTAATGCTATATCTGGTTGCGATATTCAATAAACGTGCGCCTCGTGTCGTTTGATTTGAACGCACATCGTAAGGAAATAATATGTCGATAAGATGGGAAAGTATCAGGACGTTCAACAATTCTCAAAATAATGCTTTTGAAGAACTGATTTGTCAGTTAGCAAGAGAAGAACCTATTATTAACAAAATAGATTTTCGCCGTGTGGCAGCGCCAGATGGTGGCGTCGAAGCCTATTGTGTACTTGATGATGGAACTGAATATGGCTGGCAGGCAAAGTATTTTTTTAGTATGGGTGATGCTCAGTGGAAACAGTTAAAAGAATCATTTGAAACTGCTTTAAAAACACATCCAAATCTTACCAAATATTATATCTGTATTCCGTTAGATCGACAGGATCCTCGTAGAAAGGATCAGGATTGGTTTATGGATAAATGGAATAAAAAGGTTGCTGAATGGACTCAATACGCTAAAGGGCTAGGAAGAAATATCAGTATTGAGTATTGGGGAAGCTCGGAACTAACCCATCGGTTATCACAAGAGAATAATGCTGGCCGGTTACATTTTTGGTTCTCAGCGGAAGAGTTTACCATTCGTTGGTTTAGCGAACAGATAGAAGAGAGTACTAAAAACCTTGGCAAGCGATATACTCCAGAACTGAATGTCGAACTGGATATTTCCAGGAATTTTGATGCAATTAGCAGAAATAGTGGTTTTTATAAGGTAACACATAAATATTTTCATGATTTTCTTTCAAAACTTAACAAGTTTACAGATAGAGCCATTCATTATTCTGGTAATAACACATCCGAACAATTTAAACGCTGGATTTCTGATGTTAAAGACAGCTTTGTTCCCGAAGACCGTGCATTGGAACAGTTTGATATAAATTTATTGTTGAGTCACATAGATAATATTAGTAAGTACTTATCTGATTTTGAACATGAATTTATTGATAATAGCGAAAAGAAAAATGACGATCTGAGGTATCAGGTTAATAATGCATGGCAGGCAATTTCTGACTTTTCAGACTTTATCAAGGGCCCAATGCTGAAATTGGCAAATAGCCCTCTAATGATTCTGTCAGGGGAGGCCGGGATTGGAAAATCTCATTTATTAGCGGATATAGCAAACCATCGAATAAAAAGTAGGATTCCTTGCCTATTACTTCTGGGGCAAAACTTTGTATCAGAAGAGTCACCATGGACACAAATACTAAGAAATATTCTGCGTGTTGATGGTAAAGAAAATGTCTTATTAGGGGCATTGAATGCCAGAGCTGAGGCTCAGGGAGAACGTCTGCTATTTATTATTGATGCAATCAATGAAGGGAAAGGACGGTATTTTTGGCCCGATTATATTGTCGGCATGATAAATCAGCTCTCTAAATATCCTTGGCTTGGGCTTGTTTTGAGTATCAGAAGCTCATATGAAAAATTAATTGTCCCCAAAGACTTTTTCGATGAAAATAAAATAACACGAATTGCTCATTCTGGTTTTGGGAGTGTCGAATATCAGGCATCTAAGTTCTTCTTTTCTCAATATGGTATAGAGCAACCGGGAGTCCCGATATTACATCCTGAATTCAGTAATCCACTTTTTCTTAAAATTTTTTGCGAAGGTCTATATCGCTCTGGATTAAATAAAATTCCGAAAGGATATTCTGGGATAAGTAATATCATTTCATTTTTCATAAACAGTATTGAGGCTAAGTTATCGAGACCTTCCTCTTTCAATTACCCTGAAAATTTTAAGCTTATAGAGAAAACCATTAATGAATTAATAGAATATAAGCTAAATAATGACTTGAGTTTTATTCCGTATGAAGCAGCATTTGATATTGCAGAGAAAATCATTGGTCGATATAGTGATCGACGTCGTTTTCTCGATGAATTAATTTCAGAAGGGATATTGTCAAAGAATATCTATTGGAATTCGAAAGATAATTATGAAGAAGGGGTATATCTGGCTTATGAACGATTTGAAGACCATCTGACAGTATCTTTTCTCTTAGATAAATATTCAATAAATAATAATGATGCACTAGATTCTTTTTTTAAAGAGAATGGTGAGTTATATAAATATATAAAATCGAGCTATTTTTATCAGGGTATAATTGAATCACTTTCTATTCAGTTGCCTGAGAAATTTGGCAAAGAGCTTTATGAATTGGTTGAAGTTGAGTATAAAAAACATGATGGTATTATTCGTGCATTTATCTCAAGTCTTATCTGGCGTAAGCCTGATAATATTGAGAAAAAGACGCTTGAATATATTAATAAATATATCATTCCATTTGATAACGGCTTTGATGCCTTTATGCAAATGGTTTATACCGTATCCTCCGACCCCGAACATATTTATAACGCAGACAAGTTACACAAATTTCTTTCAAAACATTCAATGGCAATCAGAGATTCATTCTGGACGAAGTATCTCCATAATTTAGATTATTACGAAACTTCTTCGATGCAGCGTTTAATTGACTGGGCTGGCGCGGAAGAGGATAAGTTTTATTTATCGGATGACTCAAGATTACTGGCTGCTAAGGCGCTGTCATGGCTACTGACGAGCACGAATATAAAATTACGAGATGGCGCAACGAAATCGTTAGCCAATTTATTGAAAAATAATATTAAAACGATTACGGCGCTCATAGACAGCTTTAAAGATGTTAATGATCCTTACGTACTGGAGCGGATCCTGGCGGCCTCTTATGGCGCGGTTTTAAATTCTGTTACTCTGGATGATTTAGATAAATTGTCTGAAAATATTGTTGCCACTATTTTTGAAGCTGAAGAAGTATATCCTAATGTTCTTGTCAGGGATTATGCCAGGAATATAATAGAATATGCTTTATATAAAAAAGTATATCAAATGGATAATGTTGATATTATTCGGCCTCCATATCGAAGTGATTTTCCAACGACTTTCCCAACCAATGAGGAAATTGATGCGTATAAATATGATTATAATGCTGCGGATTTTAAAGATTACTATTGGGGACAAAATGCAATATTAAGCTCAATGGTTACTGAGTATGGACGGGGGATCTGTAGCTATGGTGATTTCGGACGTTATACTTTTCAGAGTGCATTATCTGGATGGTGTGATTTTGACCCTAATGATCTAAGTAACTATGCCTGTAAACTGATTTTTGAGAAATATGGCTATGATGTTGAGAAGCATGGACAGTTTGATCGATACGCCAGTGAGGGGGATAGAAGCAGGAACAAAAAAGAAAGAATAGGTAAAAAATACCAATGGATTGCATTGTATGAGGTTTTGGCGCGTATTGCGGACAATCATCAGGTGGCCGAAGGGGGAAGCCGCTGGTCAGAGTCGAAAAATTATGTCTGGTTTCAGGGACCCTGGGAGTTGTTTGTCAGAAAAATAGATCCAACCACGCCATCTTATAGCAAAGAGATTATAAGACAAAAAAGCTTCTGGAATAATGAAAATCCATATAATGACTGGGATGGCACTATTAATGATTGGTTGAAGAGAGAGGCTAATTTACCTGATCCACTTGAACTGATATCAGTTCTGTCTGCTGATGATAAAAAATATTTATTGCTTGATGGCTTTTTTACATGGGATGAGCCACTTCCTCTTGGTGAGGACGAATATGGCTATGCAAAAAAACACCTTTGGTATCATATTAGAAGTTATTTAGTAAAAGAAGGTGAATTACCAACGCTAATATCCAATTTGAATAAAGATCTGTCATTAATCCGAAATTTACCAGAATCGCATGATCAATACCGAGTCTTTAGCCGAGAGTATTACTGGTCGCCTGCATATCAATATTTTGACGACCCGTACTACGGAGATAAGGGATGGCAGAATATTTATACTGATTGGCAAAAGCAGGGAAAACCCATTGCGACGGTTTGTCTGACATCTGAAAGTCATCATTGGGAGTCTGATTCGTCCGGTGATAATGAACTATCATATCTGGCACCTTGCGAATTTATGTATCATGGTATGAAGTTGAATTATTCTGAAAATACAGGGGAATGGTTGGATAGTGATGGCGATGTTACATTTTTGGATCCGTCTATTCACTGTGAAAATAAATCAGCACTCATTGTTGATAAAGATAAACTAGAGCAATTTTTATTAAAAAATGAATTGAATATAGTTTGGGTTGTTACCGGTGAAAAGAATATTCACTCAATGCGTCCTATTGTTCTCGATGGTGATAAATGGCTGGAGATATATGGGATTTATACTTTAAAGAATAATAATGTAGGCGGGTGGAGAATAATTAAATAAGGGGCTAAAAATTTCTTGCCGTCTGTTACCAATAGCGGTATCTTTTCCCGGCGCCTGCAAATTCAGGTGCCGGGATTGGTCTCCCGAATATCATACCTGCGACATATGGCGCGTTAGCGTCTTTTTTATGTCGTGCGTTCGGCTATACCTCTATGGTGGGCTGGGCGGGGGCACTGCAAGGTGCGCCGGTGTAGGTATGGCCGGTAAGACCAACTCCGTTCAGTCCACCACCCGGAAGATTGGTCTCTTCGGTGGTGGAATTTAAATTCACATACCGGAGGTTGCCTTATGGCTACTACCCCAATCCAAACACACCCGTTACTTGCCGTTCCCTTCAATGCCGCTACGGACTTCACCGTCCTTGCCAGCCACTGCGAAAACTTCGCTGAAACCCTGATTGAAAGTAAAGATATCGCGTTAAAAATGGCGCTCTGCGGCAGACTCAACACCGCTCTGACGCTGCTCCAGCCCACGCTGTTAGACCCCGTCCCGCCCCATCTTGTTGAAAGCCTGACCGTTGACACCCTCCCCGCAAACGCCCCTCAGTTTGGGCCTGAATGTACCGAGCTATGTAACTACTGCCTTGCCCTGACGCAGACGCTGGCGGGGCAGGGGTTTTCCTCTGAAACGGAGAAATACCTTAGCTGGCTGTTGTATGACCTGATCAATTACTTTGCGGCAGAAATGAAAGCCCCGCGTTGGCTGCGTACACCTGACGGCGTAAAGTTTATTGACGGGGTGGCGGCATGATGCAACCGGACTGGCATTCCGCCGACATTATCGCGGCGCTGAAAAAGCGTGGAACGTCGCTGTCCGCCGTTTCCCGCAACTCAGGGCTGGCGTCCTCCACGCTACTGGCCCAAAGGTGAAAGGCTGATCGCCGAAGCGCTGGGCATTGCGCCTGAGCAAATCTGGCCTTCCCGCTATCACAGACCAAGTTAAAACAGACTCTCCCGATCTTCTGTCAGCTCTGCTGGCTGAAGATCGGGAGAAGGCAAGCGAAGCGCGGCAGACTGCCATTCACAGAATGACGAAAAATCCACAAACAACTCAATTTCCAGAAAAAAGATTTCCCCTTTTCATCCTCATAAACCGGGTGTAATCTCCCTCCTGCAATATGCTGTCGTCGACAGCTCCCTTTGCTTCAAAACCTGAAAGAAGCACCTGTTATCAGGACGGTTGATCCCTTTACCGGTGCAGACCTCTGCAAACACCGGGTCGCAGAACATCGCGGCGGAGGCCCGAAGTTCATACACGATGCATTCTTTAACTGCGCCAGTTCATCGGCTGTCATTTCACCCAACCGGAAATCACCCGATTTCACGGCTCACTTACACCTGCTGAATTTCAGCGCTTTTTACCTGCACCAGTCCACTGGTCGATGTTTCACCGCGCCGGAAACTTTCCGGTAAATCCCGCACCTGCTGCCACACCAGCGCTGTTTACCTTACGGGCTTTGCTGCCGCGTGACCGTAAATCTGCACCAGAACTGCCTCTTTCAGAGCACGACACCTGACCGGGCGTCACTTGAGTCCCGTATCACGGGCGCAAGTGACGCCGTTCCACCACGCCGACGCAAGCCACGGAAAATCCGGCCTGCGCCCTCAATCCCCCACACTGACACGCCGCTTTCAGGCCGCAGTCAGCCATAAAAAGGAGAAGAAGATCGATACCGAGGGGGGTATGATGCCCCGGAGAATTTCCTGCTACGGCAGGCAGCCTGTACCGCGTACAGTCTGAAACTCCCTACACCTCAACAACCTGCCACCCCGGCGTGAAGGTATCGTTCTGGCGCAGCCATAAAGCATACGCCGGGGCCAGATTGTGCTTTTTAACAGCGGCAAGGGGTAGCTATGGGTAAATTAGGCGGTGAAATGAAGGCGCTGGCGAAAAAGGTCGGTGGCAGTTTTAAAACGGTGGATGACCGCATTCATATTGTGCAGCGGTTCAGCCACCATTTACGCTCGCTGAATATCCAGATCCAGCGGGTGGAGCAGATCAAGGTTCGCCATATTGAATACTACATTCAGGCGCGGCTGGCGCAGGAAATCGGTAAACGGACGCTGCAAAATGAAATGGCCGCACTGCGCGGCGTACTGCAACAGGCCGGACGTAGGCAGGTGGCTGAACATGAGCGACTGACCAATAAAGCATTAGGGCTGGCTGGCGCATCGCGTAACAGCACCAACCGGGCCATCACACAGGAGTATTACAGCAAGGTACTGGAAGCCGCCCGCGATAAAGACGCAGGGCTGGCGGTAACGCTGGAACTGGCAAGGCTGATGGGGTTGCGCTCGCAGGAAGCGGTTCAGTGCTGTCAGTCACTGAAAACGTGGAGGCAGGCGATGGAGCGCGGCGAAACCCGGCTGACGGTGGTGTTTGGCACCAAGGGGCATCGTCCCCGTGAAACTATTATTTAGGATACTGGCGCAGTGAAAAAAGCGCTGGATAACGCCTTATCTGTCGCAGAGTTGCGTAACGGCAGACTGATTGATCAGCCCAGCCTCCAGAAGGCCATGAATTACTGGCGGGGAGCGCTCGCTGAAGCCGGATTGACGGGGAATTATACCCCGCACTCACTGCGCTATGCGTGGGCGCAGGATGCCATCCGTCACTATCTGGCGCAGGGATTCAGCGACAAAGAAGCGCTGGCGCTGACCTCAATGGATTTGGGCCACGGCGACGGACGCGGGCGGTATGTGGTGCAGGTCTACGGACGGTGGGAAGAGGAGTAATTTCCTGTTCTGGTGCAATCATGAAAAGGTCGAAGGGATAAGGGGACGCTAAGGGTAACAGCGCCAGACCGGAAAGGGCCAAAGGGCTTAAAAGGCCGGAACTGGCGCAGTTCGACATTTAACTGGGGGGATCTGGCGCAGCGAAATGGATTTTGATACTGGTGCAAATTAAAAGCAGAACCGCAGCAACTTTTAAAAACCTGCAAAATATGTTGGTTCAGTTTTTTCCCTTATTGGCTATATTAGAAATGACAAACTCAGCCCGTTTCTCCACTGAGGCTCGAGGTAATTCAAGTAGCTGGTAACCGTATTTTTGATAAGTGGTCACCATTGCGAGATATGTCAGTTCGGCCTCCTCAATCGACTGTTTTCGCTCCGCATCCTGTGTGTAAATTTCTGGCCATGGAGGCGCAATAAACACTTGTTTACTGTAACGAAATGTCTGAATGGCTTTATCTAAATGGGCGGGTACAGGCAAATGACATAAGTTGAGATAGCCTGCAATATCAGGAATTCCTCGATCAAAAAAGCAGATCTCATTGCACCCTTCAACGGCATGCCATGAACGCATTTCCCAGCATAGCATCCATTCTGCAAAAGCCATTCTGTCGCTCCATGGAAGCGCATTTCCATTGATGGAAACCTGAGTCTGAATAACGCCTCTGCCAGCTTCAGGCAAGCACGTATAACCTTTAGTAATCAAAGCGTCAATGAGTGTGCTTTTACCGGAACCTGGCCCGCCGGTAATAACAATACGCTGCTGGAGGTTTGACATAAAATTCTCCAATAAAAATAGAATAAGAAGTTTTGTTAGAAAGGAAAAACAGGAAGTAAAAAGCAGGTAGAGTGACACTGAGCATGTTATCAGTCGCCACCATAAAAGGGGAAGCGCTGAATAACATCAGATTAAAAAGGACCAAAGTAAGTGCAAATAAAAGCAGATCCGCTGAGATCTGCTTTCCGGTGTGGCTTATTAACGTGCTCAGGCTACCTGAACCTGTCTGTCATACCGATATGGCGCAACAAACTTCTGCCGACAGGCGTCGAGCCAGTCCGACCACCACTGCATCATCTGCGTGCGCTCGTCGAGGTGCTCCGCCTTGTGGATATACGCGGCGCGAACGTTGTTACGTTCCTGATGGCTCATCTGCCGCTCAACCGCATCTTTCGACCAGCGCCCGGACTCAATCAGCGCACTACAGGCCATCGTGCGGAAGCCATGACCGCAGACGTCCACCTTCGTATCGTAACTCATTACCCGCAGCGCCTTGTTGATGGTGTTCTCGCTCATCGGCTTGCGCGGATCGTGATCGCCGGGAAACAGCAGCTCACTGTTGCCGGACAGCAGTTTTAGCTGCTTCAGCACCGTCACCGCCTGTTTTGACAGCGGCACCAGATGCGGGGTTTTCATCTTTGCGCCACGCTCTGAATAGCGTACACCCGGAATAGGCTCACGCTGCGCAGGGATAGTCCACATTGCGCCATCCAGATCGATCTCCGCCCAGCGGGCAAAGCGCAGCTCACTGGAGCGGATAAAGATCAGCAGGTTAAGCTGTACCGCCAGCCGGGTCAGTAATCTGCCGGAATAGCTTTCCAGTCGCTCCAGTAATTCCGGCATCTTTTCCAGCGGCAGGGCGGGGTAGTGGTTTTTCGGCGGCGGCGCGATGGCACCTGTCAGATCGTTGGCCGGATTGCTGGCGATCAGGCTCTCCTGCACCGCATAGCGCATGATCGCCGTGGTGCGCTGCTGAATGCGTGCGGCGGTCTCCAGATTGCCTTTTCTCTCCGCTACCCGCAGCGGGATCAGCAGATCGGCGGTTTTCAGGTCGGTAACGGGAATTTTGCCAATCAGCGGAAATACGTGCAGCTCCAGCGAGCGCAGGGCTTTGGCGGCGTGTGCCTCAGTCCAGCGGATATTCCCTGCCACCCATTTGCGGGCGATCTCTTCAAAGGTATTGCCGCTTTTCTTTGCCTGCTTCTCCTGCTGCTTTTTCACCCCCGGATCGTCACCCGCGCTGAGTACGGCGCGAGCCTCTTCACGCAGCTTGCGTGCATTCGCCAGCGTCACGGTCGGGTAAGCGCCAAACGCCAGCTTCTTTTCCTTGCCGCCAAAGCGGTACTTGAGTTGCCAGAGTTTAGAACCGTTGGGCTTAATCAGCAGGTACAGGCCCTGCGCGTCACTGAGCTTGTAAGGTTTGTCGATGGGCTTGGCGTTGCGGATGGCGGTATCGGTGAGTGGCATAGCGGGGGCTCCAGAGTTTATCGAACCAACAGGCCCCCAATTAAGCCCCAAAAACTCTGGATGTCAAAAAACCTGACGGAACTTTTCAGCACCATCAGGTTTCTTTAACTTACTGATTTTTTAACGTTTCAGGACTTATAGGAACGCCATGAAACTAAATTTTGGTGCCCGGACTCGGAATCGAACCAAGGACACGGGGATTTTCAATCCCCTGCTCTACCGACTGAGCTATCCGGGCAACGAGGCGCATTAAACCCGATTCACTTCGTTTCGTCAACGAAATTTCTTCAAATCAATGCAGACTGCACAATCTATCACCACATTGTTGCTATTGCACGCATTCTCAGGCAAAAAAAGCCGTCCACGCGGCGGAAAGCGGCATTGCCAGTAGAAGGGCAGGAAGCATATTCACCACCGCAAACATTTTAATGCCGCAAATCCGCAAACCGGTTGCAAGTAGCAACAGTCCGCCTACAGCGCTGAAATCGGCCATCATGGCTGGGGTTGTCAGCGGTAAAATCAGAGCCGCACAGGTGGCAAGCGTCAACTGAATTGCCAGCATCGGTATGAAAATGGCAGACACGGCGATCCCTAGCGAGCAGGCGAAGATAATAGCGGTGAAGAAATCGAGAAATGACTTGGCGATTAAAATATTAGGATCGCCGGTCATCCCTTCATGGATTGCCCCGAATATCCCGGTCCCGCTGGCGCAAAACAACACGATGATCGCCACATAGCTTTGGATAAAGGATTCGTGTGTTGCATTGACATCCGATTTGGTGAAAAGCTGTTGCGCTTTGGCAACCGCGGCATTGATTCCTTTTTCCAGATGGCAGAATTCGCCAATTAATGCACCGATCAGTGTCGCCAGAACCATCACCGGCAAGTTAACGCATTTGATAACCAACAAGATACCAATTCCCAACGAGCACAACCCGAATATTGAGGTCATTGAGATCCGAATACGTTCGGGTAAGTGCTGACTGAGCAGCGCGCCGAGAACACCGCCTAATAAAATGGCGCTGGCATTAATAAAGGGTCCGATTACCACGTTTGCTCCTGCATACCCATTATCGTCTTGATGTTAAAGGCAACTGTTTGGGTGAAATTATGTTTCAGATTGCATTATTATGCCGCTATTGTCAGACGAAATGCTTGTTTATCTGTAAGGTTTAAGCACAGGATTTTATCTTGCGCCAGTAGGTGAAAGGTGCCATGATTGCGCGAATTTTCTCCTGTCTGAATGGGGCTGCCTGGGATGATATTACTCCCCCTACATCGCCTTCAACATCGCCTTTTTGCGCGACGTTCGCCCCTTCCTGCGACTTATCTTCACGCTCTCACCATGCGGTGAGGGCAGCGTACGCTCACTGCAGGATAACAGTAAGATCAGAGGCTATCTGCTTTTACTGATGTCTGGCGGTCGGGGCTGGTAACCAGTTTGACCCGTCATTTCGTGGGCAAAGCAATGCGGCTTTGCCCGGGACTTTTGATTTTCCCGAAACGGGTTATTGCGCTTATGAAATCAATGAAAATTGCCGCCAGTGGTGAACTGGCTTCTCGTCTTTCCAGCCATCGCCAGGTGGTTGCGCTGGACAGCACCGATTTTACTGACGTCGCGGCAGTCGTCATTACCGTTGCGGACAGCCGCAGTGGGATCCTGGCTTTGCTGAAACGCACTGGTTTTCATATACCGGTGTTTTTGTTCGCAGAGTCTGATGTCGATGTACCTGCGGGCGTTAACGCGGTGATTTGCGGTCAGGCTCAGGACTGGCTGGAGCTGGAGTCTGCTGCCTGTCAGTATGAGGAAGAGTTGCTGCCGCCGTTCTATGACACGCTTACCCAGTATGTCGAAATGGGGAACAGCACGTTTGCCTGCCCGGGACACCAGCACGGTGAGTTTTTTAAGAAGCATCCGGCGGGCAGACATTTCTATGAGTTCTTTGGCGAGAACCTGTTCCGCGCGGATATGTGCAACGCTGACGTTAAGCTGGGCGATCTGCTGATTCATGAGGGATCAGCGAAACATGCGCAGAAATTTGCCGCGAAAGTTTTTCACGCGGATAAAACCTACTTTGTGCTGAACGGGACCTCTGCGGCGAATAAAGTGGTGACCAATGCGCTGCTGACGCGCGGCGATCTGGTGCTGTTTGACCGCAACAACCATAAGTCGAACCACCACGGTGCGCTGATCCAGGCAGGTGCGACGCCGGTTTATCTGGAAGCGGCGCGTAATCCGTTTGGCTTTATTGGCGGCATTGACGAGCACTGCTTTGATGAGGCGTATCTGCGCCAGCAACTACGTGACGTTGCGCCGCACAAGGCTGACCAGCCGCGCCCGTTCCGCCTTGCAATCATTCAGCTTGGTACCTATGACGGTACGATCTACAACGCCCGGCAGGTGATCGACAAGATCGGTAGCCTGTGCGATTACATCCTGTTTGATTCTGCCTGGGTTGGCTACGAGCAATTTATTCCGATGATGGCCGATGGGTCACCGCTGCTACTGGAGCTCAATGCTGACGATCCGGGGATCTTTGTCACCCAGTCGGTACACAAACAGCAGGCCGGATTCTCGCAAACCTCGCAGATCCACAAAAAGGATAACCATATTCGCGGTCAGGCGCGGTTCTGTCCGCATAAACGTCTGAACAATGCATTTATGCTGCATGCTTCCACTAGTCCGTTTTACCCGCTGTTTGCGGCGCTGGATGTTAACGCCAAAATCCATGAAGGCGAGAGCGGGCGTCGGCTATGGGCGGAGTGTGTAGCGCTGGGCATTGAGGCCCGTAAAGCGATTCTTACCCACTGTAAGATGATTCAGCCGTTTATTCCTCCGGTAGTTGATGGTAAGCCGTGGGAAAGCTATCCGACGCAGGTGATTGCCAGCGAGCGCCGCTTCTTTAGCTTTGAACCGGGTGCTAAATGGCATGGTTTTTCCGGCTACGCGCGCGACCAGTACTTCGTTGATCCCTGCAAGCTATTGTTAACTACTCCGGGCATTGATGCGCAAACCGGGCAATATACTGAGTTTGGTATTCCGGCGACGATTCTGGCGCATTACCTGCGTGAAAACGGCATTGTTCCGGAGAAATGCGACCTTAACTCGATTCTGTTCCTGCTGACCCCGGCAGAAAGCACCGAGAAACTGGCGCAACTGGTGGCGATGCTGGCGCAGTTTGAGCAGCACATTGAGGACGATACGCCGCTGGCAGATGTGCTGCCCACCATCTTCAACAAGTATCCGGTACGCTATCGGGATTACACGCTGCGTGAACTGTGTCAGGAGATGCACGATTTATACGTCAGCTTTGATGTGAAGGATCTGCAAAAAGCGATGTTCCGACAGGAGAGTTTGCCTGCCGTGGCGATGAACCCGCAGGATGCCAACAGCGCCTTTATCCGTGGTGATGTCGAACTGGTGCGTATTTGTGATGCCGCAGGTCGCGTTGCGGCAGAAGGTGCGCTGCCTTATCCTCCGGGCGTGCTGTGCGTGGTACCGGGTGAAATCTGGGGCGGGGCGGTGCAACGTTATTTCCTGGCGCTGGAAGAGGGTGTAAATCTGCTGCCGGGCTTTTCGCCGGAGTTGCAAGGTGTTTACAGCGAAACGGATGCAGATGGTATTAAGCGTCTGTATGGATATGTTGTGAAGTAAGCGCAAAAAAAGCGGGTTACCTTTTGGCAACCCGCTTTTCTCTGCGTAAACGTTAGTGCGCGATAGTCTGGGTGCCTGCCGGAACGCGTACGTGTTTATATTTAAACAGCGCCACGAAGGCAAAAGCCAGAACCAGCGAGTAACCTGCGAAGATCAGCCACACGGTCTGCCAGTCGGTAATACCGTTCAGCGTATAGTGTTCAACTACTTTACCGCTCACCAGTCCGCCCAGAATACAACCGAAGCCGTTGGTCATCATCAGGAACATACCCTGTGCGCTAGCGCGGATTTCAGGGCGAACTTCTTTCTCCACGAATACCGAGCCAGAGATGTTGAAGAAGTCGAAGGCGCAGCCGTAAACAATCATCGACAGAACCAGCAGCACGGTACCGAACGGTGTCGGATCGCCGTAGGCAAACAGGCCGAAACGCAGCATCCACGCCACAATACTGATAAGCATTACATTCTTAATACCGTAACGGCTCAAGAAGAACGGGATGGTCAGGATAAACAGCGTCTCGGAAATCTGCGAGATCGACATCATCACCGAGGCGTGTTCAACGATGAAACTACCGGAGAACAGCGGGTTGTTATCGAAGCTGTGCAGGAAGGTATTACCGAACATATTGGTAATCTGCAGCTCCGCGCCCAGCATCATGGAGAAGATGAAGAAAATCGCCATGCGCTTGTTTTTAAACAGCGCGAAAGCATCCAGGCCCAGCATGGACGACCAGCTCTGGTTTTTCTGCTGGTTAGCCACCGGAATATGCGGCAGCGTCAGCGTGAACAGCGCCAAAACAACGGACAGCGTTGCACCGATATACAGCTGCATATGACTCAGCTCGAAGCCGGAGAAGCTCACGCCCCACATCGCCATGATAAAGCCGATAGTGCCCCAGATACGGATTGGCGGGAAGTCCGTTACGATATCCATACCGGCTGACTGCAGGCGATAGTAAGAAATGGTGTTGATTAACCCCAGCGTTGGCATATAGGCCAAAGAGTTAAGCAAGATCACAAAGAACATAGCGCCTGGGGTGGTGACTTCGGCTGCGGCGAACAGCGTTGCTGCACCGACCAGGTGACAAATGGCGTACACCCATTTCGCACTGATCCATTTGTCGGCCACGATCCCTAACAGCGTAGGCATAAACACGGCGGCGATCCCCAGCGAGCTATACACTGCGCCAATGGATGCACCATCGAATTTTAGGGTGACAAACATATAGGAACCGAGGGTAGTGAGCCAACTACCCCATAAGCAGAACTGCAGAAACGAGAGCACTTTCAGCTGCAGCTTAAGATTCATGTTAATTTCCTCACACCGTAATGCGGATGAATGTTTTAAAAGGCACATTTGCCGGGGCTTGATGATGTGATTCTATCAACGAGGGACACTCTTTTTTTGTTACCTGTGACAAATATTTGCAAACAATTTCTGATTGCAAAGCAAAAGAGTGATGGAGTTAACACTTTACCCTCTTCCGGGCCCCGTTTACCGGGGCAGAAGAGGGGATATATTAGCGGCGTCGATATGATTTTTGTGCGGAATTGACCTTGTAAAGGTATCGGCGTGATTCAGCCGATGGATGTCGGGTAGTCAGCGTTTGATAAACGTCCCCCGGGGTCATGCTGTTGATAATATTCGCTGCCTGGATTTTATCGTTCGAGAAAACGCGCAGCACGCTGCCCGCACCGCCGTTATATGCCGTGATCACCGCGTAGCGACGGGACGTTGGATTATCAATGCCGCCTAAATAGACATTGTTGAGCATAGCCAGATAGGCGGTACCGGTATCAATGTTGCTGGCCGGGTCAAACAGGAAGCTACGGCTCGGTGTGCCGGAGCGCCCTTGCGAGCGAAACACATCTTTCCCGGCGCTGTGCTGTACCACCTGCATCAGTCCCAGCGCATCGGCATGGCTGACCGCATATGGGTTAAATGAGGATTCGGTTTGCATGATGGCCAGAATCAGCGACTCATCGACGCCATACTTACGCGAAGCCTGACGCACCATGCCGACGTATTTATGCGCGCGCTTATCAAGGTGGTTCGGTACCAGGTTGATCGTCACGCTATAGATGATGCGAATACCATTGCTGCGGCTTTTCAGGCGTGTTTTCAGCAGATAGTCAGCGAAATTGGTGGCACGTCCCTCCCAACGAATGGGCTGGCCGGTATTATCGACCACCTGCCCGTACAGGAACGGCTCTTTGGAAATCTTAATGTCGTCGACATCGGAATAGAGGTCGATAGAACCCGGATCATCCCCCATCAGCAATGTCTTGATAATCGCCCGACGCAGGTGTCCGGCGGGATCTGTCCCGGCAATGGTCTCGACGGTTATCGTACCGTCATCAAAGTTGATATGGCTGCGGGTTTGATACTGATCGGTATACTTTACGTAGTCCTTTGGACCCGCAATCAGCACTTCCTTAAATCCCCACAAATTCTCAATGTTATGGGCAAATTGCCCCATCAGAATATCAAAACCGTTGGTATCCTTGACCCAGGCTTCGTTATAGGAATCGCCTTTTTTGGTCGAACTGGAACAGGAGATGAGCAACGGCGCAATAACGGCAAGCGCGAGAAATTTTTTCATCATTCCGGGAGTGCGTGTTGTGTTTGTTATTTGCAAGGACCAGAGTAAATCGTAGGCCGGATAAGCGCAGCGCCATCCGGCAACGGTTCTTAAGACTCTGGTGTATAGCCTTCAATATGCACGTCTTTGCCTTCAAACAGGAAGTTGATCATCTCCTGCTCAAGCAGTTTACGATGCTCAACGTTCATCATATTGAGCTTCTTCTCGTTAATCAGCATGGTTTGCTTATGCTGCCATTGCGCCCATGCTTCTTTAGAAATCTCGTTGTAGATGCGTTTCCCCAGATCGCCCGGGTACAGCTGAAAATCCTGGCCTTCTGCTTCGCGTTGCAGGAAAGTGCAAAAAATCGTTCTGCTCATAAAAAATCCTCTCTATCGACCGGTACGTTAAACGTGTGTACCGGCACGTAATTGCTGTAACAAACGCTCCACGGGAGCCGCCAGTCCGACCGACGGCGGTTGCGCTAAGTTATACCAGAGCGCGTTGCCTTCATCCATGCATGAGCCGAATGAAGACACAGGAAGCCACATAGGCACAATGTCTAAGTGGAAATGGCTAAAGGTATGGCGAAACGCATTAAGTTGGGTCAGATTATCTGCGTTAATTTGCCGTTGCGCCAGCCAGTTGCGCAGTCCATCTTCGTCGTCAAACTGTGGAAAACAGTATAAACCACCCCATAAGCCGCTGGGCGGTCGCTGTGCGAGCAGCACTTCGTCATCATGCTGCATCAGTAAAAAATAGCCCGTTCGTTCCGGCAGCGTTTGCTTGGGTTTTTTACCCGGGTACAACGCCCAGCTTGCATTGGCGCTGGCCACACAGCCATTTTCCAACGGACACAGCGAACATTTAGGTTTTGAGCGCGTACAGACCATGGCGCCTAAATCCATCATCGCCTGATTAAAACGTTCAACGCCATGGGCGGGCGTCACCTGCTCGCTCAACTCCCACAGCTTCTTTTCGACCTCTTTTTTACCCGGCCAGCCGTTTACAGCATAACAGCGAGCCAGCACGCGTTTGACGTTACCGTCGAGAATCGGAAAATGCTGACCCAGAGAGAGGGAAAGGATCGCGCCTGCGGTTGAGCGACCGACGCCAGGTAGGGCGGCCACCTCATCAAAAGTTTGCGGAAATATACCGCTATGTAGCGTGACAACCTGCTGCGCGGCTTTATGCAGATTACGCGCTCGGGCGTAATAACCCAGCCCGGTCCACAAATGCAGAACCTCATCCAGCGGCGCATGGGCTAAATCCGTTACCGTTGGGAAGCGCGCCATAAAGCGCTCAAAATAAGGGATAACGGTCGCAACCTGAGTTTGTTGCAGCATTACCTCAGAGAGCCATACTTTGTAAGGCGTCTTATCAATTTGCCAGGGCAGCGTTTTCCGCCCGTATTTGTCGTACCAGCTCAAAACCTGAGCCGAGAATTGAGACGCTTGCATGATTACCGTTTCATTATTGCCGGGGGCAAGATTGCAGCACAGCGGCAACGGGGTGTAAACCGGAACTTTCCGCTGCTCACTTTCTTCCTTTACTTGCATCCGGCAACTAACTTTGGATAATGCCCGTTTTCAGAACTCAAACACAGCAGACTAAACTTTTATGAAGAACGACGTCATTTCACCGGAATTTGATGAAAACGGCCGCCCTCTGCGCCGGATTCGTAGTTTTGTTCGTCGCCAGGGGCGACTGACGAAAGGGCAGGAGCACGCGCTGGAAAACTACTGGCCGGTGATGGGCGTTGAGTTCAGCGAAGAGCCTGTAAATTTCGCAGAACTGTTTGGCCGTGATGCGCCAGTCACGCTGGAAATCGGTTTTGGTATGGGAGCGTCGCTGGTCGCAATGGCAAAAGCGCGTCCGGAACAGAATTTCCTTGGCATTGAGGTTCACTCGCCGGGCGTTGGTGCGTGTCTGGCTTCAGCCCATGAAGAGGGTGTCGAGAACCTGCGCGTCATGTGCCATGATGCCGTTGAAGTCCTGCATAAAATGATTCCTGACAATTCTTTATCTATGGTTCAGCTGTTTTTCCCTGACCCGTGGCATAAAGCACGTCATAATAAACGCCGTATCGTTCAGGTACCGTTTGCTGAGCATATCTTAAGTAAGCTGAAGCTGGGCGGCGTATTCCACATGGCAACCGACTGGGAAGCTTATGCGGAACATATGCTGGAAGTGATGTCCTCTATTGACGGGTATAAAAACCAGTCCGAGAGTAACGATTATGTACCGCGCCCACAATCGCGCCCGGTAACCAAATTTGAACAACGTGGTCATCGTCTTGGCCACGGCGTATGGGACTTAATGTTCGAGAGGGTGAAATAATGGC
>ERZ1106969.168-NODE-168-length-76782-cov-31.569878_pt1 | contig 76782 bp, 82 predicted proteins | sample MGYA00403685_ERZ1106969 | MGnify/ENA primary metagenome ERZ1106969 (study PRJEB35170, sample SAMEA104062416) | human gut metagenome | biome: human gut; feature: human-associated habitat; material: faeces | place: Denmark | collected 2012-05-18 ...
AATCGAACGAGAAGCCCCCACTTCAAGCGTGAGCTAAGTGGTGGGAGTATGTCACTTTACAGGAACCTCCAGGGAATTTCCTAAAAAAAGTACGCCAGACAATGAATTTCTCCATCATCTGACGCACTTTCTTAATTTTCTTTATCTGATTCCTTTTTGATCTATCACCGGCTGCCCGGCCATTCCATCGTTTCGTATGGATCTGTTTCCGTCCATCCGTCATTCTTCCGGATCTATTCTACGTCCTGTCCGCCCTTCACCTGCGGCCGTCCAAGGCTCTCCCACTTCAGGTAGGCGCTGATAAATCCGTCGAGTCCGCCGTCGAGCACCGCATTTACGTTTCCGCTCTCAAATCCGGTCCGGTGGTCTTTTACCATCGTGTATGGCTGGAGTACATAGGAACGGATCTGGCTGCCCCATCCGATATCTTTGATATCGCCGCGGATGTCAGAGAGCTTCTCTGCATTTGCCTGCTGCTTTAACATATACAGTTTCGCTTTCAGCATCTGCATTGCCTTGTCCTTATTCTGGAACTGGGAACGCTCATTCTGACACTGGACAACAACGCCGGTCGGGATATGGGTGATACGGACTGCAGATGACGTCTTGTTGATGTGCTGTCCGCCGGCACCGCTGGAACGGTAGGTATCGATCCGCAGGTCATCCGGGTTGATCTCGATATCCAGATCTTCCTCGATATCCGGCATAACATCACAGGATACGAAGGAGGTCTGTCTCTTTCCGTTCGCGTTGAACGGAGAAATTCTTACGAGACGATGAACGCCGCGCTCGGACTTTAAGTAACCGAAAGCATTCTCACCGTTAATCTGGATCGTTACCGACTTAATACCGGCTTCCTCACCGTCGAGGAAATCGAGGACCTCGACCTGATAGCCTTTTCTCTCTGCCCAGCGGCAGTACATGCGGTATAACATGCTGCACCAGTCGCAGGACTCGGTTCCGCCCGCTCCGGCATTCAGTCTTAAGATCGCATTGTTATTGTCATATTCTCCGGTCAGAAGTGTGCGCAGACGAAGCGCATCGAGCTCAGAAGTGAACTCGTCGAGCATCTCCTGGATCTCCGGAATGATCGCCGGGTCATTCTCCTCGTACCCCATCTCGATCATCAGTCCGATCTCCTCATACTGATTCTGGAGCTTGTTGTACTCTGCGACCGTGTCCTTTAAGTTTTTCGCTTCTTTCACGAGTCTCGTAGATTTCTCTGCATCCTCCCAGAAGCTCGGCTCTTCCATGGTCTTGTCCAACTCATCGATCCTTCTGATCTTTGCCTCCAGATTCAGGGAATCACGAACCTCCTTTAACGGAGTTTCATATGTGGACAAGGTGTATTTAAACTGGTCTAACTCAACCATTGACTCTGTCCTTTCTTATAATGATTTAACAAGGTCAGCGCAAAAGCTTGCGCTGACCAGTAACATTTCAGTATCTTTCCGGCTGCCGTCTCTATGCCAGCGGTTTTCTTCCGTGACACTGCTTATATTTCTTACCGGATCCACACGGACACGGATCGTTCGGGTAGATCTTCTGGGTCTGGCGTCTCTGCGGAGCTTTTGCCGCGGAATCATCACGGTTTGTACCTGTAACCTTGGCTGCCGGCTCTCTCTCGACCTTCTCCTCTACACGGATATGGCAGAGAATACGGAGTGTGTCCTCACGGATCGCCGCAGTCATATCATCGAACATCTCGTATGCGCTCATCTTGTACTCAACGAGCGGGTCACGGTTGCCGTATGCCTGTAAGCCGATTCCCTCACGGAGCTGATCCATATCGTCGATATGGGACATCCACTTGTTGTCGATAACCTTTAAAAGTACGACACGCTCGATCTCACGAACCTGCTCTGCATCCGGGAATTCTGCTTCCTTGGACTCATAGAACTTCGTCGCAAGCTCTTTTAACATGTGCTTGAACTCATCTTTGTTCATCTTCTTGATCTCTTCTGTCAGCTCGATCGGCTTTAACGGAATGATCGGAAGAAGAAGATCATTTAATTCCTTGAATCCCCAGTTCTCCGGAGTCTGCTCGTCGCTGATGGACATGTCCACAGCGCCCTCGACAACGTCGTTGAGCATCTTCATGATCACTTCACGCATGTTCTCACCGTCAAGTACCTGGCGGCGCTCAGCGTATACGACCTCACGCTGCTCATTATTGACCTCATCGTACTTTAAGAGGTTCTCACGGATACCGTAGTTGTTTGTCTCGATCTTCTGCTGTGCCTTCTCGATCGCGGAAGATAACATCTTGTGCTCGATCTGCTCGTTCTCCGGAACACCGAGGGCATTGAACATGCTCATCAGCTTGTCGGAACCGAAGAGACGCATCAGGTCATCCTCAAGGGAGATATAGAAGCGGGACTCACCCGGGTCACCCTGACGTCCTGCACGTCCGCGGAGCTGGTTATCGATACGTCTGGACTCGTGGCGCTCTGTACCGATGATCTTTAAGCCGCCGAGTGCTTTGGACTCATCGTCAAGCTTGATATCGGTACCACGGCCTGCCATGTTCGTCGCGATCGTTACCGCACCGTGAACACCTGCGTCCGCTACGATCTCAGCTTCCAGCTCATGATACTTCGCGTTTAATACTTTATGCGGAACTCCGCGCTTCTTTAACATCTGGCTCAGCATCTCAGATGTCTCGATCGTGATCGTACCGACAAGGACCGGCTGTCCTTTCTCGTGTGCCTTTACGATCTCCTCGACAACTGCGTGGAATTTCTCTTTCTTTGTCTTATATACAGCATCATCAAGATCCTTACGGATTACCGGACGGTTTGTCGGGATCACGATAACGTCCATGCCGTAGATATTACGGAACTCTTTCTCCTCAGTCTGGGCTGTACCGGTCATGCCGCCTTTTTTCGCGTACTTGTTAAAGAAGTTCTGGAATGTGATCGTTGCAAGAGTTCTGGACTCTCTCTTGACGTTTACATGCTCCTTCGCCTCGATGGCCTGGTGGAGACCGTCGGAGTAACGACGGCCCGGCATGATACGTCCTGTGAACTCATCGACGATCAGGACCTCATCATCCTTGACCACATAGTCCTTATCGCGGAACATGAGGTTGTGTGCACGGAGTGCGAGGATAATGTTGTGCTGGATCTCAAGGTTCTCCGCATCTGCAAGGTTGTCGATGTGGAAGAATGCCTCGACCTTCTTCACACCCTGTTCTGTCAGGTTTACGACTTTCTCCTTCTCATTTACGATGAAATCACCGGTCTCAGTGATCTCCTCGCCCATGATGGCGTTGAGTTTATTAAACTCACCGGATTCCTCACCGCGGACCAGCTGCTTTGCAAGGACATCGCAAACCTCATAGAGCTTTGTGGACTTTCCGCTCTGTCCGGAAATAATAAGCGGGGTTCTCGCCTCATCGATCAATACGGAGTCGACCTCATCGATGATGCAGTAGTCCAGGTCACGGAGTACCATCTGATCTTTGTAGATCGCCATATTGTCACGAAGATAATCGAAACCGAGCTCATTGTTCGTCACATAAGTGATATCGCACTGGTAAGCTGCTTTTCTCTCCTCGGAAGTCATGGAGTTTAATACCACTCCGACCTTTAAGCCGAGGAACTCATGAACCTGTCCCATCCACTCAGCATCACGCTTTGCAAGGTAATCATTGACCGTTACGATCTGGACGCCTTTACCGGAGAGGGCATTTAAATATGCCGGACAGGTGGAAACAAGAGTTTTACCTTCACCTGTCTTCATCTCTGCGATACGTCCCTGATGAAGGACGATACCACCGATGAGCTGTACCGGGTAATGCTCCATATTTAAGACTCTCTTTGCTGCCTCTCTGACAGTTGCAAATGCCTCCGGCAGAATATCGTCGAGCGTTTCTCCTGCAGCAAGGCGCTCTTTGAACTTTCTCGTCTGATCCTTTAACTCGTCATCAGACATCGCCTGCATGGTCGGGCGCAGTTTCTCGATCTTATCGATGATCGGGTAAATATACTTTAATTCCCGGTCACTGTGCGTACCAAATATTTTTTCAACAAAATTCATTCTGCTTGTTCTCCTATATAAATAAATATCCACATGCGGCTACCCCCAGGCTTTCAACTGAAAATCCAGCCACATACACTGTTTCAATCTCTATCCGATGCCTTTTCTTCTATGTTGCGGCACTTTTCACATGACCGCATACGACTGCATCGTACAATCCTTAATATTTTAACACCTTCCGGGCTTTTATTCAATGACTTCATTTAATTTTAACAATTCGTACATAAATCTCTTATTTTTAAGGACGGTACTTTATAAATTTACAAATTAATGTCGCCTCCAGCAAACAAGCGCGACTCCCAAGCATGTTGTCGCGGCTGAACACCTCTACGGGCAGCAGACCAACGAGCTCCCGAAACCGTACCAGCACATGCACTCGCCGCGGTTTACTACCACTGTGGCAGCGGACCGGTGAGATTCCGGGCGGGAGCACATTGATCCGGGGAGATGGCTTCTCTTAGCTCGCGGGTGACTGCGTTGGAGAACAAGGAACACTTGTCTGAGCGAAGCGAGTTGTGTTCCTCGTTCTCCGCCCTTAGCAGTCACACGCAAGCTTAGAGGAACCCTCCCTGGATCGCCGGTGCTTCTGCCCGGAATCTCACCGGCCCGCAGATACTCCCCAGCGCCCGCAATCTCTTCTCCCCAAATTCCTGCCAAACCATTTTCCACTTAAAAACTGTGCCCCTTTCCCACACACTTCCAAAAATTCAGATATTTTCCTCCCCTCTCATTTTTCCCATCTTCTCCCCTTCCGGCATCCTCTTCCCGCAGCTTTTCCTCAATGATTCCCCCATTTCCCCCAGACTGTACAACTTGCACAAACCATACATTCGATTCTCCGGTTATCCACTTTATCCACACTAATCCACCAAAATTATGTGGAAAGTTGTCCACCTCGAAAAATGCCGATTTCACGCTATTTCGCAGTTATACACCAAGTTATCCACATTATCCACAGGTTTTTTCCTCCCCACCGGTGGATTTTACACTCTCTTTATATTTGTTTTATTTTTGTGAACATCTCATAAAATTTACATTTCCGACAACTTTTTTGCCCGATCCCATTGACAAACCCGGAAGACTTTATCTAGCTTTTGAGCTTTTATACACCTTTTTTTACCTTTTGAAATTTTCTCATTTTTTGTGTATTTTAGTTGTCTTTTACAGAATTTTGTGTTATACTTAAGCCATCCCAAACAAAGGAGTTGATTTTATGCGTTACACAATCAGCGGAAAAAATATCAACATTACACCAGGCTTAAAAGATGCCGTGGAAAGTAAATTAGGAAAACTGGAGCGCTATTTTTCTCCTGATACAGAAGTACAGGTAACATTAAGCGTAGAGAAAGGACGTCAGAAAATAGAGGTTACGATTCCTGTCAAAGGCAGCATTATCCGTGCTGAACAGGATTCCAGCGATATGTACGTATCCGTTGATCTTGTAGAAGAGATCATCGAGCGCCAGATCAAGAAATATAAAACCAAGATCGTCGATAAGAAACAGAGCGCATTAGCTTTCAGCGAAGCTTTCCTTCAGGAAGAAGCAGAGCAGGAAGAAACCGTTAATATCGTAAAGACAAAACGCTTCGCGATGAAACCGATGGATGCTGAAGAGGCATGCGTACAGATGGAACTTTTAGGACACAATTTCTTTATGTTCCTCAACGCAGATACAAACGAAGTAAACGTTGTTTACAAGAGAAAAGGCAACTCCTACGGACTGATCGAGCCGGAGTTCTAAGTGTTCTGAAATTTCATAAGAATGAATCACCGGATAGCGGCACCGATACGGATCATCGTACAGTGACCGGTTCTCCGGATCAGTAGAAAAACAGGCGGTACCTGATCTGAAATCGGTTATCGCCTGTTCTTTGTCTTCTTTTATCTCTTCTTTTTTGCACACGCCGCGCACGCCTCACATGCGCTCTTCGCGACTGCCATCCCGCCGAGGGATGTCTCGCGAAGCTCCGACGGGATCGAACGTCCGACCGCATACATGACTCCGATCGTCTCATCGATCGGGGTGATGCTCCGGATCCCGGCCATGGAGAGTTCTGCTGAGATCAGCGCATTCGAAGCGCCCATCGCATTCCGGTTCTGGCATGGATTTTCAACCAGTCCTCCGATCGGATCACAGACGAGTCCTAAGATATTCACGATCGCAAAGGATGCCGCATCGAGACACTGTGCCGGAGTTCCTCCGAGAAGCTCCACGGCCGCGGACGCCGCCATCGCACTCGCCGCTCCGACCTCCGCCTGACAGCCGCCCTCCGCTCCTGCCGTTGTTGCATTTCTCGTGATCAGGTAGCCGACTGCCGCCGCATTGAACAGCACCTTGCAGATCTCCTCATCCGTAAATCCGAAATTTTCCTGCAGCGAACAGAAAACTCCCGGGATCACTCCCGAAGATCCTGCGGTCGGTGCCGCCACGATAAGTCCCATGGAGGCATTGACCTCGAGAACTCCCACCGCGTAAGCGATCGCCTTCGACACTACATCCCCGCAGATATTCTTTCCGTTCTCCCGGAGTGTGTGCAGCTTCCGGCTCTCCCCGCCGATCATGCCGCCCATGCTGACGATGTTCTCCTTCAACGGCTTTTTCGCCGACGCCTGCATGATCGACCATGCCTTTTTCATCTTTTCCTTCGTCTTTTCCGGATCCTGCTCCAGGAAGGTCGTCTCCCGCTCAAACATCGCCTCGGAGATCGTTTTCTTTTCTTTCTCACAGTACTCTAAAAGTTCTGCTCCATTTGTAAAATTCATCGTTTTCCCTCCCGTCAGTCCAGATTGATCGCCGGAACCAAAAGTACATTTTTGACCGCCTCAAAGCCGCGCAGAGCGTTTACCACCTGGTTTGAGACCGTCGTGTCCACTTCAATGATCGCATAGGCCATCTTGCCCTTGCTCTCCCTGTAGAGGCGCAGGGAGCCGATATTTAAGTCGTATGCACTTAAAACTGCCGTCACGAATGCAAGCGTTCCCTTCTTGTCGATATGCTGGACTACGATCGTACTGTAATTTCCGGTGAGATCCACATCAACGCCATTTAACCGCGTAATGACCGCATTTCCGCCGCCGATGGACTTTCCGCGCAGGGACATCTCATTCCCGTTCTCATCCTTCACATAGATGTCCACCGTGTTCGGATAGATCTCCTTGTCCGTAAAATTCTCCTCAAAACTGAACTGGAGTCCCGCCTCCTTCGCGTACTCAAACGAATCGCGGATCCTCTCATCATCCGGATGGTACCCTAAGATACCGCCGACCAGCGCCCGGTCCGTGCCGTGCCCATGGTACGTGCGCGCAAAAGAGCCATAGAGAACAAAGCGCACCGACACCGGTTTCTCCACCATTTTTCCGGCGATAAAGGCGATCCTCAGCGCTCCCGCCGTGTGAGAGCTTGACGGTCCGATCATATTCGGTCCGAGAATATCGAACGTTCCGATCTCATTCATACCTGTTTCCTCATTTCCTGTATTTTTCGCAAAACGGCCATGATGCTGCATGGAAAATACGCAGCGCTGGATTATAAAACGCAGCTGCCGTTTTGCTTTTTTTTCTACATACTACACTATCCACTATTATACACAAAAAGGAGCTGTTTTTCCACAGCTCCTTATCGTTTCTTTTTTATAGTTCCTGCTGTAATTCTTCGCTTGTTCTTCTCTCTATTCCCGACAACTCCCAGCGGCAAGTCTCCGGGCAGGAGTGCCTTAATTCAGGGATCTGGCTTCCTCTTAGCTTGCGGGTGACTGCGTTGGAGAAGAGGAGACACTTGTCTGAGCGAAGCGAGTTGTGTCTCCTCTTCTCCGCCTTTAGCAGTCTCCCGGGAGCTTAGAGGAACCTTCCCTGAATTACCGAGTACTCCTGACCGGAGACTTGCCGCGTATCTTTCACCAAACCTTAATTCAGGAACGTAACCGCCTTCGCCGGCGTTCTGTAATACGCGTTGGAAATAATAATACCGGTCTTTGACGTGCTGGCGTGAATGATCTTTCCATCGCCGATATAGAGCGCAACGTGGTTGATCGTCTTTCCGCTCGCATAGAACAGAAGGTCACCCGGCTGGATTTCAGACAGGGAGATCTGCTTTCCGTTCGATGCCTGATCTCTCGAAGTACGTCCGATGGAAACTCCAAAATGCTCAAAGATCCGCATCGTAAATCCGGAACAGTCCGCTCCGTTTGTCAGGCTTGTCCCACCGTATACATACGGATTTCCGAGGAACTGTTTCGCATAAGCCACGATCGCTGTGCGGACTGCAGAATCATATACCGCACTTCCCGGTCCGTTCTGGGTATCCTGGTAACTTCCGGAGGTTCCCGTACTGCTGCCTGTGGAAGTATTACTGCCGTCACCGCCCGGACCTGCCGTATTGCCGGTATTCTGGCTTGTGCTGCCCTGGCTGCTCTGGTTCGTCTGCTCCTTCGTCGTTCCGTTGTCCGCATTCGGATTCTGCGCGATCATACCGATCGAGGTTGACGGAGTGTCCTTATTTTCCGTGCTCTGTCCGGATTCCTTTTTCAGCTCCTCAACCTTTGCGATCGCATCGTCCGCCTCTTTCTTGATCCGGGCAGCCTCCTCAGCTTTCTGCTTTTCTTCCTCAACGCTGACCGCCTGCTTGAACTCTACCCTCTGTGTGACATAATCCTTATGAACATATCCGCTCAGGGATTCATCGACCTGGATCTCGATAAAATCGCCGTCTTCCTTCACTTCCAGATATTCTGAATCTTTGGAAAGTGTTGTGAGGACCGCGCTGTTCATATTCGGCTGTTCGCGGAGATTTAAACCGTCCGCGCTGACTGTGACATATACAGTTCCCACATTCTTTGCGATCTTCTCAGCCTCAGCACCGGTAATAAAATATTCTGATTTTATGTAACCTTTAACGGAACCGGACTGGATCTGATACCAGGTTCCTCCCTCTCCGTCCACCGTTGCAAGGATCGTCGCCGCACAGTTATTGTAGATCTTTCCGACAATACTGCTGGAGGTGTTCGCCTCAGAACGGATATTTACATAGTTGCTCACGTGGGAGATCGCCACATTATCGTAAGCCGACTGTTTATTTCCAACGGTCGTGATCCCCTCTCTGGCGCTCACCTGCACCGAAAGCGTCTCAGCCGCATAAGCAGCCTGCGGCATCATGAGCGCCATGCTCAGCCCGCAGACCGCGATGATTCTTCCTGCTCTGTTCATTCTTTTTCTTTTCTCCTGTCAATTACCGGCAATCCCATCTTAATTCTGCATCCTGTCAAAAGCTGTCGATATACTTAATTCTGCCCGTTCAGATAAGCTTCCACCGATGCGACGCAGTTCGCGCCGTCCGCCACCGCCGTCACGATCTGGCGGAGCGCCTTTGTACGGACATCCCCGGCCGCGAAAATTCCCGGAACATTTGTCCTTCCGTCCTCGCCGGCTGCGATATATCCCGCCGGATCCATCTCCACGGATCCTCTGAATATCTCACTGTTCGGGGTGATCCCGACCGCGACGAACACGCCGTCCACAGCCAGGTCATTCTTCTCCCCGGTCTTCTTATTTAAAATTCTGAGTGTTTCCACCTTATCTGTTCCGACAATTTCTTCCGGGACTGTATCCCATAAGATCTCCACATTCGGAAGCTCCATCAGGCGCTTCTGCAGGCTCTTTGCCCCACGGAACTCGTCTCTTCTGTGGATCACATAGACTTTCTCGCAGAGTCTCGCGAGGAAGATCGCATCCTCAAGGGCAACATCCCCACCGCCGATCACCGCAGTCGTCTTTTTCCGGAAAAACGCACCGTCACAGGTCGCGCAGTAGGAAACACCTTTTCCCGTAAACTCCGCCTCTCCCAGGATCTCAAGCTTTCTGTGATGCGCCCCGGAAGCGATGATGACCGCTCTCGCAAGTCTCGTCTCCTTTTTGCAGACAACCTGATAGATCACAGGCGGGCGCTCCGCCCCGGCTTCTGCTGCCGTCAGGAGTTCCTGCTCCTCTTCCTTCCCGGATGCGTCTGCGGACTCCGCACTTTCGATCTTCTGTACGGTATCTTTTGCGAATTCCACCCCGAGCTTATCGGCATGTTCCCGGAATTTCATTCCGAGATCAAAGCCGCCGATCCCCGGAAGTCCGGCATAATTGTCTACCTCATATGTTGTAAGCACCTGTCCGCCGCTCATCATCTCTTTTTCGATCACGAGTGTCTCAAGTTCCGCGCGTTTTGCGTAGATCGCAGCCCCGAGTCCCGCCGGACCGGAACCGATAATGATCAGATCATAAATCTGTTCCATGATGCCTCCAATCTCAGAATCGATATATATATGATATATTTTCCGCACATTCTGTTCTTCATGTCCGTACCATGCGGTCACAAAACACAAAAATACGCCTTGTATAGTATAGCACCATATATGCCTATTATACAATCAGTTTCACTGAAATTTAAGTGGCATTCCTGTGGCAAAATACAGAAAAACGCAGCCATACGAGGGAGTACGACTGCGTTTTTCTACATCCTGATCAATTCACTTGGGGTATTAAAGGATATTGAAGGTATCTTTGCTGCATCCTGCAGCATATTTATCTGTAACGGTCCGTCCCTGGTTGAAGTACAGAGGGATGGGACGAAACCATTGCATTCAGGGAATTTTCCAGCTGTTTATTTTTCTCTTTCCGCCGCAAGCTGCTTCTTTAAGAAGGACAGCTGGCCGCCGCTCAGCACAACTGCGATCTCATTATCCGTAAGGTCAAGGCGTGCGCGGAAGGTGAAGTCTTTCGTCTTATCTTTGATGAGAATGGATCTTGTCGGGATCTGATCGAGCAGATCCGTAAACTCCAGCTCATCATTCTGGTCAAGACGGTCGTAGTCGGCCGGATCTTCGAATAACATCGGGATCACGCCGTGGTTTACAAGGTTTCCCTTGTGGATTCTCGCGATGCTCTTTGCGATTACCGCTTTGACGCCGAGGTACATCGGGTTGATGGCCGCATGTTCACGGGAAGATCCCTGGCCATAGTTTTCGCCGCCGATAATGATGCTCTTTCCCATCGCCTTTGCACGTGCCGCAAACTCCGGATCATAACGGTGGTAGCAGTACTGGGACATCAGCGGAATATTGGAGCGCATGCTGGAGAATTCCGCGCTGGCCGGGGTGATATCATCCGTCGAGATGTTGTCACGCCCCTTTAAGCTGATCGGTGCACAGAGATACTGGGTCGGAGCTTCCGGCACCGGAAGGAACTTGATGTTCGGTCCGCGGACGATCTCAACCTTTTTCGCTTCCTCCCCGGAGAGCGGAGGAATGATCATGGAATCGTCAACAATGTACTGATCCGGCTCTTTGATCTCGCCGAGGATCTTCACGTTCTCGCCCATGATGTCCTCTGCGGTCGCAAATGTTCCCATGATCGCAGTCGCAGCGGCACTTTCCGGGCTTACCAGGTAGATCTTCGCAGTCGGATTTCCAGCGCGTCCCTTGAAGTTCCGGTTGGAAGTGCGGACAGCGACTCCGTCTGTTGCCGGTGTCTGGCCGATCGCGCAGCACGGGCCGCATGCGATCTCAAGGATCCGGACTCCTGCTGCGAGCAGCATATCGATATAACCGTCACGCATCAGCTCACGGTAAGTCTGTTTCGAAGCGATCGCACAGGTGCAGCTCACGTCATCGTTGACATGATGTCCTTTGAACACGAGAGCTGCTTTTGCGATATCTGCATAGCTCGCATTCGTACAGCTTCCGATAAATACCTGCTGAACGCGCTTTTTCTCTGCATCCTTTAGCGGTATGACGTTGTCCGGCTGGTGTGGACATGAGATCAGCGGTTCCAGCTCGCTTAAGTTGATATCGATGCATTCATCATATTCCGCATCCTCGTCCGGCAGCATTTCCACATACTGGTCGCCGCGTCCCTGCGCAGTCATGAACTTTTTCACCTGCGCATCCGCCGGGAAAATCGAGGTTGTCGCACCCATCTCAGCACCCATATTGGCGATCGTGGCTCTCGCCGGGACCTCCAGAGCTGCTGCGCCTGGTCCTACATACTCATATACATTTCCAAGTCCGCCTTTGATCGTGACGAGCTGGAGCATTTTTAAGATGACTTCCTTGGGGTTGCAGCCGGGTTTTAAAGAACCGGTAAGATTTACCTTCACGACACGCGGCATGGTGAGGCGCATCGGAACACCGGTCATTGCAGTCGCAACATCCATTCCGCCGACTCCGATACAGAGCATGCCGATCGCGCCGCCGTGCGGAGTGTGGCTGTCACCGCCCATGCTGACCTTTCCAGGCACACCGAATCTCGCAACATGAACCGCATGGCAGATCCCGTTTCCCGCTCTGGAGACATGGACACCGAAACGTTTTGCCGCAGACTGTAAGTAGATATGGTCATCCGGCGTCTTGTTGTCCACATAGAGCAGGTTATGGTCCAGGTAGCTGACACTGCACTCCGTGCGGATCCGGTCAAGTCCGATCGCTTCAAATGCCAGGTATGTCATAACGGCATTGATGTCGTGGGTTAAGGTCTGGTCCACTTTAATAAAAACTTCCTCGCCCGGAGTCATGCTGCCGGAAACATAGTGGGACTCGATAATTTTTCTGGTCAATGATTTTCCCATGGTAAAACCTCCATCACAATCTTCATAACTGCTGTTTTCACTTTTTTATTTTCTTCTTCATCTGCACGATCTGCCGACTCTGACTTTCTGAAATTTTGCGGCGCCGATCACGCTCAAATTACTTTTGATCTGGTCTCATCATATCATCGGCAGCCGGGAAAATAAAATTGAAAGGTGGAATGAAATGATTCAAAAGTGGAATGGGGTACTTGTAAAAGCAAAATTTTTCTCTAAAAAACGGGACAAGCTGCCGATTCTGTCGTAAAATAATACTACGAATCCATGAAACGATTCCGTAGGTCTGCATATTTCTCGCCCCGGAATCGTTACCATGACTTAAGGGATGTGATTTTTCCATGAAAGACTCCGACTGGAGAATTCTTTATGAACTGCATAAAACATCAAATCTGACGAAAACGGCAAATCTCCTTTTTATGACGCAGCCGACCCTGACAAAGCGTTTAAAACAGATGGAAACCGAATGGGGATGTACCATTGTGGACCGGACGCCAAAAGGCCTGACATTCACCGCAGAAGGAAATTTTCTTGCCGCACAGGCAGAAAAATATCTGGAGCTGTTCCATGACACAAAGGAAGAATTAAAAAAACTGCAGGATGCCGCACTGACGGAGATCGTGATCGGCGCTTCCTACACTTACAGCAAATACTCTCTCGCAGATGTTCTTGTTCCGTACCAGATCGCGCATCCAAATATAAAATTCCGGATCGTCAATGATTCCAGTGATGCTCTTTACCGCCAGGTCCTGGACGGATCCGTGGATGTAGGATTTCTGCGCGGGGATTATGAGGGACCGGTAAACAGGACTCTGTTAGGGGAGACCCGCGGTTTCCTTGTCACGAAAGGAGCCGTGGAAGTGTCTGCGCTTCCCGGAATGCACCGGCTGGACTATAAAACGAACGAAAAGACGACCAAGATCCTGAACAGATGGTGGGAAATGTGCTTTGAGAGCGCTTACCCGTCCGGAATGATGGTCGGGCACATCGACGGGGCATGGAAGCTGATCGATGAGGGGATGGGATATGCCCTGAGTTTTCTGCCGGAAAACTTTGAGAACCGGTATCAGCTGACGCTCACGCCGCTTACATGGCCGGACGGAACACCAGTGACGAGAAAAACATGGTTTGTGTACCCGAAGGAGAAACGACTGCCGGAAAAGCTTGCCGATTTTATAAAATATACGGAATCGCTTGCTGCTTCATTTTCATCTTCATCTGCTTATTTTTAAGAAGGAACTTCTATGAAAAACATTGACTGGAAAATTTTAAAAGTATTATATGAAAAGCGCAGCATCACAAAGGCCGCCGACGCCCTCTTTATGACCCAGTCCGCCCTGACAAAGCGGCTGCAGTCGATCGAGAGCGAGTGGGGCCGCCAGCTCGTGGAACGGACAAGCCGCGGCGTAACTTTCACAGAAGACGGAAAATATCTGGTACAGAAGGCAAACATCATGCTGGATTTTCTCCAGGAGATCGGGGACCACTTTGCAGACCGCCATACAAAGATGGAATCCTTAAAACTCGGCGTCCCGAACTCGTTTGCAAAGCGCCATCTTCCGAAACTCCTCGCCGCATACCAGAAAAGCGGAGCCAATCTCTATATCAAGACAATTTCCAACTCCAGCGACGTGATCTTAAAGGATCTGATCGACGATACGATCGATATCGGTCTCGTCTGCGGCGATTTCCCGTATCTCGGTGACCAGGTATGCCTGTTTCAGGAAGAGCTCTACATCGTTGCCCCGAAAACAGCAACCATGGATTCCATCGAACATATGCCACTCATCGAGACCTTCTATAATCCGATGGTCCGCATGATCATCAATCAATGGTGGAAAAGTCAGTTCGGAAGCAGTCCCCATGAGAAACAGCAGGTTCCCTACTTTGACATCGCCATCGAAATGGCAGAAAACGGGCTCGGGATCTGTTTCGTGTTCGGAGATGACTGGAAGATCGACGAGGAAAAACTACAGCTGATCCCTGCCTATGACCGGGACGGAAATCCTGTTTCCAGAAAAGTCTCCATGCTGATCTCGGACCGCTGCTATAAAAGCGAGGGAATCTCTGATTTTATCCGGTTTGTGAAAAACTATTACGGAGTAAACTGAAATTGGATCCGGCTGTCTGAAACCTGTTTGTAATCCGGCGTGATATTCCATAATGGAATACCGCGCCTATTCTTTTCCTGAATTTCCATTTGACATGTTAATAATTTATCATAAAGATATCACAAGACAGGATCCCTCCGATCTTTCCCTGAAGCCATCACTCCGGCTGCAGGAAATCCGGCATCGGATCTGGGAATCCCGTAACGTGATCAAGTGGGTATCTTTTATATGATCTATATTCATCTCAGGAGGAAAAGGAAATGAGCTACGCTTATGTGGGCTGCAGAACAACAAAAGAACGAAATGCACGCGGAAAAGGCTTAAAAGTTTTCGAGATCAACGACAAGACCGGAGACTGGAACCTGATCCAGTGTTTAAAGACGGAGGAGGAAAATCCATCCTACCAGACACTCGACAATGAGGGAAACTTTCTCTATTCCGTACACGGAGACAAGACAAAAGTCTCCAGCTATAAAATTCTTGAAGACGGAACTTTATCTCCGTTAAATATGATCGAAATCGGCGGAAAAAATCCGGTGTTCATCACTGCTGACAGAACAAACCGCTTTTTAGTCGTTGCTGCTCTTCAGGGCGGCGCTGTCTATGTCATTAAGAGAAATGAAGACGGAAGCCTCGGCGAGATCGTCTCTGAGACTCATCTTCCTGGCAAAAAAGAGGGAACTGTCTCCTTCGCACACCAGTGTATCTGGGATCAGACAAAGACCTACCTTTTTGTTGTGACCCAGGGAAGGATCCAGGGCTACGGTCAGGTTCTCGTATACCGCTTTGACGCAGAAAACGGGACTCTCACCGAGACCGACTGCTTCCGCTCCAGAGAGTACGATGAGCCGCGCCACATCGCGATCCATCCGAACAACCGCTACGCATACCTGATCAATGAAAAAGGCAATAAAATGACATACTTCGGCTTTGATGCTGAGAATGGAAAGCTTCATGCACGTCAGAATCTGCCGACACTTCCGGAAACCTACACAGGCGAAGGACAGGCCAGCGCCTCTCTGCTCGACAAAAACGGAAAGATCCTGATCGGTTCCAACCGCATTCACGAGTCCATCGTTCTCTACCGCATCGACCAGGAGACTGGTTACATGAAGGAACTCGGCTACTACCCGGCAATGGGACTCACCCCGCGCTTCATCACCTTCAACCCGGATTACAGCCATTTCTACATGGCAAACGAGGACAGCGATACGATCATCGAGATGAAGCTTGACTCTGAACAGGGCCGCATGGAATACACCGGCCGCGTGATCGCAGCCGAAAGTCCGGTCTGCATCACATTCCGATAGGGAGGTGCACATATGAATCTTGGTCTTATTTCACTGATTGCTCTTTTAGCAGCCATCGTTATCGGCTTTGTCCGCAAGGCAAATGTCGGAATTTTATGTATCGGCTTCTCCATGATCCTCGGCCTCGTCTACGGGATCAAGGCTGGAGACATCATCAAAGGCTTCAGTTCCTCCCTCTGCATGCAGATGATCGGTATCACTTATCTCTTTGCCATCATCAACGAAAACGGAACTCTGGAGCTTCTCGCAAAAAAAATGGTAGCGCTTGTCGGACCGCACAAGGCGCTGATCCCGTTCGTCATGTACCTGCTCGGATTCCTGATCTGTGCGGTGGGACCGGGAGCTATCCCGTCTCTCGCGATCGTTCCGGTCATCGCGATCCCGGTTGCGATATCCGCAGGTGTGAACCCGATCATGACGGCAATCATCGGCGATCTCGGCGTTATGTCCGGACGTATGAGCCCGCTGACTCCGGAGAGTGCCGTTGTCCGTGAGCTTATGGAAGCACAGGGACTTACCGGAAATACTGTTCCGATCATGATGTGCCTCACTGTGACAGCTCTTGTCGTGGCTGTTCTCGTGTACATCTACTACAAAGGATGGAAGGTCGCTCCGCACGCAGATCATGAGGACGTTCTTCCGAAATTCAGCAAAAATCAGTGGCTCTCCCTCGCGGGGCTTGCCGCTCTCGCCATCGGTGCCCTGTTCTTTTCATGGAATGTCGGTCTCACAGGATTTACCGTCGGTTCCGTTCTGATCGTACTTGGATGCGGCGATGAAAAGACTGCGTTCAAGATGATCCCGTGGAACGTGATCATCATGGTTCTAGGTGTCGGCATCTTAATGAATGTCATCTCCCTCTCCGGTGGTATCGACATCATGGTCGACGGTCTGGAATCCGTTATGGGTCCGAAGACAGCCGCAACGATCATGGCGATCGCAGCAGGTCTCATGTCATTCTTCAGTTCCGGTCTCGGTGTCGTATTCCCGACCTTGATCCCGACAGCCAGCGGGCTCGCTGCGAGCATCGGCGGTGTAACCGCATTAGAGCTTGTATCCGTGATCGTTATCGGTGGAACCGTTTCCGGTTTCACACCGATCTCCACCACCGGTGCCCTCATCATGGCCGGTGTTGCGCAGCAGGAGAACGCAGATGAAAAATTCCCGCAGAACAGACTGTTTGTCGAGCTGTTCGCGGTATCCTTCATCGCACTTGCGGTGTTGGCAGTATTCGCTTTTATTGGAATTTATAAGATTATTGCATGAATATGCTAATTTGCTAAATAATTTCGATTATTCCATTTTTTTGTTCATTCAGGGGCTGAAGGTCCCAAATACATCCTTTGGAATGCCTGGTGAATCTTCATCGGGCATTTTTCTTAAAAAGTAATAAATTTAAGGAATGGATCTTCATGACATTTTGGCATGATGAATTGCGCCAAATTCATAAAATCCCTGCTGTTTTTCTGATATACTAAAATCAAATTATGACCGCCTGGGAAGAATTCAAATGATTCTTCCGGAAATGATCTATCATTATTTAGAAAGGAGAATCACAGCTGTATGAATGCAGAAACGCTGTGATACAAATGACCATGTTCAATAAAGAAGAACGAACCTACTGGATCGAAAACTACAAAAAATTTCCGACTGCAAACATCTCCGATGCCATGGACAATCTCGGACTCCGCTCCGGAGTTGTACTCGGACTTCACGCTCTGGATGTCTACCAGCCGCGTACTGCAGGCTTTGCGAAGACGATCCGCCAGATGCGCAGAAAGACTGCATTCGACGGAAAAGCGCTGACAAAACAGGCATCCATCATCGACACCCAGACCGAATACGGCGATCTTCTCGTCATCGAGGCGACCGGTCTTACCGATATCGCCACAGGCGGCGCCATGTTAGCCACAAGAGCCCAGATGCGCGGCGTTATGGGGGAACTCACAAACGGAAGTCTCCGCGACATCGACGAGATCGCAGACCTGAAATTCCCGGTCTATCTGGGCAGCACAAGCCCGGTAAAAAGCGCCTGTTTCATGGAGACGGTTGACACCGATGTCCCGGTATTCATCGGCGGCGTCCAGATCTGCCCGGAAGACCTCATCCTTATGGACCGCACCGGCGTTGCCGTCGTTCCAAGTGCACATTTAAAGGAAGTTCTCGAAGAAGCCAAAAAGATCAAAGCAAAGGAAGACCGGATCGAAGACCTCGTCCGCGTCGGAATGAGCCTGAATGAGGCGAGACAGCAGAAATAAACTTACACAAAATCCCTCCGAAATATTTCGGGGGGATTTTCATCGTTACCATTGTATGATTTAACCTGATATGTTATACTTCGCACATCGGAAAGCCGGACGACTTTCCCCTCTTCGATTGAAGAGCAATTATACATCTCTCCCACACATGAAAGGGAGAAATAAAAAATGAGGTGTCTCTCTATGAAAAAAACAGTTCTCGTCACCGGCTCCTCCCGCGGGATCGGGCGGGCGGTGGCTTTAAACTTTGCTTCCTGCGGATACCGGGTCGTGATCAACTGCGCCAGAAGTGCGGACCGGATGGAAGAAGTGAAAAAAGAAGTGGAGACGCTCGGTGCAGAGTGCCTGGCGGTACAGGCGGATGTCGGAAATCCGGAAGACTGTAAACGCCTGTTTCAGGAGATCGGATCGCGTTTCGGTCATGTAGATGTCCTCGTAAACAACGCCGGGATCTCCATCATCGGGCTCTTACAGGACTTGAGCTTTGAAGACTGGAACCGGATCGTCTCCGCGAATCTCTCCTCCGTCTTCCACTGTGCAAAACTCGCGATCCCAGGCATGATCCACAACCACAGTGGCAAGATCATCAATATCTCCTCCGTCTGGGGAGTCTGCGGCGCGTCCTGTGAAGCGGCATATTCCGCGACAAAAGGCGGCGTCAACGGACTCACGATGGCTCTCGCAAAAGAACTCGCCCCGTCGAATATCCAGGTCAACGCGATCGCCTGCGGCGCGATCGACACCGAGATGAACGGTTTTCTCTCCGAGGAAGAACATGCGATGCTTTTGGATGAGATCCCGGCCGGACGCATGGGAAAACCCGAGGAAGTCGCTGACCTCGTCATGAAACTCGTCGAAGCACCGGAATATCTGACCGGTCAGATCATTAAAATGGATGGGGGCTGGATCTAATCCGCCCCCATTGTTTTAACTTTCTTATTTTTATACAAGATCCGGCAGCTGTTTCCAGGATGTCAATCCTGCCTCTAAAATTTCTTTTCCACTGCTATAGGTCTTTTCTCCTCCCATATCGTACCGGTCAAAATCCACGCAAAATAATGAAAATGCGATCACTTTCCCTGTTTCCATCACGATCTGTACATTCTGTTTCACGGTCTCTAAGCTATGTCCGTCCGGAACATATTTCGCATAAGCTGGAATCCATTCAGCTGCAAGAATATCTGCATCCACAGACAAATATAAAAGATCTGTCTGATCCGCAAGTTTTTGTATTTCTTCTTTCCATTTTTCCGGATCATCAAATATTTCTCCAGAAACTTTTTTACTACCAGCATTTTTCAGATTCTCATCAAATTCCGGGATGTTCATTCGACCATCACTAACCAGGATATGCTCTCCTGCAATCGGGACTGTTAAACCACAAACTTTTTTTCTATAATCTTCAGCTGTCTGTCCCACCATGACAGAAACAGGAACGCCAACCAATCTGATATCTAACGATTCTGTAGTTTCTGCAATTCGATTGTCTGCATGAGCATCGATCCATATCACTCCGATTTTCTTATCCGGACCAACTGCACGTTCAATTCCTCCGGCAATCGCAGGTGCATGCGCGCAGTATCCACTGGACATCAGAATTCCGTTTCCTTCTTTTATTTCTTTGCAAACCAAATCCGAAAGATTTTTCAATACTCCTTCATAGGGCTCACATTTTTCCCTTCTTTCAAAGTCTGTTTTGAAGACTTTATAATCAACTCCCGCTTTTTGGTAAGTTCCAGACTCTTTATAATAAGTAGTATCCCTTGGATCTCTGTACTCCCGTATCGATGACAGGATCCGTTTTCTTTCTTTGGTGCTCGTATCGAATCTCCATTCGTTATAGCAATATTCATTTTCGATAATTGATAATCCATTTAGTTTTCTCATATTTCTAATCCCACCTTACCCCTTCTTTTTCAGATTGACAAGACATAAAGCTACCATAAAAATAACCGCATGAATTACCGTAAAGATCATCGCTGCCATCGCTCCGCGTTTCACAACAAATGGGAACAGAATTGCGAGCATTGCAACACAATAAAATGTATTGATTGAATATGCAATAGAGAAATCTCCCATTGCCTCTGACTTGAAGTCCGGATCGACCATTCTCGTTAATAAAACGCCGGTAATAAAATCACCAGTGAGCATTCCCAACGGTCCCATCGATTTTTCGATCCAGTCTTTGCTCAGATACATTTTATCAAGGAATAAAAGTACACTCACTGTCACAACAAATCCTAAAACAGAAGTTGTAAGCAGCGGCAGCCAATATTCAGCGATCATTTCGATCGGCATACTGAAAATAGCCGCTGTTACAATAAAATCTGTGACACATCCCTGAATTCTGCTTTTTATATTTGCATCAAAATACTGTTCGCAATTTAACTTGCGCACTGCAAACCAGATCACATACATCGACATTAACATCCAGAACCATGAGCTTAAATACGTCAGACCAGGGATTTGATACTTATTGATCATGTAGTTAATGACATATCCAGCACCAACAGAGAGGAAAATAAGTGCTAAATGCAGTCCAAGTGTATCAATGCTTCCTCCTGCAGTTGTAATGCGGCCTGCTGAAGGACATTCATCTACTGTACTGTATAATCCTGTTTTCATCTCTTTCGGAAGCGCACCTGGATCTTTGACATAATTGGTTAATCCTTTTCTGGAGACGATATTGATTACCGTGATTCCGATCATGATTCCACCGACCATACCGATCGTAGAAAACGTCATCGCCATACCCTGGGCAACTTCCCAATAGTCCTGACCAAGATTCTGCAGGATTCCTCCGACTGTAGCCGCTGTTCCATGTCCTCCGCAAAAGCCGAGCATCATTTCCAGTCCATATCCGGAGTACATCTCAAGACCAAGCTTTGTAAAAACAATATTGGTTAGAAATCCAATTGCAAATTGTAACGCACTGATCAAAGAAATGATAATTCCCAGCTTGATTGCATCGATCCGTTGAAACAATTCACCCTTTTTTAATTTCTGACTGCACATCGGTAATGCCGCAATGATCAGTGCAAAAAAACGACCTGGCATATTAGAGGCAGTTGTCATGATCTCGTCTGAAATCGGCAACACTCCCAGCATTCTCGGCCCTAAAATCAGTCCGATAATCCCGCCGATCACACAAGCCGGAAGAAAAAGGTTTTGAAACAAACTAACTTTTGCACGCAAAAAAGTGCCAATCAACAGCAAGGTACCAACTAATGCCATTGTTTTCAATAATACATCAATCTGTGATCCTGTCATAATCTTCCTCCTTTATTAGTTGCTTTGTGTTTTATAATATAAAACCAGGTTTTATAATTGAGCTCATTTTTATTATAAGAACACTTTTTCTGTCTGTCAAACGTTTTTTCACAATAGGAACTTATTTTTTATTATGTTTTATATTGTAAAACATTCTGTGATATGTTATGATTAATCCGGAGGTATTCTTATGGATAATTTGGAAAAAAACGTAAAAACAATTCAGTCGGTTCATCGCGCTCTTGATATCCTGGAATTCGCAGTTTTCAGTGGGAATGGTCAAAAGCTTTCAACAATTACCGAACATTGTCATCTCAATAAAACAACTGCTTTTCATTTGATTAAAACCCTGGAAGCACGCGGGTATCTGGAACAAAGCCCTGATACGCTTTCATATAAAACAGGCGGAAAGGTCTTCGAACTCGCATCAAAGGCATATCAGAATATTAATCTCACCACCATTTGCCAGCCATACCTTGAGCAATTGGTTTCCGAGTTTAATGAAACGGTCGGAGTCTATCACTACTCAAAAATCAATGGTCTCACTCAGGTTCTATGTACCAGCTACGTTGAATCCACTCATCCAGTGCGTGTTTCTGTTGCTGTCGGAAAATGGCTTCCTTTGATGCACACTGCTTCTGGCTATATCTTCTTATCCAGTCTTTCCAGTGATGCATTGAAAGAGATTTTGATTTCAGAGGGACATTCTTCACTCAGCGATTCTGATTTTTCCTCATTAAAAGAAAAATTAGAAAAAATACATACTTCCAGAATCTGCCTGGAACAGGAAGAATATGAAGAAGGTGTCGTAAATATAGCTGTTCCAATTTATAAATATACCGGACGTCCGATCGCAGCCATATGTGTAAGTATTCCAGTTCAAAGAGCTCAGGAAGAACTTTTAAATAAGATGACAGAAAAACTCAAAAAAATTTCTCGCGCGATTTCTTCGCTTCCTCTATAGTAAAAAGGTCCATGCAAATATCTGTCTCGATACTTGCATGGACCTTTTCTTAGCTATTAAAACCAACTTTTCGTTTCTATAATCCGCCGGATCCCAAATTCCGGCTGTTTTAATAATTGTTCCAGCAGATCCCTGTTTTCCGCTGAATTTTCTATCTGTCTCACAAAGAGATACGCGGTGCGGGAGAGTGCTGAAATCCGTTCTTTCGCAGATCTTTCTGTGACCATTTCATCATTTTCCAGAGACATTACAGGCCCTACATCTTTCCCTCTGCCCTCTCCGGTTCTCTTCCCATACTTCCCGGGATTTCTGAAATACTCCGCCATCTCCAGCTCTTCCGCTGCCACGGCGCCAAGCACAGCCATTTTCGCTTTCGTATAAAGATCCCCATCGTAGAACCCCGGCATCACAAACGAATACAGGAAATAGAACAGGAGCCGTTCCGTACAGACTTCCGTCTCCGGCATATTCCGGCGGAACTCCTGCTGCCGTTCCTCATACCGGCTGCGGCTGTCCTCCGAATGATACAAAAACGTCCTGCTGCGCTCCAAAAGTTCTGGGAATCCGTGTCCGATCGGGGAGAGGGATGCAAACTCGGCGAAAAAATCCGCCATGAGGGAAAAACGCTCTTCCAGGTTATGCATGTCTGCCTTCCCTGGTGTGTATACATCGTTAGTTTTTTTCCAATCTTTTTTCCTGTGATCGGCTTCTTTCAATCTTCCCGGCACGCTTTCTTTCGCCCGCTCCACAAGCGCCTCCACGCCAGCCGTATCTTCTCTTCTCAGTCTTCCCTGCACGTCATGACAAAATGCCAGGATCCGCCTCATGCGAGCCCAAAGTGGCATTCTGCGGTCTCCCGCCATCGCGAACACCTGCTCCCTGACGGAAAACCAAAGCGCCAGGCGCTCCTCATCGATCCCGTCCGTATTTCCTTTTCGCTCCGGCATGTTCCTCGTGATAAGCCGGAAATCCTCCGACAGGATCAGTCTCGCCGCCTCCGGGCAGGAACATAAAAGCTCCACCTCGTGGATATCTCCAAAATCCTCCACATGTCTCGGATAGCGCCTGCAGGTCCTCGTCATCGCCGCTTCCCCGTATTCTCTGCAGAGATCACAAAGCCCGTCCCCAGCAAGGAACGGGCATCTGTCTCCGTCCGGGATAATGAGACGGCGGCGGACTGATCTTCTCAGGCGCTCTGCCAGCTCACTTTTCCCCTTCCGGAGTTTCTGATATGTTTTTTCCGTCTCCCTGTCCACGGTGATCTCCCATCCGATACAGCAAGTATCCGGACATTCCCCCGCAAGACAGCGAAACTTTTTATAATAACCTGGATAATGAATGATCAAGCGTTCTTTGCCTCTCTCTCCTCACGCTCCCGCTCTGCCTGGGATTTTCTCAGATAGTCCGGCTTATGCTCCATGGCAGTCTCCGTCTTTCCCTCCGCAAAATAGACAGCACCGAGAGCGGCCACAGATGCGGCTCTCTGGCGGTTTACATGCGCCGGGGCAAGATCATAAGGCACGGTCATCTTCTCCGCGATCTGCTTCTCGTAAACAGGCACACCGTCACCTAAGAAGATCACGCGCTCTCCCATTCCGTTTAACTTCCCGATCAATTCTCCCATGTCCATCGCATCCTGATCCATCACGGTCTCAAATTTCTTCTCAAAGCGATAGATTCCCGTGTAGACCTGGTTTCTTCTCGCATCCATGATCGGACAGATCAGTCCGGATGCACCGAACAGGTTGTACGCTGTCGCGTCAAGCGTCGGAACATGGATCAGCGGCTTATTTAATGCCAGTCCAAGTCCCTTCGCAGTCGCAGAGCCGATCCTGAGTCCCGTAAAGGATCCCGGACCGCCTGACACCGCGATCGCATCGATCGTGTTCAGATCGATCCCGACAAGTTTTACCATCTCATCGATCATCGGCAGCAGAGTCTGTGAATGGGTCATCTTGAAATCCACCGTATATTCCGCCATCGTGATCCCATCCTCATAGATGGCCGTCGATGCCACCAGTGAGGAGCTCTCAATTCCTAAAATCCGCATCTATTTGTCCTCCACCGTGATCTTTCTGTAATCAAAACCTTTCTCCAGGTTCTTTTCGATCGTGACGGTTTTCACATGTTCCGGCAGGATCTCCTCGATCATGTTGGACCACTCGATGAGCGTCACACCATCCCCGTAGAAGCAGTCTTCGTATCCGACTTCATCCATCTCGCTGATATCACCGATCCGGTACACATCGAAATGGTACAGCGGCATTCTTCCGCTGTCATACTGCTGGACGATCGTGAAGGTCGGGCTGTTTACCGGCTCCGTGATTCCGAGTCCCTCAGCAAAGCCCTTCGTAAAAACTGTTTTCCCGACGCCAAGATCGCCGTTCAGACAGATCACTTCGCCCGGCTTTGCCTGTTCCCCAAGCATTTTTCCAAAGGCGAAGGTCTCCTCCGGTGCATTTGTTTCCTTTATCATGCCTTTAATCCTTTCGTCTTCTTCGGCGGAAGATTCCGCTTGCAGAAATCAACAAACTCCTGCTTTCTCCCTTCAATGGACCGGAATGGCACAAGATATCCGTTTGTCGGTCCGACCTTGATGATATACATATTCGGGATCCGAACGACTTTCCAGATCTGATCCCATTTCAACTCTCCGGTCACACCGGCCTGTTCGACCCCGATCTGCTCATCCGAAACGTCAAGATTGATCGGCGTTGAGTATCCGGTCGTTTTCGCATGCGCCTTTGCCTTCATCCAGATCATGATCGGCTGGACAAACACAAAAAGGATGATACAGCCCAAAAGCATGACTCTCTGCATCACTGCCACTGAGCTCCATGCGTATCCGAGAATCCCGATGACCAGGATCAGGAACACGAATGTAAAGATCCCGGCAAATCCCGAATACGCGCTGTACATGGAGAAATCAAAAATATCTCTCGCTGTCATTTTTACCTGAATTTTCATACCAGTTTTTCCTCTTCAAATGCCGTCCGGATCCGGTTCATACACTCCTCGATGACGCTGCGCGGGGAAGCGACGTTGATACGCTCAAATCCGCGTCCCTCCTCACCGAAGATATATCCCTCATCCAGAGCGACCTTTGCTTTCTTCTGCATCAGTTCTTCCAGTTTTTTCTCATCCCGGTCAACGTATCCGTTGAGATCAAGCCACGCGAGGTAGGTTCCCTCCGCCTTGACGAGATGGGCCTTCGGAAGGTATTTCTTTAAATATTCGTCGATATACGCGAAGTTTCCATCCAGATAGTCCTTCAGCTGCTCCAGCCACTCTTCCCCCTCTGTGTAGGCCGCGATCATCGCCGTCATACCCAGAGCGGAAGCGCCATCCATGGACAGGCTGCCATTCACATAGTCTTTCCACTTTTTCTGAAGTTCCTTATTGTGGATCACGATGTTGGAGGTCTTCATTCCGGCAAGGTTGAAGGTCTTGCTCGGCGCCGTGCAGACAACGATCCGGTCCGCATACTCCGGAGCCACATTCATGATCGGTGTGAAGGTCACGCCGCGGCGGATCAGATCGCAGTGGATCTCATCGCAGATGATCCATTTGTCATATTTTTTACAGATCTCAACCGTCTTTTTAAGCTCATCTTCTGTCCAGACACGGCCTGTCGGGTTATGCGGGCTGCACACCACGAGAACCTTGTTTGCCGGATCCGCCATCTTTCGATCAAGATCTTCAAAGTCGATCCGGTAAGCACCGTTCTCATAGATCAGGGCGTTATCTACCGGAATGCGGCCGTTGCTGTTGGCCTTATTCGTAAATGGATAGTAGATCGGGCGCTGGAGAACGATCCCGTCCCCCCGCTCCGTGAGGAGGTTGATGAGCGCTGCATAGGCAGCCACAACGCCCGGACAGAAGAACAGATTCTCTCTGCTCTCCTCCCAGCCATAGCGCTTCTTCATCCAGCCTGTCACAGCATCCATGCACTCGTCCGCATCGTACATGGTATAGCCAAAGATCTTCCGGTCGATCCGCTCATGGAGAGCCTTTAAGATCGGTTCTGCGCAGGCAAAGTCCATATCTGCCACCCAGAGGGCGAGGGAATCTTTGTCAGCTCCCTTCGGCAGACGTTCAACTTTCATTGCATGGGTTCCCTTACGGTCGATCACTTCATCAAAATTATACTTCATGACTGACTCCTCCATTTCTTCGGCTCGCCGGAATATTCTCCGTCTGTCCCGTGTATTCCTTTTTATCTGGTTCGTCTCCTTAAAAGCCTTATATCTCTGGCATTCCTACGCTAAAATCAGTTTCTTCCTGCCGCAGGGATTTCAGGACTTTTCCGCCAATTAAATATTCCTTCATATCGACAATTTAGAATTTATTCCTCGTCCAATATCATAGATAAGGAAATTCTTTTCTTCGCCATATCCACTCCGAGAACCTTCACCTCAACGATATCCCCTACGCTGACCGCCTCAAGCGGATGCTTGATGTACTTCTTGGAAAGCTGGGAAATGTGCACAAGACCGTCCTGATGGACACCGATATCTACGAAAGCGCCGAAATCAATGACGTTTCTGACGGTTCCTTTTAAGATCATTCCCGGTTTTAAGTCCTTCATATCGAGGACATCCGTTCTGAGGATCGGTTTCTGCATCTCCTCACGCGGGTCTCTCGCCGGTTTTTCCAGTTCCTTTACGATATCCTTTAAGGTCTCCTCACCAACTTCCAGTTCCTCAGAGAGCTTTTTATAATCCATGATCTTCTTTGAGATCCCGGCAGCTCCGCCTTTTGTGATCTCCTCCGGCTCTACATGGACACGTTTTAACAATTCCATCGCCGCCTTGTAGGACTCTGGATGCACAGACGTTCCGTCAAGTGGATTATCCCCACCGGCAATTCTCATAAATCCGGCGCACTGCTCGAACGCCTTCGGGCCGAGCTTTGCGACCTTTAAGAGCTGGCGGCGGTTTGTGAATGCACCGTTCTCCTCACGGTAAGCGACAATATTTTTCGCGATCGTCTTTGACACGCCGGAGATGTACTCCAAAAGGGATGCCGATGCTGTGTTCAGATCAACTCCAACCTTGTTTACGCAGTCCTCCACAACATTCCCGAGCGCCTCACCGAGGTGTTTCTGGTTCATATCATGCTGATACTGACCGACGCCGATGGCCTTCGGATCGATCTTTACAAGCTCTGCAAGCGGGTCCTGGAGACGTCTCGCGATGGAGACAGCACTTCTCTGACCTACATCAAATTTCGGGAATTCCTCTGTCGCAAGCTTACTGGCAGAATATACGGAAGCTCCCGCCTCGTTTACGATCACATACTGGACGTGTTCCGGGATCTCCTTGATAAACTCCGCGATGATCTGCTCAGACTCTCTGGAAGCAGTTCCGTTTCCGACGGAGATCAGGGAGATCTGATATTTCTCGATCAGCTTCTTTAAGGTCTTTTTCGCGTCCTCGACCTTATTCTGCGGTGCGGTCGGATAGATCACAACGGTATCGAGGACTTTTCCGGTCGCATCAACGACAGCCAGCTTACAGCCGGTACGGAACGCCGGGTCCCATCCAAGAACAACGCGTCCTGCGATCGGAGGCTGCATGAGAAGCTGTTCCAGGTTCTTTCCGAATACCTGGATCGCGCCGTCCTCCGCCTTTTCCGTCATGAGATTTCTGACCTCACGCTCGATCGCCGGAGCGATCAGACGGTTATAGCTGTCCGCGATCACTTCCTGCAGGATCGGAGTTGTCACCGGGTTTTCTCTCGTGATCACCATCTTGTTCAGATAGCGCAGGATCTTCTCCTCCGGAGCCACGATCTTTACAGTCAGGATCTTTTCCTTCTCGCCGCGGTTTAAGGCGAGGATCCTGTGTCCTGCACACTTTCTCACGAGTTCCTCGTGGTGATAGTACATCTCATAGACAGATTCTGTCTTCTCATCCTTTGCCTCGGAGACGATCGATCCCTCTTCCTTCGTCACGTTTCGGATATAGGCGCGGTATTTCGCAACCTCGGAGATCCGCTCCGCGAGAATATCCTTTGCGCCGTCGATCACTGCTTTCACGTTCGCAACGCCTTTTTCCTCTGATACATACGGGGCCGCAAGAGTCTCGATCGGCTCCTTCGCCATCTGCAGCATAATCGTATCGGCAAGCGGCTCAAGTCCTCTTTCCTTTGCAACGCTTGCTCTCGTCTTTCTCTTCGGGCGGAACGGAAGATATAAGTCCTCGACCGCCACCATCGTCTCAGCATCCTCGATCTTTTTCTTCAGATCAGCGGTAAGTTTTCCCTGATCTTCGATCGCCGCGAGGACCTGGGTCTTACGTTCTTCCAGTCCGCGCAGATATTTTAATCGTTCATCCAGGTTCCTTAATACCTCATCGTTTAAGGAACCGGTTACTTCTTTTCGGTATCTGGCAATAAACGGAATCGTGTTTCCCTCGTCGATCAGATTTACGGCTGCCTCGATCTGACTCCGTTTTACCCCTAATTCCGCTGTCAGTACGCCTAAAATGTCCATGTTGTTTCTCCTTCTGGTTCTTCCCCGGACGGCTCCAGGCTGCCGGAGATGTCAATCTCCATTATAATTCAATCCATCCTCTTATGCAACTTAAATGTGGACATGCGCGGCGTTTCATGTTAAACTATACGGTAACTGTTCCGTGTCATTTTTCCGCGGCGCGGACAAGTTTCACATACATTTAGGAGGAATTTTCATGACAGATTACGACGATCAGAATTCATCTGAATATAAAGACCAAACCACTGAAACAACCTCTGCAGAACAGACCGGTCAGCAGATTTCATCCCCGGCAGACGGACAGGATACAAACCAGCAGGTCCCGGACAATAGGCAGATGCCTCCTCAGAATAATGGACAGGATCCATACTGGCAGAACCCAAATAACCAGCAGATCCCTCCTCAGAACAACGGACAGGATCCCTACTGGCAGAACCCAAACAACCAGCAGATCCCTCCTCAGAACAACGGACAGAATCCTTACTGGCAGAACCCAAACAACCAGCAGGTTCCTCCTCAGAACAACGGGCAGAATCCTTACTGGCAGAATCCAACCAACCAGCAGATGCCTCCTCAGCATAACGGGCAGCCGCCCTACTGGCAGGATCAGCCGCAACGCCCAAGACGCGAGAAAAACTCATTCGCAGCGATGTCCCTGATCAGCGGTATCTTCGCGATCCTGACGCTCTGCTGTTTCGCATTCCCGGTTGCGATCATCTGCGGAGTCGGCGCGATCTGTTTCGCGATCATCTCCAAACGCGGGCAGGCATTCCGCGGAACAGCCATCGCAGGCATCATTCTCGGTGTGATCGCCATTCTCCTCGGTGTCGGTGAATTCTTTTATGCTCTGACGATCACCAACTTGATGAAGGACCCGGCCAACGCGGCAGCTTTCAACCAGTTCTTTGAACAGTTTCAGCAGCAGTTCGGGATCAATTAATCTTTTGTTTCAAAAGCCGGTTGATCACCTTTTATGGCAATCGAAAAGCCACTGTTCCCTTCCATCGATCACAAAAAGATCGTGGAAGAAGAACAGTGGCTTTCCTTTTTTCCATATGACGCAAAAAAAACCGGCAGAACACGCATAAAACGTATTCCACCGGTCTTAAGTTCTGCCGTACGGCTAATTGCTATACAGAATTAAACGAGCTCGATCAGAACTGCCATAGCACCGTCGCCCTTACGCTGACCGATCTTGATGATTCTTGTGTAACCACCGTTACGGGAAGCGTACTTCGGAGCGATCTCGTTGAACAGCTTGTTTGTAAGATCAACTTTCTTTGTGTTTTTCTTCTTACCAGCTGCTGCTGTCGGAACTTCTGTTACGTCATAAAGAGCTTTTACCATCTGTCTTCTTGCATGAAGTCTGGACGGCATGTCCTTCTTGATTTCCTTCTCAACTTCGTCGTATACAGTAACTTTCTTACCGTCAACAACTTCTTTTACTCTCTTGCCGTTAGCGTCCTTGCGGGCAACTTTAGCAGTAACTTTTACAGTCTCGAAGTTATCTTTCTCTTTTACTGCAAGAGCGATCAGGCTCTCAACGATCTTTCTTACTTCTTTAGCTCTAGCCTCAGTTGTAACGATCTTTCCATGATATAAAAGGTTTGTAGCCTGGATTCTAAGTAATGCTTTTCTCTGACTGGAAGTTCTTCCGAGTTTTCTATAACCTGCCATGATTTAATTCTCCTCCATTTGTGGAACAGCCGCCCACGCATCTTTGGACTTACTGGACTGCCGCCTTTTTCTCCATAATGAGTCGCTCTACGCCCGTCCGTGCTTCTTTGGACTTACCATCCGGGTGTGTATCACAACTAAATTTTACTGTTCGTCACTTGAATTGAGCTGTAAGCCCAGTTCTTTTAACTTTGCAAGTACTTCCTCGAGGGACTTACGACCAAGGTTTCTAACCTTCATCATATCCTCAGATGTACGGCTGCAAAGCTCTTCAACGGTATTGATACCGGCTCTCTTGAGACAGTTGTAGGAACGAACGGATAACTCCAGCTCGTCAATGTTCATCTCAAGAACTTTCTCTTTCTCGTTGTTCTCCTTTTCAACCATAACCTCTGCAGTCTTTGCATTCTCAGAGAGGTCGATGAAGAGATTCAGATGCTCGCTTAAAACTTTAGCAGCAAGGCTGACTGCCTCGTCCGGATCAAGTGTTCCGTTTGTGTAGATCTCAAGTGTGAGCTTATCGTAGTCTGTCTGCTGACCAACACGGGTGTTCTCAACGGACATGTTGACACGCTCAACCGGTGTGTAAATGGAATCTACAGCGAGAACTCCGATCGGAAGATCGTCGCTCTTGTTCTTATCAGCGCTCACGTAGCCACGGCCGTTGGTGATCGTAAGTTCCATGTAGAACTTGCTGTCTGCACCGCCGCTTAATGTTGCGATCACCTGATCCGGGTTGAGGATCTCGATGTCAGCATCTGTCTGAATGTCAGATGCGTGGATCACGCCCTCGCCCTCGAACTCGATGTACGCAGTCTTCGGCTCGTTTGTATCGCTGTTGTTCTTAATTGCTAAGCTCTTGATGTTCATGATGATCTCAGTTACATCTTCCTTAACGCCGGAGATGGAGCTGAACTCATGAAGTACACCATCAATTTTCACCTGGCTGACAGCAGAACCCGGTAAAGAAGAAAGCATGATTCTTCTCAGGGAATTTCCCAGAGTTGTGCCGTAACCCCTCTCAAGCGGTTCTACGACAAACTTTCCGTATCTTTTATCTTCGGAAATCTCAGCAATCTCAATGTTTGGTTTCTCAAAATCGAACACAAAAAGCCCCTCCTTTTGGGTATGCTTTGACAAATGCCACGGAGCATTTTAGAACACAAAGCATCCGGCCGAAAAAAGGCCAGATACTTTGTAAAAACCGCTCCGGTGAATTATTTGGAGTATAACTCGACGATGAGCATCTCGTTTACAGGAACGTCGATTTCTTCTCTTGTCGGAAGAGTTTTGATCTCGCCCTTTAAGTTCTCATGGTCAGACTCTAACCATGCCGGAACAAGACGGCCAGCTGTGGTCTCGAGAACCAGCTTGTAGTGGTTGTCGCCTTTGTTCTTTTCTCTGATCTCAACAACATCGCCAGCCTTTACAAGGTAGGACGGGATGTTTACGCACTTACCGTTTACAAGAACGTGCTTGTGGTCAACGATCTGTCTAGCTTCCTTTCTTGTTCTTGCGAAACCAAGACGGAAGATAACGTTGTCAAGTCTGCGCTCAAGAAGGATCATAAGGTTTTCACCTGTCTGTCCGTTTAAACGCTCAGCCTTATCGTAGTAGTTACGGAACGGCTTCTCCAGAACGCCATAGATGAACTTAGCTTTCTGTTTTTCTCTTAACTGAAGACCATACTCACTGATCTTCTTGTTTGCTCTCTTAGATTCTCTGTTGGATTTTTTATCTATTCCTAAATAAATGGGATCAAGGTCAAGGGATCTGCATCTTTTAAGAACAGGAACTCTATCAACTGCCATTTTATTTCCTCCTAATTAGACTCTTCTACGCTTTGGCGGACGGCATCCGTTGTGCGGAACCGGTGTTACGTCCTTAATGCTTGTTACTTCAAGACCACATGCCTGAAGGGCACGGATAGCAGCCTCACGGCCTGATCCCGGTCCTTTAACCATAACGTCTACGGATTTTAAACCATGTACAAGAGCTGCCTTAGTTGCAGTTTCTGCAGCCATCTGTGCTGCATATGGAGTAGATTTCCTTGAACCTCTAAATCCCAGACCGCCTGCACTTGCCCAAGATAAGGCATTACCCTGTGCATCTGTTAATGTCACGATTGTGTTGTTAAAAGATGACTGGATGTGCGCCTGTCCGCGTTCAACGTTTTTCTTTACACGCTTTTTTGTCACTTTTTTAGCAGTGGACACTTTTTTAGCCATTTTAAACTAACCTACTTTCTCATTTACTGAACCCTGTTTCCTGTCTTTAAAACATGCAACGTGATTCATAACATTTGTTACTGATTATTATTTCTTCTTGTTTGCAACAGTCTTTCTCGGACCCTTGCATGTTCTTGCGTTTGTCTTGGTCTTCTGACCACGGCAAGGAAGACTCTTTCTGTGACGAATACCTCTGTAGCATCCGATCTCCTGAAGTCTCTTGATGTTTAAAGCGATCTCACGACGTAAGTCACCTTCAACAGTCTGAGTCTCAGCGATTACTGCTGCAATGTTCTTTACTTCGTCATCGGTTAAATCCTTTACACGTGTGTCAGGATTTACACCAGCCGCAGCAAGAATACGGTCTGCACTTGCTCTACCGATACCGTAGATATAAGTTAAGCCGATTTCGACACGTTTTTCCCTTGGTAAATCAACACCTGAAATACGAGCCATGAGTGGTACCTCCATTTAAATATTGTAGAAATAGTTATTGCCGACACGACAACGCACTCTCGCGTTTCATGTCAAAGCCGCGCGAAAAAATACAGGCAAATATGCGGCATCAGCCCTGTCTCTGTTTGTGCTTAGGATTTTCACAGATAATTCTGATACTGCCTTTTCTCTTAATAACCTTGCACTTCTCGCAAATCGGTTTTACTGATGATCTTACTTTCACAGTAATTCTCCTTTCCTTCGTAGTCCGCTTCCCTTACTGCCGGAAACACACCGATTCCGTGCCATCTGGAAACGGCATTACGGGTTGCTATACCTGTATAAAAAGCACCTGAAAATGGGCATAATACAAGCGTTCCAACAAAGTTCGCTTGAGCATTATAACACTTCCTTACAGGAAAATCAAGCATTTTTGCTGGTTTTCTTCAACTTTTTTCTGCCCGTCCTCAAAGATACTATTTATCTCTCCAAATGATACGTCCCTTGGATAAATCGTATGGGGACATCTCTAATGTTACCTTGTCTCCCGGAAGAATACGGATGTAGTTCATACGCAGTTTTCCGCTGATGGTTGCTAAAACCTTGTGGCCATTTTCAAGTTCAACCTGGAACATGGCATTCGGCAGTTTCTCTACAACAACGCCTTCGATCTCGATTACGTCAGCCTTAGACATAAAATTTACCTCCTGTTTGCTTTCTTAATGATCTGGACATGTTTTTTATTTTTCCGGAGGACCCGGCCGTTCTCTGCAAGCAGAGAAACGTATGTTCCAAGGTCCTCCGTTATGACATAGATTTTATCCTTGTCATTTCCGGCAAGTGATCTCGCCAGGAATCCCGGGGTCATCTCCATGCGGGGCCTCCTATTCAAGGCCCGGACGCAGGGAGAGGATCTCCGGCTCGCCCTCGGTGATGAGGATCGTATTCTCATAGTGAGCGGACAGGGCATGATCTGCTGTAACAACGGTCCAGTCATCGTCCATCCAGATTACATCCGGTGTACCTGCATTGATCATCGGCTCGATCGCCAGTGTCATGCCCGGCTGCAGAAGGATCCCCTTTCTCTTCGTTGCGAAGTTCGGGACCTCCGGATCTTCATGAAGGTGGGTACCAATTCCATGTCCAACCAGCTCGCGGACAACGCCATAGCCGAATTTCTCGGCATATGCCTGGATTGCCGTGGAGATGTCATTCAGATGATTGCCTGCTTTTGCAAATTTAATACCTTCGTAAAAGCACTGTTTTGTCACATCCATCAGTTTCTGTGCTTCCGGGGAGACGTTTCCTACTGCCCAGGTGCGGGCTGCGTCGGAATGGTATCCCTTATAGATCGTTCCCGCGTCAAGGCTGACGATATCGCCTTCCTTTAAAATGCGGTGCTTATTCGGGATACCATGTACGATCTCATCGTTTACGGACACGCAGATGGATGCCGGATATCCATTATAATTCTTAAAGGACGGAATGCATCCATGGCTGCGGATCAGGCGCTCTCCCAGCTTGTCGATGTCCATCGTGGACATTCCCGGATGAACGGCTGCATGCAGCTCCTCGTGTACCTGCGCCAGAATTTCTCCGGCTTTTCGCATCAGTTCGATCTCTCTCGGCGATTTAATTGTTACTGCCATTCTTTTAAGCTCCTAAAATCTTTGTGATAGCCTCAAATACCTGTTCCATATTCTGTGTTCCGTCTACAGTGTAGAGAACGTGCTTATCCGCATAGAAGCTGATGAGCGGACGTGTCTGCTCATGGTAAACAGCCAGACGTTTTGTAACAGTCTCCGGCTTATCATCATCTCTTAAGACGAGTTCAGCGCCGCACTTGTCGCAGATGCCTTCCTTCTTCGGAGCAGCATATACGATGTGATAGGTCATTCCGCACTTTACGCATGCACGGCGGCCTGCCATACGGGTAACGATCTTCTCATCCGGTACGTCGACATCGATCGCGAAATCGATCGCCTCTCCCTTTTTCGCAAGAGCCTCTGCGAGAGCCTCTGCCTGCGGGATCGTACGTGGGAATCCATCGAGGATGTATCCCTCTTTGCAGTCCGGCTGGCTGATCCTGTCCATAACAAGGTCAACAGTCAGTTCATCCGGAACAAGAAGTCCCTGGTCCATGAATGCTTTCGCTTTCTTTCCAAGTTCTGTTCCGTTCTTGATATTAGCCCGGAAGATATCTCCGGTAGAAATGTGCGGGATTCCGTACTTTTCCGCGATTCTCTGTGCCTGGGTTCCTTTTCCGGCACCCGGCGCGCCCAACATAATGATCTTCATAATTGTTATTTCCTCCACTCGTCCTAAAAAACCGAAAAAGCGGGCGAAAAGCATCTTTCCGCCCGCTCCGATTTTCAGCACGCAGCTGCTGCTATTTCTCTGTCAAATCAGTCATTTAAGAATCCCTTGTAATTTCTTACAAGCATTAAAGACTCCACAGCCTTGATCGTCTCGAGGATAACACCTGCAATAATGATCAGGGATGTGCCGCCGAAGGAAAGATTACCAACGGAGAAGAGACCGGATGCGACGATCGGGATAATGCACACGATCACCAGACCGCAGGCTCCAATAAATACAATATAGTTTAAGATATTGTTAAGGTAGTCCGAAGTTGGCTTACCTGGGCGGATGCCCGGGATAAAGCCGCCGGATTTCTTCATATTATTAGCAACTTCCAGCGGGTTAAACGTAATGGACGTATAGAAATACGCGAACAGTACGACTAATACGATATATACGAGCAAACCAATGGAGTAAGCCGGAGCTTCCGGTTTAAACCAGTTGGATGAGCTCAGCGCTAACAGGATCTTTCCACCGATTGTTGAATAATCTACGTGGAAGAACTGAGCGATCATGACCGGCATGGACATGATGGAAGAAGCAAAGATGACCGGAATAACATTTGCGGTGTTTACCTTCAACGGAATGTAGGTAGACTGTCCGCCGATCATTCTGCGGCCCTGCATCTTCTTGCTGTACTGTACCGGAATTCTGCGCTCCGCATCATTTAAGATGATAACGAAGACAAAGATCGCAATGATGATCGCCAGTACAATAATGCATGCTACTGTTGCAACTGCAACTGATTTGCCTGCCATAAATCGCTCATATAATGTCATCATATCCTGTGGAGTACCAGATACGATATTGATCAGAAGTACGATGGAAATACCGTTTCCGACTCCATTGTCTGTAATCCTCTCGCCAATCCACATCAGAAGAGCGGAACCTGCGGTCATAGCTGCTACAACCGTGAGGTATCCCCAGACATTGCGGTGATCTTCGAGAAGAAGTCCTTTACCGCCAAGGCCGACTGCCATTGCACAGGACTCGAAAAGAGCCAGGCCAACGGTAAGATATCTGGTGTACTCTGCGATCTTCTTTCTTCCGTCCTCACCATCCTTCTGCATTTCCTCAAGTTTCGGAATTGCAATGGTAAGCAACTGCATGATGATGGACGATGTGATATACGGGGTGATGCTCAGCGCAAAGATCGACATGGAGGAGAAAGATCCTCCTGTGATCGCATTGAAAAATCCCATTCCAGATGACTGAAGATTGGAAAAGAAATCATGCAGATAGCTGGGATCAACGCCCGGAATCGGAAGACAACAGCCGATTCGGATGACTACAAGCATCATGAAGGTGTAAAGAAGTCTGTCGCGGACTTCTTTCACCTTAAATGCCTTCTGTAAGGATTTTAGCATATTAGATCACCTCGCAGGTTCCACCTACTGCCTCAATTTTAGCTTTTGCGCCTTCACTGAAAGCATTGGCTTTAACGACAAGTTTCTTTGTTAACTCTCCGTTACCAAGAATCTTAACGCCGTCCTGCGGGTTTTTGATCACACCTGTCTCCAGTAATGTCTCAACGGATACTACGGAGTCATTCTCAAATCTCTCTAATGCGCTTACATTAATTCCAACGATCTCCTTGGAGTTGATGTTTGTAAATCCTCTCTTCGGAAGACGTCTGTATAACGGCATCTGGCCGCCCTCGAAACCAGGTCTCGGTGCGCCGGAACGTGCCTTCTGGCCCTTATGTCCCTTACCAGCTGTCTTACCATTTCCAGAAGCGTGTCCACGACCTCTTCTGAAACTATCACTGTGTTTAGATCCTTCAGCAGGATGTAAATTAGATAAGTTCATCACTGCACCTCCTTACTTATATCTATTAGATCTCTTCAACTTTTACCAGATGTCTAACATTCTGGATCATGCCTCTAACTGCACCATTATCCGGCATCTCAACAGTCTTGTGCATCTTCTTTAAACCAAGTGCCTCGATTGTTGCTCTCTGCTTCGGAACAGCGCCGATAGGGGATTTTACTAATGTGATTTTTAACTTCTCTGCCATTTTATTATCCTCCTATTAGCAAACAACGTCTTCAACAGATTTGCCGCGGTTCTTAGCAACCTCTTCCGGAGTCTTTAATTTTGTAAGACCCTCGATTGTTGCGAGAACTACGTTTGTCTTGTTGTTGGAACCTAAAGACTTTGTACGGATGTTCTTGATGCCTGCAAGCTCTACTACGGAACGAACCGGACCACCAGCGATGATACCAGTACCTTCCGGAGCTCTCTTAAGAAGTACGGAAGCACTTCCGAACTCTCCAAGGAAGTCATGCGGGATACTATTGTTCTCATCCATCGGGATCTCTACAAGGTTCTTCATAGCAGCCTCTTTACCCTTACGGATAGCTTCCGGAACCTCACCTGCTTTACCAAGGCCTGCGCCTACGTGACCATTGCCGTCTCCTACTACTACCAGAGCGGAAAATCTCATGGTACGTCCACCTTTAACAGTCTTGGATACGCGCTTAATGGCAACAACTTTGTCATTTAACTCTAACTGACTTGCGTCAATGATTGTACGCTTCATGCTGTTTTCTCCTCTCTATTAGAATACGAGACCAGCCTCGCGGGCTGCATCTGCTAATGCCTGAATCTTACCCTGATAAATGAAACCGCCTCTATCGAAAACGACCTCTTTGATGCCTTTCTCGATTGCTCTCTTAGCTACTACGGTTCCGATATATGCAGCTGCATCAACGGTATCTGTGTTCTCTAACTCTGCTTTGATCTCTTTCTCAAGAGTAGAAGCAGATACTAAAGTATGTCCAACGGAATCGTCGATGATCTGAGCATACATATGATTATTGCTTCTGAACACTGCTAAACGCGGTCTCTCTGCTGTACCAGCAAAGCGATTGCGTAATCTATAGTGTTTTTTTCTGCGGATTTCGCTTCTTGACTGCTTGCTAACCATTTTTACACTCTCCTTAAATTATTTCTTACCAGTCTTACCAACTTTGCGTCTGATAACCTCATCAGCGTACTTGATACCTTTGCCCTTATACGGCTCCGGTCTTCTCTTCTCTCTGATTTCAGCTGCATACTGGCCGACTTTCTCTTTGCTGATGCCCTTAACGATGATGATGTTCTGTCCATCAAGAACAGTCTCGATACCTTCCGGATCTTCCATCTCTACCGGATGGGAGTAACCAAGGGAAAGTGTGAGCTTCTTGCCCTGCTTCTGAGCTCTGTAACCAACACCGTTTACCTCAAGCTTCTTCTCGTAGCCTTCAGTAACACCCTGGATCATGTTATGGATTAGCGTTCTTGTAAGACCGTGTAAAGATTTCATCTTCTTTAAATCGTTCGGTCTTGTTACGACGATGTGTCCATCTTCTTCTTTGATTTCCATCTCTACCGGTAAATCTCTTACCAGTGTTCCCTTCGGACCTTTAACGGTCACATTGTTGTTCTCTGCGATTGTTACAGTTACGCCTGCTGGAATCGCTACCGGCATTCTACCAATACGTGACATGCCTTTTACCTCCTACTTAGATTCTCGGAAAGTGCTTTAACACTCTCTGTTTTCAGTTTCTATGTTATATATGGTCCGGAAAAGTTCCGGACGCACGCAAACTCCGCCCTGCTGGATCTTACATCCGGCTTTGCAGGCGGGGTGCGATAACATCAATAATTACCAAACAAATGCAAGAACTTCTCCGCCGACACCAAGCTGTCTAGCCTGCTTGTCAGTGATGATTCCCTGGTTTGTGGATACGATAGCGATACCAAGTCCGCCAAGTACCTTCGGCATATCTTCCTTGCCAGCGTATACACGTAAGCCCGGCTTGGAGATCTTCTTGATACCGGAGATGATCTTCTCGTTCTTGTCTGCGCCATACTTTAAGGAGATGCGGATTGTCTGGAATGCACCGTCCTCAACGATGTCATATTTCTTGATGTAGCCTTCTCTTACAAGGATATCAGCGATAGCTAATTTCATCTTGGAAGCCGGAACATCTACTGTATCGTGTTTAGCAGTGTTTGCGTTACGAATTCTTGTAAGCATATCTGCAATCGGATCGCTCATAGTCATGATTATATTTCCTCCTAATGGGTTGTTGGTTTATCACTGTGGTTCGCGAATCATTCGCGCTGCACAGGAATGTTGTTCGGCCTGGGGAAAACAAGTTTTCCGTATAGGCGTTGTTACGATGAATAGGGAAGTTCTTTTCCCTGTGGTCGAAGAACGGGACCAGTCAGCTCGCCAGGCGCTTCACTGCACGGTCAGGCGGGGGAACTCGCCGTTTCCCACCTGACTTCTGACGCCTTTTAAGCAGCTAAATCCTACCAGCTTGCCTTCTTTACGCCCGGGATCTCACCCTTGTAAGCGAGCTCACGGAAGCAGATACGGCAAATGCCATATTTTCTCAGATATGCATGTGGACGACCACAGATTCTGCAGCGGTTGTATTCTCTTGTGGAGAACTTTGCCGGACGCTGCTGTTTAATCTTCATTGAAGTCTTTGCCATGGTTACTCCTCCTAATTACTTTGCAAACGGCATGTTGAATAATGTTAAAAGTTCACGAGCTTCCTCGTCAGTCTTAGCGGTAGTAACGAAGATGATGTCCATACCTCTAACCTTGTCAACTTTATCATATTCAATTTCCGGGAAAATTAACTGTTCCTTGATGCCGAGTGCGTAGTTACCTCTGCCGTCGAACGCGTTAGCGTTTACGCCGCGGAAGTCACGTACACGCGGAAGAGCGAGGTTGATCAGACGATCAGCGAACTCGTACATCTTCTCGCCGCGAAGAGTAACTTTGCATCCAATAGCCATGCCCTCTCTGAGTTTGAAGTTTGCGACAGACTTCTTAGCCTTTGTAAGAACTGCCTTCTGACCGGAGATGATCTCAAGGTCACGAACTGCAGAGTCAAGGACTTTCGCGTTGTCTTTTGCTTCGCCTACGCCCATGTTGATAACGATCTTGTCGAGCTTCGGCACTTCCATGATATTCTTATAACCAAATTTCTTGATCATTGCTTCAACGATCTCGTTCTGGTACATTTCTTTTAATCTAGCCAACTTGTGTTTCCTCCTCTCTGCTATTAGTCAATTACTTTACCGGTTGCCTTAGCAACGCGGACTTTCTTACCGTCTTTAACTTCAAAGCCAACTCTTGTAGCTTTTCCGTCAACGAACAGCATTACGTTGGAGATGTCGATCGGAGCTTCCTGATGAACGATTCCGCCATTCTGGTTTGTCTGGCTCGGTTTGGTATGCTTTGTTACCATGTTGCAGCCTTCAACAACAACTTCGTTCTTCTTGCTGTCTACACTCAGAACCTTACCGGTTTTATCTTTATCTTTACCTGCGATGATCTTTACCATATCATCTTTTTTGATTTTATGCATTATCTGGCACCTCCTTATAATACTTCCGGAGCCAGAGATACGATCTTCATGAACTGTTTCTCACGAAGCTCTCTTGCAACCGGCCCAAAAATACGGGTTCCTTTTGGAGTCTTGTCATCTTTGATGATAACTGCTGCGTTCTCATCAAATTTAATATAAGAACCGTCTTTACGACGTGCGCCTTTTACAGAACGAACTACAACGGCTTTGACTACATCGCCCTTCTTTACAACGCCGCCTGGTGTTGCTTCTTTAACGGAGGCTACGATTACATCACCGATGTTAGCATATCTTCTTGTAGAACCGCCCATAACGCGGATACAAAGCAGTTCTCTTGCACCTGTATTATCGGCAACCTTTAATCTGGATTCCTGCTGAATCATGCCTGTTACTCCTTCCTCGAATCAATTATCTTGCTTTCTCGACGATTTCAACAAGTCTCCATCTCTTATCCTTGGATAACGGTCTTGTCTCCATCACTTTAACTGTATCGCCGATATTGCACTCATTTTTCTCATCATGAGCTTTTAATTTATATGTCTTTTTAACGATCTTTCCGATTAACGGATGTTTTACGTGGTTCTCGATAGCAACGACGATTGTCTTGTCCATCTTGTTGCTAACTACCTTACCAGTACGTGTTTTTCTAAGATTTCTTTCCACGACGGATAATCTCCTTTCAAAATCGATTTGTTACACGCATCGGCGTGTGTCATAACGACAGCTGTTCAACCCGCAAGTATGCCTTGGGGGTTCTTCACCGATACGGGATTAGTTAGCAACTCTTGCCTTCTCTGTGATAACAGTCTGAATTCTTGCGATGTTCTTGCGAACCTCTTTGATTCTGCTTGTGTTATCTAACTGGTTGGTTGCGTTCTGGAATCTCAGGTTGAAGAGCTCCTTCTTTGCTGCAACTAATTCTTCATTTAACTCTGCAGCGGTTTTCGCTTTTAATTCTTCTACATACTTATTAGTTTTCACTGTTATCACCGCCTTCTAAATCTGCCTTGGAAGCAATTTTACACTTACACGGGAGTTTGTGCATAGCAAGACGAAGAGCTTCCTTTGCTGTTTCCTCCGGAACGCCAGCGATTTCGAACATAACACGGCCCGGTTTAACTACTGCTACCCAGTACTCAAGAGCGCCCTTACCGGAACCCATACGAGTCTCAGCCGGTTTAGCTGTTACCGGTTTGTCCGGGAAGATCTTGATCCAAACTTTACCACCACGTTTGATATAACGAGTCATGGCAACACGGGCTGCCTCGATCTGATTAGATTTGATCCAGCACGGCTCAAGGGCAACAAGGCCATACTCACCGTTGGAGATTGTATTTCCTCTTAAAGCTTTACCGGCCATAGTTCCACGGAACTGTTTGCGGCGCTTTACTCTTTTCGGCATTAACATTATTTATCGCTCCCTTCCTTATTTCCCTTAGTCGGAAGAACCTCGCCTTTGTAGATCCAAACTTTAACGCCAAGTTTGCCGTAAGTTGTATCTGCCTCTGCGAAACCATAGTCAATATCTGCTCTTAATGTCTGAAGCGGGATTGTTCCCTCGCTGTAGAACTCTGTACGTGCGATATCAGCGCCGCCAAGACGTCCGCCAACTGCTGTCTTGATACCAAGAACGCCAGCCTTCATGGATCTGGACATTGTGGACTTCATAGCACGACGGAAGGAAACACGGTTCTCAAGCTGCTGAGCGATGGACTCTGCAACGAGCTGAGCTTCACGGTCCGGTCTCTTAACTTCCTTGATGTCTACAAATACCTTCTTAGCAGTCATCTTCTGAACTTCAGCTTTGACCTTCTCGATCTCAGATCCGCCCTTACCGATAACTACGCCCGGTTTTGCTGTGAAAACGATAATTTTTACTCTATCAGATGCGCGCTCGATTTCGATCTTGGAAACGCCGGCGCTGTATAATCTCTTCTTCAGGTAAGTTCTGATTTTGTGATCCTCGATGAGGTTGTCAGCGAAATCAGCTTCAGCGTACCATCTGGAATCCCAGTCTTTGATAACGCCGACTCTCATGCCGTGTGGATTAACTTTCTGTCCCATAACTGCCTCCTATTATTTCTCGTTCAGCACGATAGTGATGTGGCTCATTCTCTTTTCGATTCTGTAAGCTCTACCCTGTGCTCTCGGTTTTACTCTCTTCATAATCGGTCCCTGAGATGCGTAGCACTCCTCCACATACAGGTTCTCTGCGTTCATTCCGTTGTTGTTCTCAGCGTTTGCGATTGCAGATTTTAATAATTTCTCGATTAAGCTGGAAGCATATCTAGGATTGTAAGTTACAATACCAAGTGCTGTCTGAACATCTTTGCCTCTGATGGCATCTAATACGAAACAAGCCTTCTGAACGGATACTCTTGCGTAAGACAGCTTTGCAGACGGTCTTGTATCCTTCTGGGCATTTCTCTCTCTCTTAATCTGACTTCTATGTCCCTTAGCCATTACTGGAACCTCCTTTCAAAGCGTATCTATTATTTACGTCCGGACTTTTTCTCGTCTTTGCCGTGGCCTCTGTAAGTTCTTGTAGCAACGAACTCACCAAGTTTGTGACCAACCATATCTTCTGTTACGTATACCGGTACATGCTTTCTGCCGTCATGTACAGCGATTGTATGACCAACCATCTGCGGGAAGATTGTAGAACGGCGGGACCAGGTCTTGATAACCTGTTTCTGTCCTGCCTCGTTCATAGCGTCTACCTTCTTCAGTAAGCTAGCGTCTGCAAATGGTCCTTTTTTAAGTGAACGAGCCATCGTTTTACCTCCTATCGATTATGAAATCGCCTTACCATTTCTTCTTCTTACGATTAACTTGTTAGACTGTTTGTTTTTCTTTCTAGTCTTAAGACCAAGAGCAGGCTTGCCCCACGGTGTGCACGGACCCGGACGGCCGATACCAGTCTTACCTTCACCACCACCATGCGGATGGTCATTCGGGTTCATAACGGAACCACGGACTGTCGGGCGGATACCCATGTGACGTTTTCTACCTGCTTTACCAATCTTAACAAGGTTATGGTCGCCGTTGCCTACAACACCGATTGTTGCGCGGCACTCGATCGGAACCATTCTCATCTCGCCGGACGGTAAACGAAGTGTAGCGTATTTTCCTTCTTTAGCCATTAACTGTGCAGCGTTTCCTGCAGAACGAACCATCTGGCCGCCCTTGCCCGGGAAAAGCTCGATATTGTGAACCTGTGCACCAACCGGAATTAAGGATAACGGTAAGCAGTTGCCGACCTTAGCCTCTGCGTGCTCGCCGCTCATAACCTTCATGCCGTTTGTAAGGCCCTGCGGTGCAAGGATGTAGGACTTCTCACCATCTGCGTAGCAGATTAAAGCGATGTTAGCGCTTCTGTTCGGATCGTACTCGATACCGATTACAGTTGCCTGAATTCCGTCTTTGGAATTTCTCTTGAAGTCAACCATTCTATATTTCTGTCTGTTTCCACCGCCCTGATGTCTAACGGTGATCTTACCCTGGTTGTTACGACCAGCGTTCTTCTTTAAAGAAACTACTAAGGACTTCTCCGGAGTTGTCTTTGTGATCTCGGAGAAATCAGAACCTGTCATATTTCTTCTGGAAGGTGTATATGGGTTATAGGTTTTGATTCCCATTTCTGACTCCTTTCAACGCCTTCTGGCGTTTCTATTTTTCGTATCGCGGCTTTGGTTGCCGCATAGTTTCAAAAATTACAGACCCTGGAAGATTTCGATATCTTTGCTGTCTGCTGTAAGCTTAACGATTGCTTTCTTTGTCTTAGCAGTCTTGCCTACTACCATGCCACGTCTGCGGTTCTTACCGTCAGCGTTCATTGTGTTTACGCTGTCAACCTTTGTTCCCGGGAACATTTTCTCAACAGCTTCTTTGATCATGGTCTTGTTTGCTTCCGGATGTACGAGGAATGTGTATTTCTTCTCGCTCATAGCGTTCATGCTCTTCTCAGTTACAACCGGTTTGAGGATTACGTCGTAGTACTGTACGTTTGCCATTATGCGTATACCTCCTCGATAGATGCTACAGCAGCCTTAGTAGCTACTACAGTGTTGTATTTCAGAATGTCGAATACATTGATTGTATTAACAAGGGAAGTCTTAACTTCCGGGATATTTCTTGCGGAAAGAACTGTGTTCTGATCGTTGTCAGCAAGAACAACAAGAGCCTTGGAAACTTTGAGGTTGTTCATAACAGCCTTGAAGTTCTTTGTCTTGATCTCGTCGAACTTTAACTCGTCAACAACTACGAACTTGTTCTCGTTTACTCTGCTTGTAAGAGCGGACTTAAGAGCAGCTCTCTTCTCTTTCTTGTTAAGAGTGATTGTGTAATCTCTCGGAGTCGGAGCGAATACCATTCCGCCGCCTGTCCACTGCGGAGATCTTGTGGAACCCTGTCTAGCGTGACCTGTTCCTTTCTGTCTCCACGGCTTTCTGCCGCCACCGGAAACCTCAGAACGTGTTTTTGCTTTCTGTGTTCCCTGACGTTTATTTGCAAGCTGTGCAACAACAGCCATGTGTACGAGATGCTCGTTCACTTCAACGCCAAATACAGCGTCGTTCAGCTCGATTGTGCCAACTTCTTTACCTTCCATATTGTATACGGATACGTTTGCCATTTCTGTTTCCTCCTTTCCTGTAAAAGCTTATTTGTTAGCCTTTACTGTTTCCTTTAATGTTACTAAGGACTTCTTCGGTCCCGGTACAGCGCCTTTAACAAGGATCAGGTTGTTCTCAACGTCAACCTTGACAATCTCGAGGTTCTGAGTGGTAATCTTCTTGTTACCCATCTGACCCGGCATGCCTTTGCCCTTGAATACGCGGCCCGGAGTTGTTGCGGAACCATTGGAACCCTGATGACGATGGAATTTAGAACCATGAGCCATCGGTCCTCTGCTCTGTCCAAGTCTCTTAATAGCGCCCTGGAAACCTTTACCTTTGGAGATAGCAGTTGCATCAACCTTATCGCCAGCAGCGAAGATATCAGCTTTGATTTCGTCTTTTACGTTATACTCTTCAGAATTCTCAAAACGGAACTCTCTAACGAATCTCTTGTAAGATACGCCAGCCTTGTCGAAGTGACCCTTTACCGGCTTGTTTACAAGTTTCTCTCTCTTATCTACAAAGCCAACCTGTACAGCTTTGTATCCATCGTTCTCCTCTGTCTTAACCTGTGTTACTACACACGGACCAGCCTGAAGAACAGTTACCGGAACAAGAACGCCTTCATCGTTGAAGATCTGAGTCATTCCGACTTTTGTAGCTAAAATCGCTTTCTTCATTGTTTTTACCTCCTGTTACTAATCTACAGCGGAACGCAAAACAGAATTTTCTGTGCGTTCATCCTAGAGCAGCCCAACATAGGTGGAACACTATGACATTACATTTTGTAATGATGTTGATTCCCTTTCAGGATGAGTAGTGTTGCTTTTATATCAGAACCATTCAGGATTTCTAATTTTAGTGGCTACATTTCAGTAGCATGAAAAATAAATATTTTTCAATTATTTATTTTTCATTTTGATGTCGATATAAACACCAGCCGGCATTTCCAGTCTGGACAGTGCATCTACTGTCTTCTGGCTCGGGCTTGCGATATCGATGAGTCTCTTATGAGTTCTCTGCTCGAACTGCTCTCTGGAATCTTTGTACTTATGAACAGCTCTTAAGATTGTTACAACCTCTTTCTTTGTCGGCAGCGGAACCGGACCACTCACCTGTGCTCCTGTTTTCTTTACTGTCTCGATGATCTTACCAGCGGACTGGTCGATCAGCTGATGGTCGTAAGCCTTTAATGTGATTCTCATAACCTGACTTGCCATAAAAAAAGTCGCCTCCTTTTCGCACTTTTAATCGAAGTACGACAAGCGGTGACTGTACACGGTCTCGTGTGTATCATGCCGATTCACACGTTGTTACTGCCCCTTACCCTGAGCAGCTGTTAATTTGGTACAGTGACTTGTCGCCAGTTTCCTAACTTGACATTCGCTCCACGGAACACCTGCCATTCTCAGGCAGCAACCTCTCGCTTCTACGCTATCATGTCACAGCCAGATAAGAATAACACATCGTAATCTAAAAATCAAGCCTTTTTTGCTTATTTTTTAAGGGTTTTTTCAATTTGTGGATAACCGACAAAAGCTTGTTCAATCCTGTTTCTTTCGTGCACATTCAGAACATTTCTTCCTGTAAAACAGAAATATTTCTTCCTATTATATAAGGAACCGGCAGGGGATCCGGGGTAGATCCGCTGCCGGTTGGAGGTATTTCTTCTATAATATATAGGATTATTTTTTCAACTCTGTCTGATTTTTGATCTGACCGGTCGGAAGTTCGCGGATCAGATCACTTGCTTTTCCTGCACGGAGCAGATAGCTGTCTGTATTGTGGCCAAGGATTTCAACCACACGACGGCTGATATTCATCGCCTTATCAAGATCGATCCCGGTCTCAACCTTCATCTGTTCGCACATATGAAGCGCATCCTCTGTCGCAACATTGCCGGCAGCGCCAGGAACGAACGGGCAGCCTCCCACACCTGCAAAGCTGGAGTCAAACTGGGTAAATCCAGCTTCCATACCTGCAAGGATATTTGCAATTCCCAGTCCGCGTGTGTTATGGAAATGCAGCCACCATTTCACATTCGGGTAGCATTTTTTCATCTCCATGCACATATCATACACCTGGGACGGATAAGCCATACCGGATGCATCAGAAAGACTGATCTCATCGATTCCAACTGCCAGATATGCATCCACGATATCCTTTACATCCTGGATTGGGATCTCCTTATCCCACGGAGAACCGAAGGCCATGGAGATCGAACCGGAAATTTCAATGCCTGCCGCATGAGCTTTCTCGACGCATTCAGCGAAACCTGCCACACTCTGAGCAGGGGTACGGTTCAGGTTTGCCAGATTGTGTGCCACGCTTGCGGAGACGTTTAATTTTACCTTTGTGCATCCGCATGCGATCGCACGGTCAACGCCGCGGGCATTTGCGATCAGAGCGCGGTACTCAACGCCATCTTTCCGCTTGATCCCTTTAAAAACTTCATCTGTATTCGCCATCTGCGGAACTGCTTTCGGGCTTACAAAGCTTCCGACTTCGATCACCGGAAATCCGGCATCTGTCATCATATTGATGAGCTCGATCTTCTCTTCTGCGCTGACAATCTGCTTCTCATTCTGAAGTCCATCGCGAATGCCCACTTCGCAAAAACGTACTTTCTTTGCATATTCCATAATTGTATGTACTTCCTTTCCTGATTCCAGCACGATCAAATGATCTTCTTCTCGCGAAGTTCCGCAAGTTCTTCCGCGCTCAGTTCGAGAAGAGAACCATAGATTTCATCATTGCATGCACCGATCTTCTTGCCGCCCCATTTGATTTCGCCAGGAGTACCTGTCAGTACCGGGAAGATCCCCGGTGCCTTTACGGAGCAGCCTAACTCATCGCTCTCAATATCCACGATATCATGACGTGCCGCATACTGGGCATCCTCGAAAATATCTTTCATATTATAAATAGAAGAAATCGGAACACCGGCCTTATCGCATTTTTCTTTGATCTCATCGTATGTATGAGTTGCGCACCATTCGGTTACTGCATCCATGATCGGCTTCGGATCTGCCAGTCTGTCTTTTGCAAGATCATATTTCGGACGCCAGTCCGGACGATCCATTGCATCGCAAAGATGCCAGAATACAGGGTTTGTGCTGCAGACGATGATCGCAAAACGTTTATCTTTCGTCTCAAATGTACCAATCGGACAGCTTGCACCGCTCGGCATCGGACTTCTCTCACGTACCTTGCCCCAAAGACCATACTCCGCAGTCATGGCATCCATAAAGCGGAACAGACCTTCATAGAGGCTGACATCAACTTCCTGTCCGGCGCCTTTCATGGCATCTCTGTGGTATAATGCCATCATTGTGCCGAGCGCTGCGTTCAGGCCGCCAACATAGTCTGCCAGTGCGAATGGCGGGCTGACCGGAGGACGATCCGGATATCCCTGCATGTAAGTCATACCGGAAAATGCCTGTAACGGTGTGCCGAGACCTGCAAGTTTTGCATTCGGGCCTGTCTGACCATAACCAGTTACATGAGTTACGATGATATTCGGATTCACCTTCTTCATCTCATCGACTCCAATCCCCCACTTATCCAGTGTTCCTGTTTTAAAGTTTTCGATCACGACATCACTTTTTGCAACAAGCTTCATGAAAAGCTCCTTGCCCTCTTCATAATGGAAATCCAGTGTGACTGTTTTCTTGTTGCGCCCCATCGATGGCCAACGGACAGAAACTCCATCCTTTAAAGGTCCCATTGCGCGGAACGCATCGCCGCGCCCCGGCATTTCTACTTTAATAACCTCTGCACCGAAATCTGCCAGAAGACCGGCTGCAAACGGTGCTGCGATCACAGTTGCAATATCAAGTACTCTGATCCCCTCAAGACATTGTGCCATGTGCCTTTCCTCCATTTCATCATACACATCATAGTTTATTTGCTCCGTACCGTTCCTGTATGGATGCGTCCGGATTATCGGATCTGGCTGCGGTACGTTTTTGATGCCTCCACTGTACAACAGCTTTTGCAGTTTAAAAAGCAATTAAATGATGTAACCTGCAGTTTTAAGGTGCAGTAAATCATAAAAATCGTGAAAGACCGCTCATGCGGTACGAATCAGCTCTCACACGCAGTTTTAAACTGCATATATTCATCAAAAGTTGCTTAACAGGTTGCAAATAAATGCAGTAATGTTATAATGGAGTTAGTGTACGATATCTTTCATTTAGGGGAGTTGCAAATGTACAATAACTATCAGTATTTCCTTGTCCTTGCTGAGGAACACAGTATTTCCCGCGCAGCGGAAAAACTTTTTATCACACATCAAAGTCTGAGTAAATATCTGACAAATCTTGAGCAGGAACTCGGTGTTCTGCTGTTCAGGAGAAAGCCGTCTCTCACTCTCACTCCAGCCGGAGAATTGCTATTGGAAACCTTCCGGAAAGTGGAACTGATGGAAAAAAATATTCACAGTGAAGTCGATCGCATCAAAGGGAACGAGATGATCGATTTCTATTTCGGTATCACTCCCAGCCGCATGCGGATCCTAATGCCAGATATCCTGACAGAATTTAAGCAGAAATTTCCCAGTGTAAATCTTCATTTTACCGGAGCTCCCTCCCCACAGTTATATAACATGCTGGCCAACAACAAGCTTGATATGATCATGGCCGGAATTCCACCAAGAGCAGACCTCTCTCTCCAGCACACGATCGCGCTGAAGGAAAGGCTCTATATCGTTGTGAGTGATAATATCCTGCGCCAGGTTTTCCCGTCTGATTTTCCGGCATGTAAAGCTTATCTGCGAAAAGGCGCGGATCTTTCCCTGTTTTCAGCTATCCCGTTTCTTCTTGAAACAAGGCAGTTCAACTCAACGATCATGTTTACAAATTTTATAGAAAGAAATCAATTATCCCTTCCGTGTGAGTTTCTCAGCGGAGATCCGTATCTCCATCATGTGCTCACCTCCCGCGATATGGGGATCAGCATCGGCTTTTCCATGTACCTGAAAGAAGTCCGCGACCTGAATGATACCCTGATGGGAAATCGCTTAAACGTCTTTCCGATCAAAGGACTGGATCAGATGAATAATTATGCCATTACATATAAAAAAGAACGCATTCTTCCTTCTTGCGGAGCAGAACTGATCAATATCATAAAACGGCAGTGTTCGGTCTACAAAAATATTGAACTTTTTTGAGATGCTCTTTTTCGATGTACTTTTGCTCATGGATCCACCTCGGTATTACAGCATCTCCGATTTAGCTTTAAAAGAGTACTGCAGTTTTTAACTGCGGCACTCTTTTTTTGTCTGCTGTCTTATTACCAAAAGACTCTATATAATCACATTAAGCTCAAAAGCAGAGACGAGCAAATATAAACATATGGAGGTATCCATGGGGAAAAAAGTAGATTATCTGATCCGCGGCGGCCGCGTGCTTGATCCGTATCGCGGACTGGATGCCGTGTGCGACATCGCGGTGAAAGACGGGATCATCGTCAGCTCCGAAGATGTAGACGCCGCGGAAGAGATCAATGCCGAAGGCTGCATCGTGACTCCCGGACTCATTGATTTTCACTGTCATGTATGTTCCGCTATTTCCGATCTTCCGGCGGCACCGGAAATCCTGTGCTTTCCGACCGGAGTCACAACAGCGGTAGACGCTGGAAGCAGCGGAACCGCAAATTACGAAGCATTCCGTTTTCTCACATTCAACAGCCGCGTCCGGATCCTTGCCTATCTGAATGTATGCCCGGCAGGACTGGCAACAAAAGCATATCACGAAAACCTGGATCCGGCCTGCTTCCAGAAGAATACGATCTTACGATATCTGAAAAAGTATAAAGATCAGCTTCTTGGTCTGAAGCTTCGCAGCAGCAAAGAACTTGTCGGGGAATACGGTCTCGAACCGCTGCGGACCATGATATCCATTGCGGAAGAAGCACATTGTCCGGTCGTTGTGCATACAACAAATCCACCGGTACCGCCGGAAGAGCTTGCCGGTCTTCTCCGCGCCGGAGATGTCTACGCACATGTATATCAGGGAAAAGGGGATACCGTCGTGCGGAACGGACATGTAATCGAAGAAATGCGGGAACATCAGAAACGCGGCGTGATCTTCGATGCAGCAAACGGAGTCAACCATTTCAGTCTTTCTGTTGCTCAGACGTGTATGGCTGAAGGTTTTCTTCCTGATATCATCAGCACAGACCTCACCACAAAATCCGCATATAAACCGGGAATGGTCTTTTCTCTCCCATTCATTCTCAGCAAATATATTGCTCTGGGAATGCCGCTTCTGGAAATCATCCGCAGAGTGACTACAAATCCGGCCCGTGTGATCGGTCAGGAACAGGAACTCGGAAGTCTGTGCGAAGGCACCTGCGCTGATATCACGATTTCCCGCGAAGTTTTGCACCACACAGACTTCAGGGATTTTGCCGGAAATTCGATAAATGGTGATCGGTTGCTGCGCACTGAACTTACCATGCGGGAAGGCGAAGTTGTTTACCGTCAGATCGAATTTTAATGGCGAGATTCCATCTGATACTTTTTCATATTAAGAATTGGGGATTATATTATGTCGAACAAACCAAAAGAGAAAAAATTCAAATTTCATATTCACGAATATCTGGTCGTTATCATTATGCTTTTAGTTGCATGTCTTTTGACTTATGTGATTCCTGCCGGAGAATACTCCACACTCATGAATGAGGCAGGAAAAGAAGTGATCGATCCGAACGGATTCCATTTTATTGAAAATACTCCCGTTTCTCCTCTTACGATCTTCAACCTGATCTATCAGGGATTCGTAAAGCAGAGTAAACTGATCTTCACAATGTTATTTATCGCAGGCGGCGTCCAGATGATCGTGGACACGGAAGCCATCCACGCGTTGATGCGTTCTCTTGCAACAAAGTTCAACAAGACTCCGCGTATCACGATCATTGTCATGATGATCGCCTTCGGTATCATGAGTGTACCGATCCAGATGAACTACTTTATCCCGTTCAGCTCCATCGTCCTGATGCTGTGCCTGATGATGGGATATGACGCACTGACCGCCGCTGCCGTGATCATCACCGCTTCCAGCTTCGGAAGTACCTGCGGTATGTTAAATATCAGTACGACCGCAATCGCCAACGGAATGGCCGGGCTTCCGCTCTATCATGGAATGGGCTTCCGCTGGATCGGTTTTGTCTGCATGATCATCATCACAACATTCTGCATCTGCCATTATGCCGAAAAAGTGCGGAAGGATCCGACAAAGAGTTATTGCTACGGGATCAAAAATGTGATCGAACCGGGTGATCCGGAAAGTCTCCCGCTTATGAATGGTAATCATCTTCTCTGCTTATTTGTTCTGGCTGCCGGTGTCGCTCTCCTGATCGTCGGATGCAGCCAGTGGGAGTGGAGCTACGAACAGACAGCTGTCTGCTTCCTTGTAACCGGTATCGTCGCCAACATTGCCGGAAAACGCGGTCCAAACCAGATGTGTACCAGTTTCGTCGCCGGCTGTCGCGTGATCATCGGCGCCTGCATCATGATCGGTATCGCTGCCAGCATTTCCATCGCCATGAGCAGCGGCAGCATCCTTGACACCGTTGTCTTCTATATCACAAAATTGCTCGGCACTCTTCCGGCGATCATCCAGGCTCCGGTCATGTTCTGGGCTCATACCGTGATCAACTTCTTCGTTACCAGCGGAAGCGGACAGGCGAATGTCACCATGCCGATCTTCCTTCCTGTAGCCGATCTGATCGGAATGTCCAAGGAAACTGCAATTCTCGCCTTAAACTACGGCGACGGTCTCAGCAACTATATCTATCCGCATTCTTCCAGCCTGATGGCCTTCCTCGCTGCCTGCGGCGTCGGCTACGGAACCTGGATGAAATTCATGGGCAAAGTATTTGCCGTATGGTTCATTTTCGCTTCTCTGTTTATGATGCTGGCGGTTGTTGTGGGATATTGCTGATCAAAAAGTCTGCCCTGCATATATTTTCATCGCGTCGTACCGGAAATCCCCGATAGAACTTTCCGGTAATCAAAAAAGAATCTTCCAGATGGTTTCGTCCATCCGGAAGATTCTTTTTATTCTTTATGTGCAAGTTTTTAAGCGTAAACTCCATGTGAGCAGGCGTGGTTTTTTTGATCCAGGATTTACTGTGCCGCCCCGCTCTCCTTCTCCAGTTCCATCTCCTGCTTTACCTTCGCCTCAAAGTCATCATTCGCAACGTCTGTCTCCCCGGTCTCCGCGGAGATCTTCGCTTTTACCGCATCGACGCCTTCATCGAAAACTTCAAGTGCTGTCTGCAGCTGATTGTCCTCATCCTTCGGGATCTCGATCTTTGACTTCAAATCCTCGTCGAGTGTGACTGTCACATCCGGCTCGATGCCGAGTTTGTGGATGCACTCACCGGACGGGGTATAGTAGTATGCCGTTGTGAGTTTCAGGCCGCTGCCGTCCGGGAGATTGAACACTCCCTGGGCGATTCCTTTTCCGAAGGTCTTCTCTCCGACGATCGTTGCCCAGTTGTTATCCTTTAAGGCACCCGTCAGTACCTCGGAGGCGCTGGCGCTCTCGCCGTTTACAAGAAGAATGATCGGGACATCCACTTCATGTCCGTCATCGGAAGAGTAGGTGCTGTCATCGATTCCTTTTCCCTTAAAGCTTACGATGGTCTTTCCATCCGGAAGAAGATAATCTGCGATTTCCTTCGCCGCCTGGACAACACCGCCGCCGTTGTTTCGAAGATCGACGATCAGCTTTTCCATTCCCTGAGCTGTAAGGTCATCCACAGCTTTCTTAAACTGTTCGGAGCTTACCTCCTCAAAGGAAGAAAGTGAGATATATCCGGCTTTGTTTTCCACCATCTCATACTCCACCGTCGGGTTCTCCACCATGCGCCGCTCCACATCCATCTCCACATATTCATCCGTGGACTGACGGTAAACAGTCAGATGGACCTTCGTTCCTTCCTCACCGCGGATGTGATCGCTCACGAGAAGAGAGAGGTCCTCACCGGTCGCCTCGATATCTTCCACTTTGTAGAGGATATCTCCGGGAAGCATTCCGGCTTCCTGTGCAGGGGAATCCTTAAACACCTTCACAGCCGTGATAATCCCGGTATATACATTCTGGCTGACCTGAACGCCGATCCCGCAGTAGGTACCGGAATTTTCCTCGTTCAGACTGGTATATTCGTCCTTATCATAATACACAGAATACGGATCGTTCAGAGAATACATGTACCCACGATAGATCCAGTCCTCCGCTGTCCCGTTCTTCTTCTGTTCTTCCTCCGTCATGTTCTCATCAAACAGGAAGTACTTGTCGATCAGTGCCTCCATGTACTGAAGCTTCGGCTCGATCTTTTTCATATCCAGCTTGTTGGCATCCGCTCCGGTCGTCTGTGCGCTCTGACTCTCCGAAGTCCGACGCCCGATGATCCATATTCCGGTTGCAAATCCAACCACTGCAAATCCCGCAAAAGCCGTCACAAGTGCGCCCACCAGGACGCCTTTCCAGAATTTATTTTTCGTCTCTTTCTCTTCCAATGTCTTCTCTCCTTCATCCTTCTGCAGCTGTTTTTGTCTGGAGATTTTTCTCTTCCATTGCTGTCTGAAATCCATTATGTACAGCAAAGCCTATCACGATCCGAATTGTCCGCATGATCTGCGCAGCTCTGTCAAAGTCCGCTATGGACTTACATACTTCGTCGGATTCACATAGGAACCGTTCACCCGGACTCCGAAATGGAGATGGGATCCGGTGGAATAGCCCGTTGAGCCGACTTTCGCGATCGTCTGTCCCTTTTTCACACTTTGTCCCTGTGATACCAGAAGACTGGACGCGTGCATATAAACCGTATAGACGCCGCCTCCATGGCTGATCATCACATAATTTCCAGCGGAAGAGCTGTAAGTCGCGATCACGACCTCACCCGCTGCAGCCGCGACGATGGAAGTTCCTGTCGGCGCGCTGATATCGATTCCCTGGTGGTTCGAAGAAGCTCCCTTTGTCGGGGATTTCCGGCTTCCGAATCCCGAAGTGACCCGTCCGCTCGCCGGACACGGCCATGTAAAGCTAATGTCCCCAAGGCTCACGGTTTTATACGTCTGTGCCGCCTTGTTTGCCGCAGCAGCTTTTTTCTTCTCTTCCTCGGCTTTCTTTCTCGCTTCCTCTTCCTTCCGTTTGATTTCCGCCTCGATGGACTTGATCTGGTTTTCCTGCGTCTCGATCGCCTTCGCATATTCGGAGATCTGACCTTCTGCGGAAGCGATCTTCGTCTCGTAGTTCTGGAGCTCCGTCTGTTTCGCGGCGAGAAGCTTCTCCACGGACGCCTGTTTTGCCTCCGTCTCATCCTGAAGAGTTAATAGTTCAACATGCTCTCCTTCCAGAGCTTTCTCTTTCTCTGCGATCTTCTCCTTCGTTGCGGCATACTCATCGAGTTTTTGCCGGTCATAGGAAGAGATTTTTGTGATATACTCCGCCTTGCTTAAAAGCTCTGAGAGGGAACCCGCCTCCATGAGAAGATCCACGTAGGTGCTGTCTCCCTTCTCGTACATATATTTTATCCGGAGCTTCATGGATTCATACTGGCTTTTCTCCGTCTCCTTCGCCTCGGAGAGTTCCTGCTTTGTCGTATCGATCTGCTTTTCCTTCGCGTCGATGTCATCATTCAGCTTTGAAAGCTCATTTCCAATGGATTCCAGGCTGGAATCCAGCTTTTTGACATAGGCGGTCGTGTCGCTTTTCAGTCCTTCCAGGTTCTTTAATTCCTGTTCTGTTTTCTTTTTTTCCGCTTCCAACGCCGTTTTTTTGCTCTTCGCGTCACTCAGTCCGCTCTTCGTCGCCTGGGCGGAAAGCGGCGTCGCGAGAACGAGGGCAAAAGACAAGGCCGCAGCCAGAAATTTTCCTGATCTTCTCATTTGTCTCTCCCTCCTACACGCGCAGCTCTCTGCGGATCGTAAAGAAACTTACGAAAAATCCAAGTCCGCCGCCAAGTGCGAGGGCGATCGCCGCCATCGTCGGATAGAAGGTTCCGATCGGCAGGAACTGGATGATCCCCGAGAGCAGCTCAAACCGGTTCATCACATATTCCACGGTCTGGCGGTAAACGAACAGCATGACTCCCAGCGGGATCGCCGCTCCGATCAGCCCCAGGATCGTTCCCTCCACCACAAACGGTGCCCGGATCATGAAATTTGTCGCTCCGATGAGCCGCATGATCCTGTTCTCGTTCTTGCGGAATTCAGCGGCGACAGAGATCGTATTGCTAATCAGGAACACCGCAACGGCGAGCAGCATGGCGATCAGGACGCCGAACAGGAGTCCCAGGATCTTATTAAAGCTCGCGAGGCCGGTTGCCGCACTGTTGGAATAGTTTACCTTGCGGACTCCGGAAAGTCCTTCCAGATAAGCCACCATCCCGTCCTGATCCGTGATGTTGTTTAAGCGGATCTCATAGGAAGAAGATCCCGCAAGAGGATTATCGTCCGCAAATCCTTCCGCAAGTGCCTCCTCGTCCCCGAAATACTCGCTCTTAAAGCTGTCCCACGCCTCCTCAGCGGAGACAAATTTGATCTCTTTTATGATTCCCGACTTATCCGACTCGATCTTTGCCCCGATGTCTTTGATCTCGTCCTCCGTCAGGTTCTCATCGAAAAATACCGTGATCCCCATCGTTGTCTCCGCCGTGCGGACCATGTACTCGATGTTGGTGATCACAGAAAAAAATACGCAGAATAAAAAAATACATGCAGAAATGATCGCGGTCGACGCAAGGGAAAACCAGATATTTCTGCATATATTCACCAGTCCCTGCTTCATGCAGAACCAGAATGTGCTAATCCTCATAACGGTACCCACTTTCCTCCTCATCACGGATCACCATACCACGGTCAATCGTAATAACACGTTTTTTCATCATGTCCACGATCTCATGGCTGTGCGTGACAACGATCACGGTTGTCCCACGCCTGTTGATCTTTTCCAGAAGTCCCATGATCTCCATCGCATTGTGGGGATCCAGGTTTCCTGTCGGCTCATCGGCAAGCAGGATCTCCGGACGGTTGATCAGAGCCCTGGCGATCGCCACTCGCTGCTGTTCTCCGCCGGAAAGCTGGTGCGGGAAAAACTTATATTTGGAAGAAAGACCTACCATCTTCAACATCTGCGGAACAGATTCCCGGATCGTCCGGCTGGACTCTCCGATCACTCTCTGGGCAAATGCCACATTCTCATAAACTGTCTTATCTTTTAAAAGACGGAAATCCTGGAATACGACACCAAGGCGTCTGCGGTATTTCGGAACATATCTTCTCGGCATTTTCACGAGGTCCATGTCATTAACGACAACACGGCCGGAAGTCGGCTCCACTTCCTTCAAGAGGATCTTGATCAATGTGGATTTTCCGGAGCCGCTCCGGCCGGTTATAAAGACAAATTCCCCATCATCGATCGTGATGTTCACATCCCGCAGGGCTTTCGTACCCCTGTCATAGGTCTTTGTCAGTTTTGAAATTTCTATCATAATTTAGTAGTCCAAATTCTCCATGTACTTCATGTACTTTACAACCATCAGGGCGATCTTGAAGGTGATCGCGTCCTCAAATACGCGCAGATCCAGGCCGGTGCTCTTCTGGAGCTTATCCAGACGGTAAACAAGCGTATTTCTGTGGATGTAGAGCTGTCTTGATGTCTCGGAGACATTCAGGCTGTTCTCAAAGAACTTATTGATCGTTGTGAGTGTTTCCTCATCGAACTCATCCGGGTTCTTCCCGTCAAAGATCTCCTTGATAAACATCCGGCAGAGCGGAAGCGGAAGCTGATAGATCAGACGTCCGATACCAAGGTTCGAGTAAGCAACTACATTCTTGCTGCTGTAGAAGATCTTTCCGACGTCGAGAGCCATCTTCGCCTCTTTGTAGGAGCGGGAGACATCCTTGATCTCGCCGACGATCGTACCGAACGCGATGCGCACCTTGGACATTGCCTCCGTGTTCAGCATATCCAGAATCGTGTTCGCGACCTTCTCAAGATCCTCGTAAGTCTCACCCGGCTTTACCTCGCGGACGAGGATGATATTCTTTTCATCGACAGCCGTGATGAAATCTTTTGTCTTTGTAGAGAACAGGCTCCGCATCGTCTCCAGAGCATTGTTGTCTTTTTCATTCTTTGTTTCGATCAGATATACTACTCGTTTTACATTCGTCTCGATATGGAGCTTCTTCGCGCGGTTGTAGATATCAACGAGAAGAAGGTTGTCGAGAAGAAGGTTCTTGATGAAGTTATCTTTATCGAATCTTTCCTTGTAGGCCACCAGAAGATTCTGGATCTGGAACGCTGCCAGTTTGCCTACCATATAAACATCATCGCTGCCGCCTTTTGCGAGCAGGATGTACTCAAGCTGGTGCTCATCAAACACTTTAAAGAACTGATAACCGGAAATCACCTGGCTGTCCGCCGGAGAATCCACAAACGCGAGTATGGAGCTTTCATACTCTTCCGCATGCTCGAATGTGGAAGCCAGGACCTTTCCCTCCACATCACAGACGCAAAGGTCAATTCTTGTAATCTCTTTCAGTCCTTCGATATTCGACTGTAAAATCTGATTTGAAATCATAGCGTCCTCTCCTTTTCACAGTATCGCGACGATCCAGTACCTTTCTCCTCAGGTTCCACGGTTTGCAGTTCCTTTCGGGATGAATGGCAATCGTTGCAGGCATGGACATATTCACATTTATTCTAATGCAAAATCACAAAAAAGAAAAGAATTTTTTTGTATTTTTCACTAAAAAAACAGACCGGATCCCCGTAAAAGGACCGGCCTGCCTGATATTTTGGTTATTCTGCAATGATTTTTTCTGTTTCTTTGTCGAAGAGGTACACATTGTCGCCGGAAATTTTGAAGGACATCTTCTTTCCGGTGAGATTTTCTCCGCCTTCCGCCTTTGCCAGGAATTCATTCTCACCGACACGGAAGCGGATATACGGCGCATCATCGATCTCCTCGCCTCCGATGAGTTCCCCTGTGATCTCACCGTTCTCTCCGTTCTTTGCCGGAGCGACTTTATCCGGGCGGACACCTGTAAAGACCTCCTTGCCCACATAGCCGAGCTCTCTGAGGAAATTTCCTTTTTTCTCTGAGAGCGGGATTGTTCCTGATGAAAACTTCAGGACAACACTGCCGTTCTCCTCCGTCACCTTCGCGATGGATAAGTTCATCCGCGGTGTTCCGAAAAATCCGGCAACAAACAGGCTGCCCGGGTGGTTATAGATATTCTGTGCGGAGTCTTCCTGGCAGATCACGCCTTCGTTCATCACGATCATCCTTGTCCCCAGCGCCATTGCCGTTTTCTGGCTGTCTGTCGCGTAGATCACTGTGATCCCGAGCTCACGGTTGATGTTTGCAAATTCTTTTCTCATCACTTCCTGAACATCCGGATCCGCCTCCGCGATCGTGCGGTCCAGGAGCAGGATCCCCGGGCGGCGCATCAGGGCACGTCCGAGAAGGACACGATATGTATCAGCGGCTGAGAGTTCTTCCGGCATCTTGTCAAGAGTCTCCCCAAGATTTAAGATCTTTGCAGTCTCTTCCACTCTTCTCTCGATCTCCGCCGGGTTCATTTTTGCCATCCGGAGTGAAAACATGAGATTTTCCTCCACGCTCATTCCCGGATAGAGTACACTGTTCTTAAAAAGCATCGCGACGTTTCTCTCTTTCGGATCCGCGTCCGTCATGTCGATTCCATCGATCAGCAGGCTGCCTGAAGTGATCTCCTCAAGTCCGCCGATCATCCGAAGCAGCGTCGATTTTCCGCACGCCGTCGGTCCCACCAAGATCAGAAATTCCCTATCCTTCACTTCCAGATTGAAATCCCGGATTGCCTGCTGGTCACCCGGAAACGTCTTGTTGATATTTTTTAACACTAAACCGGACATCAATTTCCTCCTGATCTGTATGATATATTCATCTGCAGGATTGCAGACTTAACCTATTGTTATATCTATTGTATCCATCATACACAAACAGTACATGTTTTTCCATATGGTTATTCCACAAAAAAAATGCGTTTTTTCCATGCATATTCCATAGGACCACTCAGACTTTTTGAAAAATATGCCCTTTTTCCATAAAAACAGACAGACGGTTAGTTAATTTCTTATCAAAATTACCAAAAAGGCGGAGACTGTTTTCACTCACAGTCTCCGCCTTTTTTATTTACGCAAACAACGAGCCAAAGTCCGCGCTTGTGCGAGACCCTGGCGACTGTCGCGATCATTCTTATTTTACTGCGATCGCTTCCATCTCAAGAAGGACGTCCTTCGGAAGTCTTGCAACCTCCACGCAGGAACGTGCCGGGCAGTCTTTTGCGAAATATTTTGCATAGATGCCGTTGATCGTTGCGAAATCATCCATGTTTTTGATGAATACGCCTGTTTTTACAACCTGGTCAACAGATGTCCCTGCTGCCTCGAGAAGATTCTTCACATTTTTCATGACCTGCTCTGCCTGAGCCTCGATCCCCTCCGGGATCTCACCTGTCTCCGGGTTTACCGGGATCTGTCCGGATGCAAATACAAAACCATTTGCCTCGATTGCCTGGGAATACGGTCCGATCGCTGCCGGTGCGTTTGTTGTGCTGATAACTTTCTTCATGTGATTTTCCTCCATGATTCCTTATTTATCGATTTTCCGGATGCTTTTCTCCGTGATCTCGATCTTTCCTTCTTTTAACAGATGTCCCACCGCACGCTTGAATGCGTTCTTGCTGAGTTTGAACTCGCGCGCGATGACTTCCGGAGCTGCCTTATCATTAAACGGCAGGACTCCGTCAAACTCTTCAATGACCTTCATGACAAGATCGGCGTCAGAAAAGATCTGGCTTCCCGCCTTGTCTCTCGTTGTGAGGTCAAGCTTTCCGTCCGCACGGACTCTCGTCACACGGACACGGATCTCATCTCCTACCTTGTAGCCGGAAAACAGTTCCTTTTTCGGGATCATTCCCTGGTAGATCCCATCCACCGCAACGAATGCGCCCATATCCGGATTGATCTCAAATACAAATCCATCCGCCTCGTCTCCGGTGTGGTACGGGGAATCGCATCTCAGATACTGGTACGCCTTCATGGTCGCCGCGAGACGTTTGCTCTTATCCACGTAGAGGGCAACCAGGCATTTCTCCCCTTTGCGGACCTGGTGGGTCTGCTCCTTAAACGGGAGCAGGAGATCTTTCTCCAGTCCCATATCGAGAAACGCGCCGATCTTTGAGACTTCTTTCACCTCAAGGACCGCCGTCTCACCCAGAGTGACCTTCGGACGGGATGTCGTCGCGATCAGGCGGTCCTCAGAATCCTTGTAGAGGAACACCTCCAGCTCATCCCCGATCTTCGTTCCCGCCGGTACCTGCTTCTTCGGGAGAAGGACGCCCTGGGCATCCGCCTTATCTCCGTCAGAGAGATAAATTCCGAAGTCCTTCTCTTTGATCACTTTCAGTTTCTGAATTTTTCCGATTTCCATCATGTCTTTCGTCCTCCCGCAGCTGCATCCCCGGCATTGTTCACGTTCCATGCAAACAGCAACCAGGATCTTTCCGCTGCGTCCTCTCTTTTTATTTTCACTGTCATGATCCTGCCAACCATCAGCAGGATCCGGTTACATCTCTTTCAACTCGATATTTGCAAACACATCGCCGTCCGGATTGCAGAGCGATACAAGATAGGATTTTCCTTCCCGCGCGCTCCTGATCACGATCTCATCCCCGAGCACAGCCGCTTTCCTGTATTCAGCCCTGATCTCCGAAATTTCCGTCCCGGCCGGAAGAAGTTCTCTCGCAATGTCCACATACTGGGCATTGTTTACATGAAGGTTCGTGTCGAGAAGGTGTTTCATGACCACCATCCGGCCCGTCTCCCCCATCTCCTTCGGCACCTGGATCTTTCTTCCCGCATCCTCCATCTCGAGTTTCGGGCTGAACTCCCCGTAAGGAGCTGTGTCCGACTCCATGATCCGCATCGGGCGTCCCGTCTCCGTATTCAGGAGAAACCAGTAGGAATTTGCCTTCACGAGATATTCGTTCTTTTCATCTAGGATCGCGAAGTTTCTCAGGGCGTAAAGTCCTTTTACCCCATACGGCCATGTGACCACGCGGATCTTTTCACCCAGCGCCGGGCGTCTTTCGATCATGATCTGCCAGGATGATAACAGCCATGCTTTCTTCTCCTGCTCCAGATATCCGATCCCAACTCCCGCGTCTTCCGACTGCATTGTCGAACAGTCCTGCATATAATTCATGATCCCGGTCAGGGACAGCTTCGCGTCAATATCCGTCTCGCTGTACCGGACCCGGCTGTTTAATTCATACATAATCTACCTCACCGATCGGCAAGATCCGTATTCCGACTCAAAAATCCATTCCCGCGAAACACGCTCTCTTTTTCCGACTTCGCCTGTAACTGTTCAGTACCTTCACAGTCACGAGCAAAAATCCATTAAAAATTGCCTGCGGCAATGGGATTTTTGCCTGCCAGCCCATGTTTTCGTACGGTCAGCGCAGTAAATGCGCAGACCTACTGAACAGTTAGCTTCGCCTTTACATTAACACAAATGGATGTCAAGCGCAAGAAAAAGGTGTACAGTAACAAAAAAGACCATTAAGCCTTGCATTCACAAAGATTAACAGCCTTTTATCAGCTGGGCTACAAGGATTCGAACCTTGAAAATGACGGAGTCAGAGTCCGTTGCCTTACCATTTGGCGATAGCCCAATAATAATATGTGCTTAAAGCACTTTGACAATATTTAGTTTATAAACTGGGCTACAAGGATTCGAACCTTGAAAATGACGGAGTCAGAGTCCGTTGCCTTACCATTTGGCGATAGCCCAATGCATCAACGAGACATATTATAGCGCAACGACTCTGATCCGTCAACTATTTTTTTTAATTTTTTTATTTTTTATTTACTGGATCCTGCTGCAGGCTTTCCAGTCCGGAAAATTACTGCCTGTGGATGAACATTTTCCCTCACCTGTCTTAATGATTCCGCGGATTGTCCGGATCTTCGAAACCAGGGCCCTGCATGTATGCCGGAGTCTTTGTTTCCGGTGTCAGCATTCCGGACGCCGCGGTGGTCTCCGGGACCGCAGCCGTTGTCTCCGAGGCTGTCGGCGCGGCTGTCTCCGGCGGCACAGTTTCCGGCGCTGCAGTTACAGCAGGAGCCGTCTCCGCCGGAGAAGTTTCCGGAACGCCGGTCGTCTCATGAGAAGTTCCATACTCCCAGGTATTCCGATTCCGTCTCCGTTCAGAACTTCCATATTCATCGCGCTCAGACTCATCGTCCTCGTCATCCCCGTCTTTCCGGTAGCTTCCTGTATCCTGGTCCACCCAGTCCACGCTCTCTCCGGCTTCCAGGGCTTTCCGTCGTCTCTGCATCTCCGAAAGGCCATCGTTCTCCGTAGTCTCTGTCTCTTCGCCCGCAGCAGACTCATCCGTAGTCTCTGTTTCCTGCTTTAAGACATCTTCCGTGCTCTCCTGAGCAGTTGTCTCCTCCTCTGTACTCTCCTCGCTGGCCTTCTCAAACGTCGTCTTTACGATCACCGGCTCCAGCGACAGCTGATATTCATGTTTTTCGATCTCACGGACCAGACGTTTCGAGGAATACCCGGCGAGTTCTTCCTTTTCCGGCACTGTGATCTCCGGATTTTCCGCAAACAGACGCTTTAAGAACTCCGCCTTCGTCACCGTGATCCCATATTCCGTCACAAGTTTTTTCGTGTCTGCGTCCTCATCCGCCTCAAACACGTAGACCTTCGCCCTGGACTCCTTTTTCTGGAGCTCGGACTCTGTCTCCTTCTGAACTTCTTTTACGATCTTCTCCGGCGACGCCTTACTGTCCGGATCAGATCTCCGAACAGAGATCAGAATTCCTCCGTCCTCGCCCAGACTGTTATTCTCAGCGAGCCGGTCAAAGATTTTCCCCACAGTGATCCCAAGACTTTTTCCGTCAAACGCATCCATGGAGACTGTTTCATTTGTCCTCGCCATCTTTCCGGATGCCGACAGCACTGCGCCCCTCCGGTTCATGGTAAATTCCATCAGGATATCGGAATTTACTTCCATGATCAGGGACTCTTTCTGATTCTTTCCAGCCATCAGGACCGTCATCAGGCAGACGGCAGCTGCGCAGGCCGCCAGCGCTCCTCCTGCCCTCGTAAACCACTTTTTCAGGGATTCCGCGGAGAATTCTCCGTCAGCTCCCATTCCCGCTTCCCTTCGGTCCGTCTGCTTTTTCTTCTCCTCAAAGAGTATGTCCTCATGTTCTTCATTCTGATTCATCATACCGTTTTCCTCTCGCCTTCATAAGCCACGTGAAGAAGGAATAAGCCTTCCGGCGGAGCAGTTCTCCCCGCCATGTCCCGGTTCTTTGCCTCCAGGATCACCTTCATTTCCTCCGGTTTCCGCATTCCGCTGCCGATCTCCAGGAGCGTTCCCGTCAGGATCCGCACCATGTTGTAGAGAAAGCCGTTTCCTGTATACAGAAGTTCGATCTTCGTTCCGTGTTCCACGATCTTTATCTCATCGATCCGGCGCACCGTGCTCTTTTTCATCCTGCGGTTCGCACAGAAACTTTTGAAATCATGCTCCCCGATGAGGAAGCCTGCCGCGCGCCTCATGGCCTCCAGATCCAGTTTTTTTCCAAATCCGTAAACATATTTTCGCTCAAACACATTCTTCTTATCCCCGGTCTCCACATAATATCCGTATGTTTTTGAGGAGGCGGACAAACGGCTGTGGAAGCGTTCCGGTGCGGGATCAGCCTCAAGCACCCGGATATCCTCCGGCAGATACCTGTTTAAGTATTCTTTCGCAGTCTCTCCGTCCGGGCAGATCTTCGCGTCCACATGGAAATTTGCCACCTGGCCTTTTGCATGGACTCCCGCGTCTGTTCTTCCGGACCCGTGGACCTCTACTTCCTCTCCCGCCATTTTTAAAAGCACTGCCTCCAGTTTCCCCTGGATCGTATTCTCCGTATTTCCCTGTTTCTGCCAGCCGTCATACCGGCTTCCGTCATATTCCAGCGTAATGCGAATATTATTCTTCATTGTTGTTCCTTCCTGATCTCAAAGCGGACCCGTTCCGGCTTTTCCCGGTAAACAAAAATTCCCGGCAGAATTTTCTTCCTTGATCCGCCGGGAATTTCTGGCTCATCTGCCTGTTACCGCCCGGAAAAGACTATTTGTCTTCCAGCACGGATGTACAATGCGGACAGCGTGTCGCATGGATATTGATTTTTGTTTTGCAGTACGGGCATTCCTTCTCCGTAGCAGGAGCCGGAGCTGCCGGTTTCTCGAACATTTTCTTTGCGCGGTTCAGCTGTTTGACTACCATGAAGATCACGAACGCCATGATAATGAAGTTGATGATCTCTGTGATAAACAGACCGTAGTTTACGGTCGGAGCTGCTGCCGCCTGCGCCTCAGCCAGAGTCGCGTAGTGCTCTCCGTTCAGCGAGATAAACATATTGCTGAAATCCCGCTTTCCCGTGAAAAGTCCGATCACAGGCATCACCATGTCGCTGACTAAGGAATTTACAAGATCCTTAAATGCAGCACCGATGATCATGCCGACTGCCATGTCGATCATATTGCCCTGAACGGCAAATTCACGGAATTCTTTCAGTAGCTTACTCATTGAAAGACCTCCTGGTGACTGCTCTTCGCAGATTTTTTTGTGCCTGTTCCTTTTCTTTGCCAGATGAACAGGACCAATTTTCACCACTATTCTACCAATTTTTCTCTTTGTTGGGAATACCCAGTTCCTGTTTTTTTATCTTTTCCTCAAATTTTCCCCATTTTATCCTGCTTCTGTCCCTCTGCAGTGCTCGTTTCCATCACCGGACTTTCCCCGATGGATCTCCGTCCTGCCCCGTTCCTCTCCCAAAATGCGACAGCAGGAGTAAAAGCTCATGAGCAAACAGCGGCATGGCGGAGAGGATGATAAGTCTTGCCCATTCTGTCTTCGTGAGCCGCACGGTCTGGAACGCCGCAACGAGCGACGTCTGTTCCGTCACCACAAACTGCAGGGAGAATCCGACCGCCAGCGCCAGAATCATCAGCCGGTTATTCACAGGATCCATCCGGAAAACAGACTTTTCCACATCCCGCATCCCGATCGCGTGGAAAAGCTGGGACAGTCCCAGGACGGTAAAGGCATACGTCTGGCAGTGCGCCAGGATCATGGGATCTTCCAGCACTTTTCTGATCCCGGCAAGTGCAGCCGGTCTTCCGCTCCCGACAAGAAGAGCTGTCGGAACGACCAGAAAAGCGGTCAGGCTGATCAGTGCGATAAGAAATCCGTAAAACACCGTGCAGATCCCGCCTCCGTGGGCAAACAGGCTCTCTCCCGGTCTTCGCGGCTCCTTTTCCATCAGCTCCATTCCGTCGCACACATCCGTCCCCAGTGCCAGTGCCGGCAGAGAATCCGTGATCAGGTTGATCCAAAGGATGTGGCTTGCCTTGAGCGGGGCTGGCAGTGAAAACAGGATCGCGAAAAACATGGTCATGATCTCCCCAAAGTTCGAAGAGAGCAGAAATATCACCGTCTTTTTGATGTTTTCATAGATCTCTCTTCCTTCCTCAATGGCATTCCGGATCGTGGCGAAATTGTCATCCGTCAGAACGATGTCCGCCGCCTGTTTTGCCACATCAGTCCCGTTCTTTCCCATGGCGATCCCCACATCAGCCGCCCTTAAAGACGGAGCGTCGTTTACCCCGTCCCCGGTCATGGCGACGATCCCGTCCGCCTTCTTAAATGCCTGAACGATCCTGACTTTGTGATCCGAGGAGACCCGCGCGAACACCCGGATCGATCCGATCCGTTTCTCAAGCCCGTCGTCACCCATCCTGTCTAATTCCTCCCCGGTCACGCACTGGGCCGGGGAATCCGCGATCCCAAGCTTTTTTGCCACTGCCAGGGCCGTGTTTTTATGGTCCCCCGTGATCATCACCGTTGTGACCCCGGCGCGGCGAAATTCCCTTACCGCCTCCGCGGCCTCCGGGCGCACCGGATCTTCCAGGACCGCCAGCCCCAGGAATGTCATCCCTCGCTCGGACATGTCATTCCCGTTCTTCATGGCTGCCCCCAGGACGCGTCCGCCTGACGAGGAATAAGCGGAAACCTTTTTTTCATATTTTTGTCTCCGCTGCTCCGTCATGGGATGGATCCCCGTCTCGTCCTTATAGTGGTCACACCGTTCCAGGATCACATCCGGCGCCCCTTTCGTGAATGAGACGATCCTGTCCTGTCTCCGGCATACCGTTGTCATCCGCTTCCGCTCCGAGTCAAACGGCAGCGCTGCGCTCCTGACCCACTCCCTTCTCAGCTTCTCTGACCATCTTTCGTTTTCCCGGCCTCTCTTCTTTCTGTCTCTGACGTCCGTCTTTTTCTGATCTTCGCTTTCTCTGTCCGCATAGAGTAAAAATGCCGCCTCCGTGGGGTCCCCGATCACCTCCCGTTTTCCCCATTTTGCATCATTGCAGAGAAGAAATGCCGTCAGAAGGAGTTCCGGATCCCCGTCCAGCGCCTGCACCGTCATCTCGTTTTTTGTCAGCGTACCCGTCTTATCCGAGCAGACCACATTGACAGCTCCAAGCGTCTCCACCGACGGCAGCCTCCGTACGATCGTGTTTACTTTTGCCATCCTGGAGACTGAGAGTGCGAGAACGATCGTGACGACCGCCGGAAGTCCTTCCGGGACCGCCGCCACCGCCAGGGAGATCGCCGTCAGGAACATCTCCCCCGCATCCCGCTTCTGGAAGATCGCCATCAAAAATAAAACAGCGCAGAGTCCCACCGCCAGGATGCTTAACATCGTTCCGAGGTCTCCTAACCGCTTCTGCAGCGGGGTGATCTCCTCCGGCGTCTCGTGGATCAGCTTTGCGATCCCGCCGATCTCCGTCTCCATTCCCGTCGCTGTGACGATCCCCTCGCCGCTCCCGGCTGTCACAAATGTGGACATGTACGCCATATTTTTCCGGTCCCCCAGCGGGGTATGCGCCCCTGCCAGAAATCCTGCGTCTTTCTCCACGGGAACCGACTCCCCCGTGAGTGACGATTCCTGCGTTTTTAAGTTCTCCGCAGTGATCAGCCGGAGGTCTGCCGGAACCTGCTGCCCGGCACTGAGCAGCACGAGATCCCCGGGGACCAGCACGGCGGAATCCACCTCAAGGATTCTCCCGTCCCGCCGCACCACGGCCGTGAGCCTCGTCATCTTCTTTAAGGAATCCAGCGCTTTCTGCGCCTTTCCTTCCTGTGCCACTCCCACCGCCGCATTTAAGAGCACGACTGCCGCGATGATCGCCGCGTCGCCCTGTTCCCCTAAAAGGACTGAGATCACACCGGCAGCTAACAGTACATAGATCAGCGGATCCATGAACTGCCCGATCAGCCGTTTCAGGACAGACGGAGGCTTCTTCTCCTGCAGTTCATTTTTTCCATATATGGACAGCCGCTGTTTTGCCTCCCTGTCGGACAGACCGCCTGGATCCCCGGCATCCAACTCCCGTTTTACGTCAAAGACTGTTTTTTCTTCAAACAAAAAATCCCCCCATCCTCTCCTGCTTTTAGCAAGTTTATGAGGATGGAGGGAAAAACATACCCGGCCGCGTCTCTCAATGAAATTTATAATTTCTGATCACAGCCTGCAATGTCCTTGTTCCATTATATTCATTTACATCCGGGTAGTAGATCATATCGATCATATTTCTTCCCGCCTGCTCCTCAAGGAACCGGTCCCCGTCGGCAAACAAAAGTCCGTCCACCGGCTGCCCCGTCTCCGTCACGAGATTCAGCTTTACGACATTCCGGTTCTTTCCGAGAACTCTCGCATTCCGGATCACCAGACTTTTCTGCGCGAACAGCGGTTTTTCATTTCCCTGTCCGAACGGCTCCAGGTCCTTTAACTCCTGGACGATCTTCTCGTTCACATACTCGAACGGCATCGGGACGTCGATCCAGATCTTTGGCACAAAATCTTCCTCCGTGAGCTCTGCGTCCGCGTTTAACCGCCTCCGGAACTCATCGATATCCTTTTCTTCCAGGGAAAGTCCTGCTGCCATCGGATGTCCGCCGAACTTCACGAGGAGATCCGAGACTTTGCAGAGTCCCTGGTACATGTGATACTGCTCGATGGAGCGGCCGGAACCTTTCGCCGTGGTCTCTCCGCGGGTCAGCACAAAGGACGGCTTGTGGAAATGTTCCCGGAGTCTTCCGGCGATGATCCCGGCTAACGATTCATGGCACTCCGGAAGAAATACAACGAGTACCTTATCGTCCATGTACTGTTTTTCCACCTGCTCGATCGCTTCCGCCTCCCCTTTCGCGGTCATGTCCTTCCGCATATCGTTAAGTTCTTTAAGCTCATCCGCCATCTCGCCGGCCCGTTCCGGATCTTCCGCCAAAAGCATCCGCAGTGCGACCTTCGCGCTCTTTAACCGGCCTCCGGCGTTTAAGCAGGGACCGATCACAAAGCCGATATGGTACGCGCTTAAATTTTCGATATCCAGGTTATTTTTTTCTATAAGTTTCCGGAGTCCGGTATTCTTCGTCGATCCGATCTTTTTGAGACCATATTTTACAATCAGCCGGTTCTCGTCCTGGAGCTTCATGACATCCCCCACCGTAGCGATGGCGGCGAATTCCAACAGGTCCATCCACTCACTCTCCGGGATCCCAAGCTTCTCATACAGCACCCGGATGAGCTTCCAGGCGACCACAGCGCCGCAGATCTCGTGGAACGGGTAAGTCTCCCCGTCCTGCTTCGGATCGACCACAGCGTCCGCCGGAGGCAGGATCTGACCATACTCATCGACCGGAACTTCGTGGTGGTCCGTCACCACGACCGTCATTCCCAGCTGTTTCGCGATGCTGATCTCACGGAGTGCCGCAATCCCGTTGTCGCAGGTCACGAGCGTATCCACTCCGTCTGCGGACGCCTGGCGGATAATCGACTCGTTGATCCCATATCCGTCCTTGATGCGGTCCGGGATCTCGTAATCGATCTGAGCATCATTTTCTTTCTCGACGCTGTATCGGCCTGCCTCCAATGAGCACCGCTGCGATAGTTCTTTTGCCGCCCGCTGAAATCCCTTTAACAAAATATATGTCGAGCACACGCCGTCGATATCGTAATCCCCGATGATCCGGACATGCTTTCCCTCTTTCAGCTTTCTTGCGATCAGCTCCGCCGCCTGCTCCATCCCCTTCATCAGACGCGGATCATAGAGATCGTCCAGCGTCCCATAAAGATATTTTCTCATCTCCGCTTCTTCCGTCAGTCCGCGGTTTCTCATGACCCGCACCGCGACCGGGCTGACTCCCAGCCGCATGGCGAGACCGGAAAAATCCGCCCGCTTCGTCTGCACCATCCAGAGTTCTTTCTTTTCCTCCATGTTTTTCTCCCGTTATTTTTTACCGTTTTTCTGCCAGATAAAAGTTTTCCATCAGTATTTCTGTCCATTTACTTTCAGCCACTGCCGCCGTTCCCTGTAATCCGGCAGGATTTTCCCGACTTCCGCCCAGAATGCCGCGCTGTGGTTCATCTGGAGTCTGTGGGCGAGCTCGTGCACCACCACATAGTCCAGGATCTCCGGAGGCATCAGCACCAGCTTCCAGTTAAAATTCAAGTTTCCCTTCGCACTGCAGCTTCCCCAGCGGGTCTTCTGCTCCCTGATCGTGATCGTCCCGTAAGAGACGCCCATGAGCGGAGCATAATGGCTGCATCGGGCTCTGATCGCCTCTGCTGCCCGTTTTCTGCCTTCCGCCCATTCTTGATCCGTGTAGGACGGACGCTCCGCCATGATCCGCTCTCCGGCTTTCAGGCGCACCTCGATCCAGTCCCGGTGTCCCTCGACAAACCAGTCCGCTGTCTGCACCGGCGTCCGGTAAGGCGCCCGGACCGTGATCGTCCCGTCGAGATCCACTTTTAAGGACATGGACCTGCGCTTCGCCCGGATCAGTTCATATGTAAAATGTTCTGTCTTTCTCTTCATATGCTGTCTCCTATGATACGAAAAAAGGCATCTGCTAATGCAGATGCCTTAATCAGCGCGCCAGAGAAGATTCGAACTCCCGACACTACGGTCCGTAGCCGTATGCTCTATCCAGCTGAGCTACTGACGCACATTTGAGAAGTCTTGGTGAACCGCAACTCACTCAACGAAAAGTATTCTACTACATATTTTCGTTTCTGTCAACACTTTTTGAAATTTTTATTCAATTTTTTGTTTTACCGATCGCGGTGCGCAAAAACAGCTCAGCCGCGCACCGCAATCATGGTTCAAACAATCCAATTCCTATGCAGGATCACCCGCAGTACGATCTCCTTACCAGATCGACGGTTTCAGATCTGCCGGAAGCGGATTCGGATATGTCTCTCCGTCCAGCTCTTCCTTCCAGTCTGCCTTTGCTTTTTCGATCAGCTCCGGATTCAGGAGAAGCTCAGCGCCGACATAAGCCATGACTTTCGCTGCCGCCAGCATTCCCTTATGGGCGATCGATGATTTACCTTGGGCAACCGCTACCCAGGAGTGGAGCGCAGTACCTGCCGGGAAACAGCTCGTGTAGACCTGTCCTGTCGGAACGACCCAGCTGACATCTCCGACATCCGTGGATCCGCCTCCGCCGTAAGAAGTATTCTTATCAACAATGAAATCCCACATCGGGCTCTCTAAAAGCTCCTGACGGTGCTCTTTTCCTCCGATCGCGGATGCCTGATCTTTTAATCCTTCTTTATCAAGTTCCGTGATGACGCCCTGGAACTTCTTCGCATAGGCAAGCTCTTCCTCTGTGTAGCCGACCGGGATAACATGCTCCAGGTTCTCCTGGACAAGATCCGCAAGAGTGTCATTATTGATCAGGTTGGAATAGGCCGCAACCTGTTTGATATCCACCGTTGTTCCTGTGATCAGCGCAGCGCCCTTCGCAATGTCGCACATCCGTTCATAGAGCTTCTTCACCTGGGTTACCTTCGGTGCGCGGATCGCATAGAGGATCTGGGCTTCCGCCGGGATCACGTTCGGAGCGATTCCGCCGGAGTTTGTGATAGCGCCGTGAACTCTCGCCGCATCGATCATGTGCTCTCTCATATAGTTGACACCGATATCCATGATCTCAACTGCGTCCAGCGCAGAACGCCCAAGCTCCGGAGCACCTGCCGCATGGGAGGAAATTCCATGGAAAGTAAAGAATGCACGGAAGTTTGCCAGATGATAACCGCCCTTCATTGCTTTATTCATGGTATACGGATGCCATGTGATCGCGATATCACAGTCATCAAAGTAGCCGTCGCGGACCAGATATGCTTTTCCGCCTGCATTCTCTTCTGCCGGGCAGCCATAGTAACGGATCGTTCCGCTCATATGGTTCTCTTCCATATACGTTTTTAAGGAATCCACCGCAGCCACGGAAGCTGTTCCGAGCAGATGATGACCGCAGCCATGTCCGTTCGTCTTTCCCGGGATCGGGCAGCGTTCCAGGTTGTCTGCTTCCTGCTGAAGACTGGAAAGTGCATCAAACTCACCCAGGAATGCGAGGATCGGCTTTCCGCTTCCCCATTCAGCGATAAATGCGGTCTCTTCCCCCGCAAGATCCGATTTGACAGAGAATCCTCTGGATTTCAAAAACTCCTGCTGAAGTTTTGAGGACTCATATTCCTGAAATCTCGGCTCCGCAAAGCCCCAGATCGCGTCGCTGATCTTTGTGTATTCGCTGCTCCTCTGATCGATCGTCGCTCCGATCTCTTTTCTGAAATCTGTTCCCATATGTATGTACTCCTTTCTATTGTCTGCCTTATTCATTCGCACACTTGCCGTTCGCCATAACCGTGCAAGCACGCTTCTGGCTCACTTTCGCTCTCTTGATTCGCATGAACTTATCGTTCATGCGCACACTCGCCGTTCGCCATAATCGTGCAAGCACGTTTCTGGCTCACTTTCGCTCGTGTCATTCGTGTCTCTTCCCTGTTACGGTTTCGGTTATGATTTTCCAGACGGTAACTGCATTTACCATCGGCTCCGCGAACGAATTCTCATCAAAGGCCTTCTTCGGACTTACCTGGTTCATGAGGACTGCCAGCGCTTTTTTCTTTTCCGCGGTATCTTCCACCAGACAAGCAGTTCCGTTTCCACAGATACTCTCAAAACTCGTCGTAGACTTGCAGGCTGTATCATAATTGATCGTCAGGACATTCGCCCCGTAAATGCAATATGAGACATTGGGATTTTCTCTGATCCTGTCGAGTTTTGTTCCCTCTTTCGCTCCATGGAAGTACAGGATCAGCTTCCCGTCTTCCACTTCCGCTCCGTAATTCAGCGGAATCAAATAAGGACATGGCTCATCGTGGAACGCAACGGTACACACAGTTTCCCGCTTTGCGATCGACACGATATCAGCCATGTCCTTCAATTCTCTGTCTTTTCTTCTCATCCAGACCTCCATTCCAGCCGCCGGATACCGCACTTTCCCTGTCTGCTTCTTTCAGATATATTCAGACTATATTGCAGAAAAGCACGATCCGCCAGACTTTCCGTAAGATGAGACTATCATATCATAAATTTTTTTATCCCACAAGCAGTATACGATCGTTTAAAATACCACCTGGACCAGAAACATATAGAACACTGTCCCAACCGCGATGCTGAGCAGCGTATTCCGTTTCCAGACATGGAGTCCGACAACAGCAGCAGACGCCAGAATTTCCGGGATCCCGTGCGTTCCCGCGAACAGATTCATATTTTTCAGGCAGTACACCACCAGCATTCCCATGATCGCATACGGAAGAACTCCGGACAGATATGTGATATATCCCGGAACCTCCTTCTTGCCGCCAAACACCAGAAACGGCAGAAACCTCAAAAGCATCGTCACACCGGCGCACACTGCGATCAGCGCTGCCGCTCTCAAATCTATCATCCGTTATCCTCTCTCCTTCCTGACTGGACATTTTCCTGCCAGACCAGTTTCATATGTTTCCCACCCAGTCAGAGTTTTCGTTCTTTCATATGCAAATTTTTCAGAAGCGTATCAGAATCATGCTGTTCTCTGAGCACTTTCTGTTCTCCTTCTCCCTCGCATCACCGTCAGGATCACCGTGATCGAGATCATCGACGGGATCAGGAACGAGGACGGTCCGAACACCAGCAGGCAGAGTACCGATGCTGCCACTCCGGCAATTGCGCTTCTGTGATCCTTTGTACTCTTCCACTGTTCGGTAAACACCACAAGAAACAGCGCCGTCATGGAAAAGTCGATTCCCTCCGTATTAATGTTCAGCACGCTTCCGAGTACTGAGCCAAGCACCGTTCCGAATATCCAGTAGATCTGATCCAGCAGCGATACCAGAAAGAAGTATTTTTTCTCCTCCACGCCTTCCGGCACATCCCCGCTGCACACCAGCGAATACGTCTCATCTGTCAGCGCAAAGATCAGATACGGCTTATACGGCTTCGTATCTTTGTACCGTTCCACCATGGAGATCCCGTAGAATAAATGCCGCGCATTGACCATAAGTGTCATAAGCGCCGCCGAGATCAGGGACGCACCTCCCGTTATCAGATCGATCGCCACATACTGCATCGATCCGGCGTAAATAAACACGCTCATGGCGATCGCCCAAAAAACGCCGTATCCTTTTGCCCCGAGCAGCATTCCGAATCCCATTCCCAGGACGATATAGCCCGCCATGACCGGGATCGACCGCTTCCATGCATACCGAAATGTCATCTTTCTTCTCCTGTTCCTGTTTTATCTCACAATCACGTCTGTCCGTTTTCCCTCTATCAGCCGGCATGACAGTTATCGGAATTTTCTGTAATTTTTATAACTCTGTCCATTGTAAAATGCAACTATAATCTATCCGATCTTTGAAAATTTCTTCATAATACCGATAAATTCCAGAACCAGTGCTGATGGATTCTCCGCATACACGATCCCATATGGCACTGTGTAATCCCATTCACAGGGAATCGCGACTAACGATGGGTGAAGCTCTGCCCAGGTTCCGATCGTGACCATGACACTGTTGGTCCGGTCGCACTGATTGAATACTCCGGTGCCATAAGATGCAACATCCTGAATGTGGATCTGCGGATGATTTTTTTCGATCTCATCCCTCAGTGCATCTATAAATTTCGTGTCTCCGCGCTCTACCATCAGAAGATTTTCGCCGTAGAGATCCGGCAGACGGAGTTTTTTCCTGGAGGACAGCGGATTTTGCCTGGAAACCGCACAGCAGAGCGGGATCTCCGTCAACGGTAAGATCTGGCAGCGGCGCTTCCATCTGGTAGATGGATAGATCCCCGCCACAATATCAAGATCTTTTCCCAGATTTTCTAACACATTCAGCCACTCCGGATAAGTGTCATCAAAGGGAACGATCTGAAGCTGGATCCCCGGATAGTCCCTGCTGACAGACGACCACAGGTCAACGATTGTTTTACACGGACGAAGCAGTGAGTGTGCCGATCGTGATCCGCCGTGCTCACGCCGTTACTCCGCTGACCGCCGTTCAAAGTGAATATTCGATGATGGAGCGCATCATCGAAAATCTCGCCGATGCGGAACTGACCGATCAGGAATTTAAGCGGATCGAGGAGGCACTCTCCGAAATCACGATTCACGGAAACTGCACCGATGCGGATATCGCCAGACTTAAGAATATGCGTTAAAAACAGATTGTCTCCGACAACGCTCCCTGTCTCTTTTTAACCTCACACCCTCATCCGATGCACAAAAATCCCTCTTTCCATGTGTAAAAGGAAAGAGGGATTGATCTATTAAATAAAAAAAGAAGCCTGTAAATACAAGCTTCTTTCATGCCGGTGACCGGACTTGAACCGGTACGGGGTTGCCCCCGAGGGATTTTAAGTCCCTTGCGTCTGCCTATTCCGCCACACCGGCAGACATATAAATATGTCGATGATGGTTTCCCATCGAGTGGGACCTATAGGGCTCGAACCTATGACCCTCTGCTTGTAAGGCAGATGCTCTCC
>ERZ1106969.169-NODE-169-length-76500-cov-24.590215_pt1 | contig 76500 bp, 65 predicted proteins | sample MGYA00403685_ERZ1106969 | MGnify/ENA primary metagenome ERZ1106969 (study PRJEB35170, sample SAMEA104062416) | human gut metagenome | biome: human gut; feature: human-associated habitat; material: faeces | place: Denmark | collected 2012-05-18 ...
TTCAATTTGCAACATTTATCTCTTTTGTCTGTTGCTTTTTCAATTTAGATTAACATTATAAATATTTATATTATTTATCTTCTTTTAATTTTTAAATAATTATTATAAAATAATTATACATTAGGAGTAGTTATGAAATTTAAAAGAAGTATTTTTGTTGTGTTATTATTTATTTTATGTTCTTGTAAAATAACTTTTGTTAAGAATTCTTCAAGTTCTAATAATAGTTCTTTTAGCAGTATAAATACTTCAAATAATGAAATAATATCTAGTTCTAGTAACGATATATCTAGTTCTAGTAATGTAATTAATTCTAGTAGTTCTAGTAATATAATTAGTTCAAATAGCTCTAATAGTTCAAGTAGTTCAGATAATATTAAATTATATTCTAAAGTTTTAAATACCAGCGTTGATGTAGGTGAATATTATGATAATTGGGGTAATGTAACTATTGATAATATAAAATATGAATATTATAGGGCTAATTATAGTGATGGATTAATATCATTAAATTATTTATCTTCACCTTATAAAGATGCATTGGGTGGTATGTTTTATAATGTAAGTCCTATATATGGAATAAGAAAAATTGAAATTGTTTATAAAACTAATAAATGTAATAATAATCCTGTTTTTAAATTTGGAATTAATTCTTTAGTGGAAAATGAAATTAATTTACCAATTTCTAATGATGAATATAATGTTTATAATTTTGAAATAAGTTATAGTAATTTTTTTAAGATATGTACATTAGATAATATATTGGATATAAAATCATTAACTATTAATTATTCTAATATTAAAGAAAATTATTCTAATAATTATTTATCTAGTGGAGATGGAGATTTTAGATTAAATCCTGTCGTTTATGAAGGTGATTTAATTGATGGAGTGAGTTATGTTAATGTTCCTATTAATGTAATTAAAGAAGGTAATAATTATAAAATTATCGAAACAAAAAAATATGTTTATTATTCTTATAATTATATTAGTAGAAATAAATCTTTAGCTAGTGAAGCTAGTTTAACTAGTCCTCTTGATGTAAGTAATTATTTTATTGCTTTTAAAACTTATCCTTGTAATTATGTTTTAAGAAAAAATTATAATACAGCTTATAAAATATTTGGTGATTTAACTAGATGTGTTTCTATTTATTCAAGAGAAGATGGATACGCAAAAAGTGTTCCTTATCAAGAAAATTATTCTACTGGAGAAGTAAAATATTATGAATGTGATATTGCTTTGGATACAAAGTATAAATCTAGTAATAGGGGTGTAGGTAGATTAGTAGTATGGTTTTATGGATTTGCTAAAAATAAAGGTGCTACTGGATATGATGATTCGATTGTAACTACTTATACTGATGATCATTATAAATCATTTTCTGAATATTTAAATACAGGTAAATTTTCTAAGAATTTTAATGCTGAAACTAATTGTACTAATTATAAATGGGGTGCACCAATAACATTAAATTAACTTCTTAATTCTACAAAATTATTGAACCATATTTTAGAATAATTATATAAATCTATTAAAGTATATTGAGATAATTCTCGACAATATTTTATATATTCAAAAACTAATCCTTCTAGAAATATATTAATTTCTAATTGAAGATTAGTTCTTTTTTTAATTTTAGGACTATGAATACATATTTCTAAAAATTTATTAGAAATAATTTTTACATATTTAGTTAAAAAGAAAAAAGAATCATCAGATTTGCATAATAATTTATATGTTTTATCATTTGTTTGTAAATATTTGAAAAATGTTTCAATGAATTGATCAACGTTTTTAATATCAAAAAGAATGTCATTAGAAAAGAATTTATCTATTAATTCATTAGAAAAATCTTCTGCTACTTCATATATATCATTGTAATGAGTATAAAAAGTTCCTCGATTAATATCGGCTCTTTTAACTAATTCAGTTACACTTATTTTATTTATTTCTTTTTTTTCTGATAACATTTCAGCAAAAGTATTTTTAATTAAATTTCTAGTTTTTTTTGATGAATTATTAAGATTTTTTGCTTTCATTTTCTCTCCTTTTAACAAAATAATTAACATTGTTGATATTTAGACATTGTTAATAAAAATGTTCTTTAATGTATTTTTATATCGTTATTATAATATGACAGTGTTGAAAAATCAACAGTGTTAAAAAAGGAGGAAAATATGTATGCATTAGAAGTTAAATCATTGACAAAAGATTATGGCTCAGGTCGTGGAGTATTTGATGTTAATTTACAAGTAAATAAAGGCGAAGTATTTGGCTTTTTAGGACCTAATGGTGCAGGTAAATCAACTACTATTAGACATTTAATGGGATTTTCTAAACCTGATAAAGGTCAAACATATATATTAGGAAAAGAAACATTTTCTCATTATGATGAAATATTATCTAAAGTAGGATATATTCCTGGAGAAGTTAGTTTACCAAGTGGATTAACCGGTTGGGAATTTATTAGAATGATGCAAGATTTACAAAAAATTCATAATGAAGAAAAATTAAAAGAAATGTTAGATTTATTTAAACTTGATGATATTACTTTACAAGGTGGCACTAAAAGAATGAGTTTAGGGGTTAAAAGGAAATTAGCTATAGTGGTTGCATTCATGCATGATCCAGAAGTATTAATTCTTGATGAACCTACTAGTGGTCTTGATCCAGTTATGCAAGAAAATTTTATAAATTATATTCATAAAGAAAAACAAAGAGGTAAAACTATTCTTTTATCAAGTCACATTTTTTCAGAAATTGATTCTACATGTGATAGGATTGCTATTATTAAAGATGGGAAAATTGTTTCTGAATTTGTTTCAAATGATCTTAAACATGCTTCAAAAAAATATTACACAGTTGAATTTAAAACTAATAAAGATTTATTAAAATTTAAAAATAATAGTAAAGAAATTAATTCATTAAATATTATTAAAGAAGATTCTAAAAAAGAATTATTTATGTCAATTGATGATATTGATTTAAATAAAACAATTAAATTATTAGCTAAACATAATGTAGTTAAATTTTCTAATAGAAGAGAATCGTTACAAGATTACTTTATGAAATTTTATAAAGAAGATAAAGATTTTGGAGGTGCTTTAAAATGAGTTTAATTGAAATAAAAAATTTAACTAAAGATTATGGTAATAATCAAGGTATTTTTAATATTAATTTAAATATTGAAAAAGGAGAAATGGTTGGTTTTGTTGGTACTAATGGAAGTGGTAAAACAACAACTATTAGAAATATTATGGGATTTATTAAACCAACAAGTGGTGAAGTAAAAGTTAATGGTTTATCTTCATATGAACATGCTTCTGAAATAAGTAAATTAATTGGTTATGTTCCTGGTGAAATTGCATTTCCTGATTTACCAAATGGTATAGATTTTCTTAAATGCCAAGCAGAATTTTTAAATTTAAAAAATATGGATTACGCTAATGAATTAATTGAAAGATTACAATTAGATCCAAGAGCAAATTTAAAAAGAATGTCTAAAGGTATGAAACAAAAAACAGCTTTAGTAGCAGCTTTAATGAATGATGCACCTATTATAATTCTTGATGAACCTACTACTGGGCTTGATCCATTAATGAGAGATACATTTTTAGATATTATAAAAAATGAACATTCTAAAGGTAAAACAATTTTTATGTCAAGTCATATGTTTGAAGAATTAGAAACAACTTGTGATAAAGTAGCCTTAATTAGTGATGGACATATTATTGATGTAGTAAACATGAATGATATAAGAAATAGACCTGTTAAAGAATTTAAAATTGAATTTAATAATAAAGATGATTATCAAAAATTTCAAAAAGAAAAATATGAAATAATTCGTTTACAAGATCAATATAATCAAGTAACAATAAAAATTAAAACTACTGAAACAGGTAAATTATTAACAACTTTATGTAATTATGATGTTAAATTTGTTTCAGAAATTCCTTATACATTAGAAAGACATTTTAAAGAAATATTATTAAAAAAGGAGGAAAAATAAAATGTTTAGTAAAGCTTTATTTAAACAATCATGTAAAGCAAATGGTGTTATGTGGACTATTATTACTTTTGCAGTTTGCTTTATGTTAGCATGTGTTATGTTAATTACTGGTAATGGTGGTATTGGAGATACCAAAAATGCCATTGAAGATACAATTATTGTTAAAGAAATAGATGCTTCAATAGAAAAAAGAGCTTTATCTTATTATCAAATATCAATGGATGGATTAACTGAATTTGATAAATTAGAAGCTAAAAATTCAAAAGATTCTTTAACATATTTAGTTAGTATGTCTACTTGGAGTAATTCTATTCCTAATAGAAATGATTATTCTTCTGATCAAGAATATATGTTGGCTATGGAAGCATGGAATAATCAAAAACCAATTGCAAACAATAAAGCATCTATTTTATTATTAAATTCATATACAGAATGGAATAATAATAAACCAAAATTAGAAGATTATAAATCTGAAGATGAATATAATGTGGCTTTAAAAACATGGTCTAAATCTAATCCAATGACTCAAGTAGGGGCAATAAGTGCATCTACAATGGTTTCTATTGAAGAAATTCAAGATTATATGTATGAATATGCTTTAAATATTAATTCTAATTATACTAAAGATACTACTGAAGCTAAAGAAATACTTGGTGTAGTAATGTATAGTATTGTTCCTGATGAAATAGAAGGATTTGAAGATGAATTTTATACTAAAAATAATGAAATAAAGCCTGAAAGTTATGATTATGTTTCTATTGCTCAACATATTGCTAGTAATGATATAGATGAATATTTGATATCAAAAGAAAGACAAAATTATTTAAAAGATAGATCTCAAGAATGTAATTCAATTTTCTTAGCTAGTAATTTATCAAAAGATGAAACAGTAAAAATAATGGTTAATGAATTATCTTCATTTGGTGTTACTCAAGAAAAATATGATTCATTTGGATATAATTATAGTTCTATAAAACATATGTCTATAACTTCAATTATTACATTTAGGAATAGATTAGATTATGAAATTAGTTTATTAGATAATAAATTAAATAATAATGAAATAAGTCTAGATGAATATAATAAACAAGTCAAAATTACTACAGAAGATTTAGTAAGTGAAATATCTTCTTCATTATTATCATCTTTACCTAGTGAAGTATCTGATGCTTTACAAGAAGTTGGTCAATTAGATTTATTTAGTTTAGTTGTTGGCTCAATTTTTTATAAATTAGCAGGTTTATTATTACCTATAATTTTTATGATTATGGCTTCTAATAATTTAATTTCTGGACAAGTCGATAGTGGTTCTATGGCATATATATTATCTACTTCTACTAAAAGAAGAACAGTTGTCTTTACTCAAGCTGTTTATTTAATTGGTTCATTATTTTGCATGTTTAGCTTGTCTACTATTACTGGATGTGTATGTTTAAGTTTAATTAAAGCTGATGTTGATTTAACTTATACTAAATTAATTTATTTAAATTTAGGTGCATTCTTTGTTTTATTCTGTTTATCTGGATTATGTTTTTGTACTTCTTGTTGGTTTGATAGAAGTAAAAGATCAATGGCTATCGGTGGAGGTTTATCAATTTTTGCTTTAGTGGCAGCAATGCTTGGATTATTTGGTAGTCAAGTAATTCCATCAGTAGTTAGATTAGATTCTTTAAATTATTTTAACTGGGCTACAATAATTTCTTTATTTGACGTTATTTCAATTATTGACGGTACGAACACATTTATATATAAATATGCGATCTTATTTGGCTTAGGTTTAATTGGATATATTGTTGGTTCTGAAAGATTTATTAAAAAAGATTTACCATTATAGAGTTTATTCTCTATAATGGTTTTATAGGTATTAAATATGTTTGAATATATAGAAAAATGTAAAAAATTTGAAAAATTATCTACTTTTGAACGTTTTGCTTTATTAGCAAATAAATCTCTAATTATTACTAATAAATTATCTGAATTAGGTTTAAATGTTAATGATTCATTCTCTTTAATTGCTACTTTTATTCTTGGTTCAATAGTTAGTGATGGAGAAGTAAATGAAAAAGAATTTTTACTAATGTATCCAGCTTTATTAAGAACTTTTGGTGATAATTTTGATTTTGATTCGATTAAAGAAGCATTTCAAAATGATTTTAAAACAAGAAATGAATTAAAAAATTATTTAAAAGATATATTATCTTTATTAAATAGTGTTTCTAATGAATTAAAAGAAGATATTATTGATATTTGCTTTGCAATAGTGACAATAGATGGTAAACTTTCATTGAAAGAAAGGATTTACATGAGAAAACTTTTTAGTGTTTAATTATGAATTATTTTGTAGGGATATCATTAGTATTTATTGTTGGTTGTAGTTTAGGATGGCTTCTTGAATTGTTTTTTAGAAGAATTGTTCATAAAAAATGGATTAATCCAGGCTTTTTAGTAGGTCCTTGTTTACCTTTGTATGGAACTGGTTTAACATTTTTATATTTAGTTTCTAGTATTAATTTATCTTTTATTAGTTCTGAAATTGTTAGAGCAATTGTAGTAATTTTATTATTAGGAATTTTAATGACTTTAGTAGAATATATTACTGGTTTAATTTTTATAAAAAAAATGAAAGTTAAATTATGGGATTATTCTTCTAGACCTGGTAATATTCAAGGTATTATTTGCCCATTATTTTCTTTCTTTTGGTTAGTTATCGCTGCTATTTATTATTTATTTATTCATAAATATATAATTTATATAACTGATTTTATTAATAATTATCCAATATATGCTTATTTTGTAGGAATGTATTTTGGTGTGATGGGAGTAGATGTATTCTATTCATTCCAAATTGTTAGTAAAATTAGAGCTTGGGCAAAAGCAAACAATTATGTTATTAAATATGAAGAATTAAAAGAAAGTATTAGAGCTAAGGCTATTGCTTTAAAACAAAAAAGACATTTTATATTTTCTTTTAAAACTAAAAATGGTATTGATGCTGAATTAGAGCATTATAAACAAAATGATTTAAAAAAATAATTTATTTATGTTAATATTATTAAGTTAATAAAATTTAAAGCGTTTAATATATGTTAAAAATGTATATTAAATGCTTTTTTCTAGGAGTTTTATGAAATATTTTACAAAATTAGAATTAAGCATGTTTATATTATCAATTATATTGATTATTAGTTCTTTTTTTATTTTTAAAAATAATCAATATTTATATTTAGTTGGTTCACTAATTGGAATTACTTATTTATTATTTTTATCTAAAGGAATAATTTTTGGTCAAATATTAGGAATAATATTTTCAATATTTTATGGATTTATTTCTTATTCATTTAAATATTATGGAGAAATGATTACTTATTTATGTTTGACTTCTCCTATGGCGATAATTAGCTTAATTAGTTGGATAAAACATCCATCTAAAAAAAATAAAAATGAAGTAGAAATAAAAGAATTAAATTTAAAAATGAATTTATTAATTATTATTGTAGGAATTATTGTTACTATTATTTTTTATTTTATATTAAAAGCTTTAAATACTTCTAATTTAATTGTTAGCACTATAAGTGTATTTACTAGTTTTATTGCAGTAGGTTTTACTTTATTTAGAAGTAGATTTTATGCTTTAGGTTACGCCTTGAATGATATTGTTTTAATTATATTATGGTCTTTAGCATGTGGAGAAAATATATCTTATTTACCAATTGTAATTTGTTTTGTAACATTTTTTATTTTTGATGTTTATGGTTTTATTAATTGGACTAAAATGTTAAAGAATCAATTATCATAAATATCAACATTTGAAATATGATTTAATCCTTTATTTTTAATCCAATAATTAATTAAAATAGGAGTTTCAAAACTTAACATAGCTATCCAACCAACTAATGTACATAAAGCTGCACCATTTATTCCATATAGAGGTATTAATATATAAGCTGCTATAACTCTAAATATTATTTGGACAAAAGAAGATAAGAAAACAATATTTAATTTACCTAATCCTCTAAAATATGATTGTTCACCATTAGTAAAGCCAGGTAATATATATAAAAATGTCATAATAAATAAATAACTTATACCATATGGATAAACTTCTTGATCATGAGAGAATAGTTTTAATAATGGTACTTTAAATATTCCTATTATTATTGCAATAAAGATGGTATAAATGATTTCCATTAATAAGCCAATTAAAAAACCTTTTTTATATCTAGAAATTTCTCCTGCTCCACGATTTTGAGCTAAAAAGACTGCACTTGCATTACCAATACATATTGCAGGAGTAATAGCGTAATCATCAATTTTAGTGCCAATATTATATCCACCTTGTTCAGATATAGGTAATAAATTAATTTTAATTTGAATAAAGGCTTTACCTACTTGTAAAACGATTTGTTGCATTGCACTTGCTAAAGAATATGTCATTGTTTCTTTAAATAAAGACCAATTCATTTTAAAATCAGATAATTTAAATTTAAATAATGTTGGATTCCATAATCCATAAATTATACACACTATCATAGATAAAAATTGAGAAATAGTTGTAGCTAACGCTACTCCAAATACTCCTAAAGAACAATATTTAACAAATATAAAATCTAAAACTATATTAACAATTGATGAAAATATTAAAAAATATAATGGTCTAATAGAATCACCAACACTTCTTAAAGCCGCACTATAAACGTTATAAATACCTGAAAATAATAAACCAATTAAAGTAATTCTTAAATAAATAATAGAATCAGATAATAATTCTTCTTTTACTTTCATTAATGATAATATTTGAGGAGCAAAAATAATAACTCCTAAAGATAAAATAATCGTAGTAACACTTATTATATCGATACAAATAGCTATTTCTTTTCTTAAAGTATCAAATTTTTTAGCGCCATAAAATTCACTCATTAATATATTCATGCCATTACATAAACCAATAACTAAAAAAGATAAGATATTAAAAACAGGTGTAGCCGCACCTACTGAATCAACAGCTTCTGTCCCACAATATCTTCCGACCACTGCCATATCAACTGTGTTATATAACAACTGAAAGATATTGCCGATAATCAAAGGTATTGTAAATAATAATAAAGCTTCTAAAATGTTGCCTTTAGTCATTTCAATCTTTTTCATAGCTAAATTATTATATTTCTTGATTAATTTAATGTAAACTATTTCTTGTTTTTTGCATAAATTAATGTAATGAATATTGGAATAAGCGCTAGAAATATATATATTAACGATAAAAAGAAAAAATTTATTAATGAAACTTATTTATCATTTATTAAAGAATTTAATTTAACACCAATATTAATATTATCTAGTGAAGATGTTGAAATATTAGGTAAATATTGTTCTTTATTTCTTCTTACTGGTGGAGATGATGTTAATCCATTATTATATAATGAAAAAAATATATCTTCTTATAATGTTGATCAAGAAATGGATTTATTAGATTTTAAAATTATTGAATATTGTGAAAAATATAAAAAACCATTATTAGGTATTTGTCGAGGTTTACAAGTTATTAATGTTTATTATGGAGGTTCATTATATCAAAATATAAATAAAATTCATTATCATAATGAAGCATATTTATTAATTAATGAATCAAGATTTTTTCCATATTTAAATCATAAAAAAATGAAAATTAATTCTTATCATCATCAAGGGATAAAATGTTTAGGAAAAAATTTGTTGCAAGTAGGAAAATCTAATAAGATAATAGAATTAATAGAGCATAAATATTTACCAATTATTGGTATGCAATTTCATTTAGAATTGTTAAATAATAATTTATCTAAAAAAATATTTAAATCATTTATTGATTTAGGGAGGTAATAATGAAAGATTTACAAGTAAAAAAGATAATGTTAGAAGAATTGAATCGTCAAAATAATCATGTAGAATTAATTGCTTCAGAAAATTTTGTTTCTAAAGATGTTTTAGAAGCTTGTGGCAGTGTTTTAACTAATAAATATGCTGAAGGTTATCCTTCTAAAAGATATTATGGAGGTTGTGAATATATTGATGAAGCAGAAACTTTAGCTATTGAAAGAGCTAAAAAATTATTTTCTTGTGAACATGTAAATGTTCAACCTCATTCTGGAACTCAAGCTAATATGGCAGTTTATTTAAGTGTTTTAAATCCAGGTGATACTGTTTTAGGAATGTCATTGGATGCTGGTGGCCATCTTAGCCATGGTCATAAATTAAATTTTTCAGGTATGAATTATAATTTTATTCCTTATGGTGTTAATAAAGAAACTGAATGTATTGATTATGATGAATTAGAAAGATTAGCTCTTTTATATAAACCTAAATTAATTGTAGCAGGAGCTTCTGCATATTCAAGAATTATTGATTTTAAAAGAATTAGAGAAATATGTGATAAAGTAAATGCATTAATGATGGTTGATATTGCTCATATTGCAGGTTTAGTAGCAGCAAATGAACATCCTAGTCCAATTCCTTATGCAGATTTTGTTACTTCTACAACTCATAAAACTTTAAGAGGTCCTCGAGGTGGAATAATTATGTGTAAAGAAAAATATGCTTCTATTCTTGATAAAAGAGTTTTTCCTGGCGTGCAAGGTGGACCTCTTGAACATATTATTTTAGCTAAAGCTGTTTGTTTTGGTGAAGCTTTACAAGATGATTTTAAATTATATATTAAACAAGTTAAATCTAATATGCAATCTTTAATTAAAGCTTTAAAAGAAGAAGGTTTTAGAATAGTAAGTGGTGGATCAGATAATCATTTATGTTTAGTGGATTTAAAAAGTAATTGTTCATTAAATGGATTAGAAGCTGAAACATTATTAAATAAAGTTGGAATTGTATGTAATAAAAATACTATTCCTTTTGATCAAGAAAAAGCTAAATATTGTTCTGGTATTCGTTTAGGAAGTCCAGCAATGACTACAAGAGGCTTTAAAGAAAAAGAATTTTATCAAATAGGAATTTATATTTCTCAAATATTAAAAAATCCTAATAATGAAGAATTATTAGGACAAATAAAAATTAAAATAGAAGAAATGTTGAAAGATTTTCCTTATCTTATTTGACTTCATATTTTTTATAATATGGTAATAAAATACCTTTATAATTTTCTTTCCATGGTTTATTTTTACCTAGATAATGAATTATAATTGTATTTTTTTCTACCCATTCTAAATCTATTTTATCTTCTTTTTGTGATAAATTATGTAATTTAATCATTTTTTCGCTTAGATTATAAATATAAGTATTTAATAAAAGAATTTTTTTACCATATAAAGTTGAGATAACATCTTGATCAGGTAAAGTTAATAAATATTTTTTATCTTCAATAAAATTATAAACAGCTTCTTCATTTAAATGTTCTCTTAAAGTTGATAAATTAATCATTAAAACACCAGTATTTATATATTCATTATCTTTTTCAGCCCCATTTTTAATTTGATTAATTCTTTTTAATAATTTTTTTATATTAGTGCAACCGGCATAATAATTTCCTTCAAAATTAATATTATATAAATTTGATAAATTTCCTTTAACTATGATATCTGGATCTAAATATAAAATTCTATCTAATGATGATGGTAAATATTTACTAGCAAATATTCTATAATACATTTCATAAGGATATCTTTTAGTTATAGGTGCATTTTTAAAATCTTCTTTAGAAATATTTATAATAAAATATTTATTAGTTTTATCTAAATAATTATCATATTTTTTAATATCTTTTAATGTAATATCATTAGAAAAAATATAAAAATCAAATAATGTATTTTTATTATTATCATTAATAGATCTTATTAAGCTAATTAGATATGGTAAATAATTCTTATTAAGTGTTACTAAAATGTTCATTTTTTATCCCTCTTTGATATAAGTATATTTTAAATTTTAATTTCTTACAATCTTATGTAGCGGTTGCTTTAAATTTATGTTAGTATTTATATAAATTAACGGGGGTAAAAAAATGACAAACAAAGAAATAATCTCTTATTATGGAAAAACATTAGATGAATTAGAAGATATTTATTCAAAAGTAAAAAAAGACAATAAGCTTGATTTAAGTGATGATAATATTTATTTAGCAATTTCATTTGTTAGTAAAATTATTGGTTTAAATTCTATTTTTACTGATGAATTTATTGAAGAATATAATATTAAACCAATGGTAAATTTAATTGATAAAAAAAGTTTAATGATACAAGCAAGTCATTATAGTGATAAAAATTTATTTTATGAATTTTTTGAAGTAGTTTATTCTCAATTAAAATATAGATATAATCAAATATTAAAATATGAAAAAATGTCAAAAGAAGAAAGAAAATTATTATTAATTACTATTGAATATCATATGTATTTATATAATAGCTTAAAAGATTATTTAGATACTGATTCAGAAGGTAAATTTGTTAAACAAATTTTAGAAATAATGTCAATTATTAATCTTTATAGAATTGTTAAAGAAGATGATATAGTTTGTTTAGGTAGTAAAATTACTTATATGGATAGTGTAGATAATGAAGTTAAAGTGGCTAGAATTGTTTTGCCTAGTCATGCAAATGGGATTAATAAATTATCTTTAAATAAATATAGATTGTTAATTAGTCATAAAAAAAATGATGTAGTTTATTTAGATTATTCTACATCATATTTCATTCGTATCTTAGATATTGATAACAAAATGGATTATTAATTTTGCTTTAAATAATTTCCTAATTCAGTAATATTTTTTGATTTACCAAAAACAAATAATTCGTCACCAGGTAATATTTCATCATTAGCTTTAGGGTTGATAGAAAAATTGTTTCTTCTAATTAATAATAAGTTCACATCAAATTTATTACGAGCATCAATTTCAAATATCTTTTTTCCTTTAAATGTATTTGGAACAGATAAATCTACAACACAATAATCATTTGCTAATTCAAAATAATCAACAAAGTCAGGTGCAGATATTCTAGTAGCTAATTTTGCACCTGCTATTTTTGTTGGAGAAATAATATCTTTAACGCCTAATTTCTCTAAAATAGGAACATAATTATCTTTATCACATCTAACAGTAATATCTTTAATACCTAAATTTTTTAAAGTAACATATGTCATAATTGTTCCTTCAAAATTTTCACCAAAAGATATGACAGCATGATCAGCGTTTTGTACACCTATACTTCTTAATGCTTTTTCAGAACTTGAATCAGCTTGATAAGCTTGTTCAATAATATGGGAAGCAGTTTTTACTGCATCCATATCAGTATCAATACCAATAATATCATTTGTATATTTAGATAATTCTTCAATTAAAGATAATCCAAATCTACCTAAACCAATGATTGCAAAACTTTTTTTCATATAATCCTCCTACCCTATAATAACATTTTCTTCAACAAATCCAACTTGATCTTTTTTAATTACTTCATGCTTTTTATGGAATAATGAAATAAATAGAAGTGGACCAAGTCTACCTGTAAACATAGTAACACATATAACTAATTTTGATAAGGTACTTAATAATGGAGTAACACCTAATGTTAATCCTACAGTTCCAAAGCCAGAAACAACTTCAAAAAATATTTGTAATAAATCAAAATTATTTTTTTCAATAGTAGCAATTATAGTAGATACTATAATAATAAAAAATGTTGAAAATGAAGTTAATATAAATGCTTTTGAAACTTGATCATTAGGTATTTGTCTTTTAAATACATGAATATCTTTATTACCTTGAGCATAATTTTTAAACGCAAGAATTAAAACAAAAAATGTTGATACTTTAATTCCTCCACCAGTTGATGCAGACCCTGCTCCTACAAACATAAATATAAACATAATTATTTGACTAGCTAATGATAAATTATTTAAATCAACTGTAGTAAATCCAGCAGTTCTTAATGAAAATGATAAAAATATCGCATCATGTAAAGATACTGTATCAAAATTTAATAACTTAATTAATAAAGCACCTACCACTAATAAGATAATTGACATGGTTAAAACTATTTTTGAATGTAAGGATAATTTTCTAAAACTTCTTTTTTGGATAATATCAAAAATAACAATAAAGCCTATTCCACCTAAAAAAATCATTAAACATATTGAGAACATAAATAAATAATTATTTGAATAATTTATTAATGAACTAGAACCAAATAAATCAAATCCAGCATTATTAAATGATGATATTGCATGAAATAAACCATATCCAATAGATTCAGCTAAAGATAAATGCTCAATAAAATATAAACTAATAAAATTTAAAATAAAACCAATAAATTGAATAATTAAGGCAGTAGTAACAATTTTAATTAACATATTTACTATTCCACCAACTTCATTTTGATTTAAAGCTTCTTTTAATAATGAACGTTGATTAAATGTAATTTTAAAACCAAATAAGATAGCAATAAACATCATTATAGATACAATACCTAAACCACCTATTTCAATTAAAATAGCTAAAATTACCCTACCAAAAATATTTAAATGTTCTGCTAAATTACTTACAGGAGTTAACCCTGTAACACATATTGCAGAAGTAGATAAAAATAAAGAATCTATATATGATAACTTATTATCTGTTTGAGATATAGGTAACCATAATAAAAATGATCCAATAAAAATAACAATCAAAAATGATAAAAAAATAAAAATGAATGGTGAAAGACGAATTTTATTTTTTAATTTCTTATTCATGTTTTCTCCTAAGTAAAACCAAAATTAGTTTTACTTTATATATTTTATATAAAATATAAGGTAAAAAACAATAACTTTAGTTGAATTACAAATATATTAAAGATAAAATATTAATTGTTAAAGATAATGCAGGTATAATTTAATGGCAAAATTTTTGCTTCCCAAGCAAATTATGCGGGTTCGATTCCCGTTACCTGCTCCAATCGATGTATTTATATCGTCATCTATATGGCGATATTTAAAAATATAAATTCATTGAAGAATATTATAAATATATTTTTTTGCAATTATTTTGGCGTTTGATAAATTTAGATATACGGAGGACAAAAATTTATGAAAGAAATTAGTGAAAGAATTAAATTGATAAGAAAATGTACTCATTTATCAAAAGAAGAATTTTCTTCTAAAATTAATAAAAGTGTTGAAGTTTTGGAAAAATGGGAAAATGATTCTGAATCACCATCGATTGAAGATATTTTAAAAATTTCTAATACTTATGGTATTTCTGTAGAGTTTTTACTAAATGGAAACGTTATTGATTCTGATAAGTTCTTTTTGGATAGAAAACTATCAAAAACTGATTTGATAGGTGAAATCAAAGAATTAATTTTTAATAAATTAGGATTTGACTTAAGCAAAGAATTAATTGAAAAACTATATCTAATTGCGCAATTAAACGATGATGTTTTCGCTAGAGACTTCAACCTAGAAAATTTAATTTTCTTTAATATAAATGACTTACTTGAAATTGGTGACTATGGCATTTATTTTAACATAGCAAAGAATTTTCATATTAATGGTTATGTTAAATTTGAAATGCTTAATCCTAATAAACACAATATTAGTTTTTATGAAGATGCTCTAAAACATGATAGAATAAATTTAGAAACTACATTTTTAAAATACACTAAAAGTAAAGAATTATGGAATGATGAGATTTTATTATGGATGATTAATCAAGGTGCTACATGTGTAGAATTAGTTAATATCGAAGAACATGAACATCATAATTGGTCAATAGACGGTTGCCCTAACGATAATACAACATACAAACCAATCTATCAAGAAAACCTCGTATTAACATTTTTGCTAAAGGCTGAATTGGAAAGAAAAGTAAACAAATAAATCATTTAAAATTTTTTATATTTTGAAGAGAAAAAATAAGTGAGATAATTTTAAATCTTATAGATATGTATAAACTTCTTTCTCTTGAAAAAGCTATTTTTATTATTAATTGTGATATTTTTCTTTATACAACATATTTTTTTGCATTTAATTGTTTAATCAAGCTTTGTTACCTACAAAAAGTTAAAACGGTCTATGCAATGGATGACAATTTTAAATCGGTTGAAAGTGTTGTAGAATATTCTAAAACAAGACATCTTGCTTGTTATGCTGATTATATTAGTGTTGCTAAAGAAGTTATGACTGATTCAACAAAAAGCAAGTTAAAAAATCTTATTAATTTTAAATTAAAAAAACATCCAAGATATAATCTAAATGATAAAAGATTAAAAATTTTAGAAAAGATTATTCAAATAAGAGTTTTAGAATTGCTTAATTAAGTAAGCTTCTTATTTTAAATATAAATTTCATTTATTATATCTATAATTTGAATAAATTAAATTTAATTATAAATAATAATTAGGGAACTTTTTGATGCGTTTTTTAAAAAAAGTTTCCCTATATACTTTAATAGTTAAATAAAATTATGATAAAATTTATTTGTAAAAATTTTTAATAGGAGGCTTATAAGATGGATGTACATTTTAATGAGATCCAAGAGCTATTAAGAAAAAAAGCAGATTTAAATGCTAGATTGAATCTTATGGCTTATGATGGAACACCAGAAATTAAACAAAATAATAATGGTAAATATCTATATATTAGAAAAAGAGTTGCAGGAAGATTGACGTCAACATATGTAGGAATTTATACTGATGAACTTTATAATCTTCTTTTAAAAAACGCTCAAGAAGCTCGTGAAATAAAAAAAGAGTTGCGAAGAATTGAAAAACAACTTGCTACATTAGGCTATTCTGAAGATGAGCTTCCTACTGAAGTAATAAATAATATTTTGTTTGCTAGAGCAAATATGAAGATGAATATTTATGATCAAGCTGTTTTAGAAGGAGTTGCAACATCTTTTCCTCAAACAGAAGAAATCATAGATAATGGAAAAGTAAATGGAATGACTGCTACTGATGTTCAAAAAATATTGAACTTAAAACATGCTTGGGAGTTTATTCTTGATAAAGATGTTGTAGCAAGTAAAACTGATTATTATATGCTGTGCCATATTGCAAGAATTATTAATGAAGGTTTCTTTATTGATGGTGGTCGTATTCGTGGAGTTCCTGTTGCAATTGGTGGTTCTTCATATGTTCCACCACTTCCTAATGAATTAGATGTAAAAGAAAAAATCCAAGAAATAATAGAAAAACAAGAGAATGCAATTGATATAGCTATTGATTTATGTTTGTATTGCATGAAAACACAAATTTTTCTTGATGGAAATAAAAGAGCATCAGTTATTTTTGCTAATCACTATTTAATTTCTCATGGAGGTGGTTTTTTGGTTATTCCAGAAAAAAAGGTTTCTGAATTTAAAAAATTACTTGTGAAATATTATGAAGGTGAAAATATATCAATAATTAGATCATTTATGAAGATAAATTGTTGGAAGACACTTAATTCATAGATTATTTGAAGTAGATTCAATAAGAAAATAAAAAAAGAATATGCCATTAACAATAGAATAAACAAAGCTAATAATGCTGAGAACTTTGATAAGAATGGAAATAAAATAGTTTATTCATCGAATGATAATCAATCACTAACATTGGGTGATTTATTTGGTGATATCCAATCTCGATTCATAGTAGATAATGAGCTAAAATAAGACTAAATATTTGAATTAAGTAAGAAACTATTATTATAAATAATAATCCTCAAGCAAAGCATTCATTTGTATTATTTCATGAGTCTATTAATAATATTTATAATCAATGCCAACAAGACCAACTTACTAAAGCAAGAGTAAAATTTAATCCAAATGATGTATTATTTGTAACTAAAGATAAAACTGGTCAACTCGTTTGGTTAGAAAAAGGAAATAAAGATGCAGGATTAGAGTATATTCTGCATGGTGACGGAAGAAGTATTGGTCATGCTTCTGATTTCAAAAAAGCTTTAGGATTAGAGTCCAACCAAGTATCAGGTTATTTACAAAAAGTAATTACACATGGAAGCATAGTTAGTAATACCATTAAACCTGTTGGGAATCGAATGGGATTTGAAAGGGTATATAGCTATCAAGGAAATTACTACATAGTTACAGGTATTGGCACGAATGGATTTATCATTTCTGCTTATCCACATAAAAAAGGAGGAAAATAAGATGTTTATAGTTAAATTAATGAATGAATTTGTTCATGGTGTATTATGGGTATGCGATGAAGATGGCATTTCAACTAATTATGATTTAATTGATAAGGATGAAGAATTAACAAAACTTAATGAAGAAACTAGAAAATTGTTTGATTCTTATTACGAGTTTGATTCTCATGATCAAGCATGTTGGTTTAATGAAGAATTAGAAAGAAAAACAAAAGATAAAATGTTAGAATTAATTCGAAAAATTAAAATTAGATTATCTGAAATTAATGATGGATCATTTATAGTTGAAGATTATGAAACTGAAAGATTAGAAAAATTATAAATTTTATGAATGAATTAGATTGCGTAAAATTAATTAAACCTTTTAAAGAGTTAAAAGTAGGAACAAAAGGGTGTATTGTATTGAAATATACTGAAAATGATTTTGAAGTAGAGTTTTTCAATGAAAATGATGAAACAATAGATATTTATATAATTTCAAGAGACTATCTAGATGTTTATTGAACACCAAAAGATGGCTATTTGAATAAAAATTAAAATTGCTTTATTTGTTGAATAATAATGCGAAATAATCATAGTGATTTCAGTTTAAAACGATACAAAAATAACAATGTAATGAAATACCAGTAAATAAGTGTAAATACTGGTATTTTTTTATTATTTTCTTTTCAATGCAAAATCTCTTTGTTGAATTTTGCCGATAAAAAAGATATGCTCACGAGCAAATTAAGATTTTAATTATTTTGTGATATAATCGTTTATGATGAAAAAGTGTAGTGAATTCATAAAGTTAGACAAACTTAAGAAGCTCACTACAAATATCAAAAATCTTATTTATAAAAATTGATTTTATCAATAATTTGTAATTTCTTGTTGCAATACATTTATTATTTTCTTTTTAATAATGTAATCATACCCGCTAAAATAAACCCAAATGTTATTCCACCGAAAACTACAACCATTTGATTTGATATACCAAAAATTATTGTAGAAATATTAAATGCTATTGAACAACCTAACAACATACTTCCTTGATATATTTTTTTTGATTTTTTTTCATTTTCATAAATACTTTCTATTATAGTTTTGTCAAATGATTTTGTTGTAACTTTTTCACCATTTAATAATTCATTTACACTTATTTTTAATTCATCACATAAATTTAGCATTATAGAAGAATCTGGCATTCCTCTTCCTGTTTCCCATTTGCTAATAGCTTTTGCTGTAATATTTAATCTTTCTGCTAATTGCTCTTGTGTCATATTGTTTTGTTTTCTGCATTCTGCTATAAATTTTCCAATTTTTTCTTGATTCATAATTCACCTTTTCTTATGAAATAAGTATAAATCTAAAATATTATTTTTTACACCTACTTATAGTAGACTTTCTAATTCTACTATTAGTAGATTATAAAAATATTTTTTTTCTTATTAATTGGCGTAAAAGTCAATTTGAAAAATTTAAAATCTAAACTAGTTCAATTAAAATATATAGATGAAAAATATGATTTAACAATTGAAAACTAAAAAGAATAGTTAAATGAAAGATTTTAAAATCTAAATATTGAACAAACAAAAGAAGATATAATACGTTTATAAAAGATACAACAAAACTAGATCTTTGGAGCAAAGAATTTAATTATAGAACATTGATGTAAATAATTAAAAGTATAGTAAGGTAATAATGTTTTTAATTCTAAATAATAAAGAATAACTTAAATTAATATTATTATTTTATTGTAAAAAAGAATGATTTTATTTTAATCAAAGTTTAGTTGTTATATATTACAAAATTTACAAATTAATAATTCAAATAATATTAGAAAGTAATACAAGTAGTTAGATATATTTTTTAAAAATAAATTGTATAACTATCACTATAGTGATATAATATACTATATAGAAGGTGATTAAATGGAAAAACAGATTAAAATTTATCATGGATCAGAAAAAAATATAATCAAACCTATTTTTGGTGAAGGAAAAAAGAATAATGATTTTGGATTAGGATTTTATTGTACAAAAGATATTAATCTTGCAAAAGAATGGGCTGTTTCTTCTTTAAAAGATGGTTTTGCAAATAAATATATTTTAAATATTGAGTATTTAAAAATTCTTAATTTAAATAGTTCTGAATATACAATATTAAATTGGATTGCAATTTTGGTTGAACATCGTTTGTTTTCATTAAAATCACCTGTTGCGCAAAGAGCAAAAAAATATTTGATTGATAATTTTGGGATAAATGTAAATGCATATGATGTAATTATTGGATATCGAGCAGATGATTCATATTTTGATTATGCTGAATCATTTTTGAATAATTCAATCACAGTTGAACAACTAGCAAAAGCGATGAAACTTGGAAAACTTGGAGAACAAATTGTAATAAAATCCCAATATGCTTTTTCTTGTTTAACATATGATGGGTTTGAAATTGCAAAAAAAGAAGAATTTTATGAGTATAGAAAAGTTAGAAATGATAATGCCAACAAAATGTATTTAGATATTCTTGAAGATGAAAGCGATGGTTTATATATTCGAGATATAATAAGATTGGAGATTAAAAACAATGATACACGCATACCAAGAAATATATCTAAGTAAATCTCAACAAGTATTAGGAGATGCATTTGATTACGCTATTAACTTTTGCCATATTATTGGTGATGATTTTATAAAACTTTTTTTAGTTAGTTCTATTAGTAAAAAAATAGAAGAAGGTGATGTTAAATATATATTAGGAAAAAGTGGTATTGATATAGTTTTAGAAATTGTTAAAGAAACTACTGGAAAAGTTATTGAAGCAAAATCTATTGAATCAATTAATCGCTCAAAAGAATATTGGATTGGTTGGGCTATAGGATACTATCAATGGTACTCTGATAGAAAATTCTTTGAGATTTTTCAAGCAATATCATTTAATGATTTAGAAAACATGTATTACACTTTACATGAAGCTGATATAAGTAAATTTGTAGAAATAATTAATCAAAGAATAAAAGATGTATTTCCTGAAACAAAATTAAAACATTTTCGTTTAATAAGTGGATGTTCACAGCTTGAACTATCTAAAAAATCAGGAGTAAGTCTTCGTTCTATTCAAATGTATGAACAAAGAAATAAAGATATAAATAAAGCAAGCGTAGAAACATTATACCGTCTTTCAAAAGTATTTGGATGTTCAATTGAAGATTTAATGGAAAAATAAGAAATAACATTTTATATATAATAATCAATGAAATAATCTTTTTAATATAAAAATAATGGAATAATAAAAAAATAATTAGTTATTTAATAGAAGATTATTTCTTTTTTTATTTTAAATAAATATTAAATCTATGTATTATTTGTTTTATTGTAATAGCAAAAATGTTTCATAAATGATACAATTAAAACGAATTGTAAATAGCGAAGGTGATTAATTGTTAAATAATCAGTTTCTTTATTTAAATATTTTTGAAGGAGTAAAAATATGAATAAGCAACAATTAGCTGCCAAAATTTGGAAATCAGCAAATGAAATGAGATCTAAGATTGAGGCAAGTGAGTATAAGGATTACATTTTAGGATTTGTTTTCTATAAGTTCCTTTCCGAGCAGGAGCAGAGATACTTAAAAAAAGAAGGCGCTACCGATGACGAAATCAAAGAAATTGAAGAATACAGTGATGAGGCTTCGTCAGTTCAAAGAAATCTTGGCTATTTCATTCATTACAAAAACCTTTTTTCAACTTGGTTAAAAATGGGTAATGATTTCAACGTAAGTAACGTAAGAGATGCAATTAATGCGTTTAACAGACTGATTAGCCCTACCCACAAAAAAGTCTTTGATGGCATTTTCAAAACACTTGAGACCGGTCTTGCAAAACTTGGAACTGATTCTGGTTCGCAAACAAAAGCAGTTAAAGAACTTATAAAGCTTATTAACGATATTCCTATGGATGACAAGCAGGATTATGATGTACTTGGCTTCATTTACGAATATTTAATTAGCAATTTTGCTGCCAATGCAGGCAAGAAAGCAGGAGAATTCTATACTCCTCATGAAGTGTCGATTTTGATGAGTGAAATTATTGCTAACCATTTGAAAGATAGAGATGAGATTAAAATCTATGACCCTACAAGTGGATCGGGGTCGTTGCTTATCAATATTGGTCAGAGTGTAGCTAAGCATATTAATGATAAGAATAGAATCAAATATTATGCACAGGAGCTTAAGGAAAACACCTACAACCTTACTAGAATGAATCTCGTTATGAGAGGAATTCTCCCTGACAACATCGTCACAAGATGTGGTGATACACTAGAGGATGACTGGCCTTATTTTGATGATAATGATAAGGAAAATACATATGAAGCCCTTACTAATTTGGATGCTGTAGTATCAAATCCTCCATATTCTCAGAAATGGGATCCTACTGGCAAAAAATCAGATCCAAGATTTAATGGTTATGGATTGGCTCCAAAGACAAAAGCAGACTATGCTTTCCTACTTCATGATTTGTACCACTTAAGAGCTGGTGGAATCATGACCATTGTCCTTCCACATGGCGTTTTGTTCCGTGGTGGTGATGAAGCTGAAATAAGAAAAAATTTGATTGAAAACAACAATATTGATGCAATAATTGGCCTTCCTGCAAACATTTTCTTTGGAACAGGTATTCCGACAATCATTATGGTTCTAAAGAAAAACCGTGTCAATGATGACATTTTAATCATCGATGCATCAAAAGGATTTATAAAAGAAGGAAAGAACAATAAGCTTCGTGCCAGAGATATAAAGAAGATTGTTGACTGCTATGAAAACCGTGCTGATATAGAGAAGTTCTCTAGAAAAATTAACCGTGATGAAATAAGAAAAAATGACTACAACTTGAATATTCCTAGATACGTAGATTCTAGTGAAGAGGCAGATAAGGTTGATGTATACGCTACTATGTTTGGTGGAATTCCTACAACCGAGATTGAACACGATTGCGATAAAGAATTATGTGCATTCAAAACTCTTAAAAATGAGCTTTTCACGACATCAGATATGCCATATGTGCAAACAAAAACTGAATCAGTTAAGGAAACAATCGAGAATAATGATGATGTTATAAAGTTCAAAAATGAATTCAAACATGCTTTTGATGGATTTGATGATTTTTTGTATGAAACATTAATTGATGGAATGGAGACAGTGACAATTGCTAAAGCTGAGACAGTCATAGCAGATGACATCTTCAGAAGAATGAAAGGTTTACCTCTTGTTGACGAATATGAAGCGTATCAGATTCTCGACGATAACTGGAAAAGCATCAGTACTGATTTAGAAATGATTCAGACTGAAGGCAAGGAAGCGATAATTAAAGTTGACCCTAATATAGTTACTAAAAAGAAGGATGGAAAAGAATCTGAGGTTCAAGACGGATTTGTTGGACATATAATTCCGTTCAAGTTAGTTAAGAAAACTTACCTTAAGGAGGATCTTGAGCAGATTAGTGATAATGAAAACCGTCTTTCTGAAATACAGTCCAAGTATGATGAATTTATAGAAGAAATACCTGAGGATGATAAATCAGGAGATTTCTTAAATGAAGACAACACCGCATTTGTTCCTAAAGAAGTGGCTAAGGTTGCCAAACAATATAATAAAGGGAAAAAACCTGAAGAATGCTCAGTGGATGAGATACTAGTTCAGGTTAATTCATTAATCAATGAAGAAAAGGAATTAAAAAAGCTTGTTAAAGACTTAAATATAGAATTAGATAAGAAAGCAATGGATAAAATCGAAAATCTAACTGTAGAAGAACAAGTTGAGCTATTGAAGATTAAATGGATAACTCCTATATTGACTGGAATTGAGAATATTCCTGGAACAGTAATCAGCTCACTCACTTCAAAGGTGTCAAAACTTTCTAAGAAATATGAAGAAACAATGGTTGATTTATCTTATAAGATTGAGACATCAGAAAAAGAACTCTGTGCAATGCTAGATGACTTGACAGGTGATGAATTTGACATTAAAGGCCTTCATGAATTCAAAAAATTACTTGGAGGTGGCAAAAATGACTGATTTAGAGTTAAAACCACGTCTTAGATTCAAAGGATTCACTGAAGCTTGGGAACAGCGTGAATTTGGTGATATTCTCGATAATGTAACTGATTATGTTGCTGCGGGTTCATTTGCTGATTTGGCAGCTAATGTTAAATATATTAATATACCTGATTATGCTCAATTGGTTAGAACTACAGATTTAAAAAGTAATTTTCTAAATAATGATTTCATTTATGTAAATAAACATGCATTTGATTTCTTATATAGAGTTAATTTAAATTCAGAATGCATAATTATGCCAAATATAGGTAATTGTGGTGAAATTTATTATATAAATCCAAATAAATTGCCATATAAGCATAATGTTTTGGGCCCTAACGCAATCTATGTTAGAAGCTCAACAAATAATAATAAATTTTTAAGTTATTCTTTTAAATGTGAAAGATTTCAAAAATTATTGAAACTTATAGTTAGTCCTAATGGTCAAACAAAATTTAATAAAACAGAGTTAAAAACATTAGATGTTTTAATAACCAATAAAATAGAGGAAAATAAAATTGGCGAGTTGTTCGATAATTTAGACAACCTTATCACCCTTCATCAGCGTAAGTTAAAAATTTTTTGTTCGCACAGATTTTTTGAACCTGTGCTTTTTTGTTATTCTTGGGAACAGCGTGAGCTTGGGGATTTATTAACAATAGAACGGGGAGGTTCTCCAAGACCTATTGATGCTTATCTTACTACGGAAGAAAATGGACTTAATTGGGTTAAAATTGGTGATGCACCAGAACAAGGACGTTACATTACGAAAACGGAAGAAAAAATTAAACCAGAAGGACTTAGTAAAACAAGAAGTGTTGTTCCAGGTGATTTGATTTTGTCAAACTCTATGAGTTTCGGAAAACCTTATATTATGTCAATATATGGCTGTATTCATGATGGTTGGCTATTACTAAGAGATACAAATAATTGCTTTGATTTGAATTTTCTTTGCCACTTGCTTAGTAGTGATCAATTACTATCTCAGTATAAATCTTTAGCAGCAGGAAGTACTGTTAACAATCTTAATAAAGATTTAGTTTCTAAGGTTACTATTAATCTACCTTCAATAGTAGAACAGAAAATAATAGGCAATTATCTAGAGTCATTAGACAACCTTATCACCCTTCATCAGCGTAAGCAACTTATGGAGGAATGAATAAAAATGATAAAAAAACAGCAAAAAGAACTATTTTATGAATATTTTGAAAGGTGGATAAGTGTATATAAAGAAGGCGCAATTAGAAAAGTAACAATGGATAAATATAAGTTGTCACTTTCTTGGGTAAAGAAATTAGCGCCTAAATTAAAAGTTTATCAAATTGATAGAAATGCATATCAACAGTTATTAAATGATTATGCTAAAGAACATGAAAGACAAACAACTATGGATTTTCATCATCATTTAAAATCGGCAATATTAGATGCTGTTGATGAAGGATTAATATTAAGAGATCCTACTAGAAAAGTTATTATTAAAGGGAAAAATCCATCAGAGAAGAAAAAGAAATATCTTAATCAATTTGAGTTACATACATTATTAAATGGCTTAAATCTTACAGGAGATGTTAATTATGATTGGCTTATTCTTTTAATTGCAAAAACTGGTATGAGATTTTCTGAAGCAATTGCTCTTACTCCAAATGATTTTGATTTTGTTCATCAAACATTATCTATAAGTAAAACGTGGAATTATAAAGATGGTGGAGGATTTCAACCAACAAAAAATAAATCATCAGTTAGAAAAATACAAATTGATTGGATGATTGTTTCACAATTTTCAGCATTAGTAAAAGATTTAGCAAAAGATAAACCAATTTTTATAAAAAAAGTAATATTTAATTCAACAATAAATGGTGTTTTAGCTAAGCATTGTAAAAAAGCAGGGATACCAATAATAACAATACATGGGTTAAGACATACACATGCATCGTTATTATTATTTGGTGGAGTATCTATTGCAAGTGTTGCAAAAAGATTAGGCCATTCAAGTATGAATACAACTGAAAAAACATACTTACATATAATACAAGAACTTGAAAATAAAGATGTTGATCTAGTAATGAGATCTTTATCAGGACTTTGTTAAAAATATAAAAAAGTTGCTTACGCTGATGAAGGGTGATAAGGTTGTCAAGTTTGGCAAAAAACGAGGATAACTGTTCCCGTTCTTCTGCTTGTATTGGTATCTGAATTACAATGTTTGCCATTACATTATTCATCAGTTTTGGATTGCCAACATAAGACACATATCCCTTTGCTACACTGTTCAAGGCTTCAGCTATCATCTGATTAGCCTTTACTTCATTTGAGAGTAAAACCCCACAAACATTGGTACAATAAAACTTTCCGGCTCTGTAATTAACTGTTCCGGCGTTTGCGCCATCAGTTGTCCAAGTAATTGCATCTTCATAAAGATAGTCTTTGTAGTATCCCATCAACCCTTTATCTTTGGTCTGTGAAGAATAGACTGGATAAGGCTTTTCGTCTGTTTCCGTCGTTTCTATTTGTGTAGCTGCAAGAACATACCCACGGGTAACTCTAAACAGTTCTGAAACATTACGCTGTTCCCAAGAATGACAAAAAAATTATCTTTAGATTTTGTTGGATAATTTTATTTAGATATTTTTTTTAATTTGATTTTTATATAAATGTCAATATAAAATAAAAGTGGCTCTTTCCAATAGCTATTGGCGAAGTGACTGTAATCTAAGGGAGGGGGCTATTTTTGATTAGGTTAAATGAAGATTTTCCAAACATTATTCTTTTAGATAATTTTGCAGTATTTATTCTTGATTCGACAATTCCATTTGATTCTTTAAACAATAATGCATTTATAACTGCATCATAATCTCTTTGTAAACCTTTGATAAATGAATTCAAATATTGTGAATTAAGATTGTTGGCTTTTATTATCCATTTTTCTAAATACTTTTTATTGATACTTTAATTGATGTAGGTCTATGAGATATTGTATTATATAACTCAAATCAAATATGTTTATATTATTCAACTAATAGTTTAACTGCTACTAAATTAAGAAATATCAATCTAGGTAGATCTGAAATAGTAGAACTATTAGGTGAAGAAGATACTGTAACTATTACATTAGTTTTGAAATAAGGGAAAAAGGTCAGTCTTAGCGATTGGCCTTTTGCATTTTTTGAGTGAAATTGTTTGCAAATTATTAAAGCTACATGCTTTTTACAAAAAAATGTAAAACTTTACAAATTATGCTTTACAAAAATGTAAAGTGATGGTATTCTAATATCGTGAACAGGAGATAAGCCTATGGAAATTAAGAAAAATTTAAAATCATTAGATGTTAAAATTTCAAAATTAGCCACTGAATTAGGAGTTTCAAGGCCTACTTTAGATGCTTATATTGAATATTATGAAAATGGACAACGAATACCTAATGAAGGATATCAAAAAATATTTGAATATTTATTCTCAGGTGAAAAGATTAATTCTGTAGAATTTGCTCAGAGATATGACTATGTTAAAAGAGTTATGCTTGCGGATGCTAGGACAGGAGCTGAACTAAGCATTCAGGCAAAAAGAGAAAATGCAGTTGTAAAGAATATAATTGATATATTAGATTCTGGAACGCTTGAAGAACCACTTGTGGAGTTCATTAATCTATTTATAAATAATAAGGATAAAGACTTAGTTAAGGCTATTTATTATTATTTTAATTTTACAAATGGATTTATTGATTTATCTAATGTTGATGTTGAAGAAAAGAATAAAGCTTTGTTTTCACAATTATCTAAATTATTCAATGACTATCAAAACGATTCTATTGAATTGCTACCAGATTATTACGAACAAATTGTTGATAAAAATAAAAGAATATTCGATAAGAAGAAGATTAAGGTCAATGATAGTGATATTATTGAGTATATAAAGAACAATTTGAATGAGTCTAGCAACCTAAACATAGAAGTACTAAAACAAATGATTGCATCAAGAGAGGATAAATAATATGTTAATTAGTAATTTTATAAAAAAAGAAGGACGTGCTTTACCAGTATTTATTTTATTAGATGTTAGTGGGAGCATGAGCGGTCAAAAAATTGAAACTGTTAATGTTGCTTTAAAAGAAATGATTAATAGTTTTAAGAAAATTGAAAATCCCAAAGGTATTGTTGAATTATGTTTGATTACTTTTGGTGGTGGACAAGTTAATGTAATTAAAGAACTATCTCAAATCACCGATTCAGATTCATATACCCTTAGTGCAAATGGTGATACTCCAATGGGAAAAGCATTTGAGAAAGTAGCTGAGATGATTGAAGATAAAAATATTGTTTCTTCAAGAGCATATACTCCAACTATTGTTTTAATTAGTGATGGTAATCCAACTGATTATAATCCTACTGGAAAATCCATTGAAGAAATCATGTCATGGAAATCACTACAAAAAGTTCATTCTGGTTTAAGAGCTTCAAAAGCTACTAAACTCGCAATGGGCATTGGTGGTGATGTTGATATTAATATTTTAAAAGCATTTATAAACAACAATGAAATCCCAGTTATTTCTGCAAAAGATAACAATACAATATCAAAATTCTTCGAATGGGTAACTATGTCTATAAGTGTTAGATCTGTAAGTACTAATCCTAACCAAGCACAATTAGAAGACACTTATATGTTCGATAAGGATGAAATTCAATTCTAATGTTGAATTCGGGTGATAAAGTATTAATAAATGGTAAGGAGTATGTTTTAGGAGCTAGGCTTGGTGGTGGACTAGAAGGAAACATCTTTGATGTTGAAGGACTCCCTACACATGTTATTAAAATAATAAATGATGATAAGTTAACTCAACTTCAAAAAAACGACATATATGAGCATTTAAAATGGCTTAAAGATTTAGGTTCAAGAAATAAAAATATACGTCAATGTATGACAGTTCCTAAAGCTCTTTTAGATGATTATCTTGGATACATAATGATTAAGGCTTCTGAGCATGAAAGCTTAAAAAAGTATATTACTGTTCCAGAAGAATTAGAACAATTTGATGATTGGTATGTAAATCATTATACATTTAAAAAGAGATACCAGATTATATGTAATCTCTTTAGTTCGTTAAGAGAAATACATTTGGCCGGACTTATTTTTACTGATTTGTCACCAAATAACATAATGGTCCATAATAAACAAAATCAAATTGTTTTTATAGATACAGATAACACAAGAAGAAGATCCGATTTGTATCATGGCGTATTAGGTACACCAGGATATATGGCTCCTGAAGTTTATCGCAAGCCTGATGAAGAGCTAGCTCAAAAAAATAAGATTGGAATAAATGTACTATCTAAAAATGGAAGATTGTCTTCAGAAACAGACATTTTCTCTGCTGCAATTATTGCATTCCAAATTCTTACTTTACAACATCCATTTATTGGTGATGAAATTGAAAATGGAACTCCAGAAGAGGAAGAATCTGCTTTGGAAATAAAAACAGATTATATTTTCAAACAAGGAACTTCTAATACATCTTCATATGGTTTAACTAGTAAGTTTGAAGAAATAACAACAAAAGAAATTAGAAATTTATTTGATAGAACTTTTGTAGCGGGAAAAGATAATCCATCACTAAGACCAACGGCTGAAGAATTCTTAGAAGCATTTCAAAGTGCTCTAGATTCTATAGTGGTTTGTCCACATTGTGGATTTGCTAGACTATATAACTTTAATAAAAATAATGAATGCATAAATTGTGGAGCTAGTTTCGAGAATAAAGCTTTTGTTGTTATATATAATGTTTTCCAACAAATGACTAGAGCTGAGGTAATAAATAATATAGGCAATTATCCTCTATTTGATATCTCTATGGATGCTTTAAGAGATATTGATGGAAAGTTACCACCAAACCATTTTGAAATAAGTAGAATTGTTTTAGAACCAGGAGAAGATAAAGCAAAGTTTTTATATTTAAGACACTTTGAAAACACCACTGATAGAAGTGCTAAATATGCTAGGGTTACTTTGTCTGATTCTCTCAATTCTATAAAGTTTGAAGTATTGAATAATTCGTTTGACTCAGCTTTCTTAGTAGAAAAGAATACAAGAAAAATGCTCCCTTTGAATAATGGCAAAGAGTTTCCTTTAGATAGATATGGAATTATATTTGAAACTAAGAAATTTGGAAAAGGTAATATTCAAATATTTTGTAAATTTGTGAAGGATTGATGATTATGATTTTTGAAACTAAGAAATTAAAACTAACAAGTAAGAATATTTTTGTTTATGCCTTTTCAGTTATGGGAGAAGGTAAAATAGAAAACCAAGATAGCTTTAAGATTTACTCAGATGAAAATCAAGTAATAATAGTAGTTGCTGATGGTTTAGGTTCTGCCGCATATTCTAAGGAAGGATCTCAAAAAATTACTGAAGTGGCAATTGAAATTCTATCAAATACTGATGATTTTAACGGTGTATATCTAAATATTCTTAATGAGTGGAAAAAAGAACTTGAAGGAAATATAAATCAATATGACACAACTCTTAAATTCTTGAAAATAAAGAATGAAATGATTGTATATGGCGGTGTTGGTGATGGTTGGATTTCAATAAAATCAGACAAAGGTCTAGTTCTAGTAAATATGGTTGCTGAAAATACATTTTCTAACCAAACTGACAGTATATTATCATTTAACCTAAAAGAAAAATTTAGTGTCAATAAATATGAGTTAAGTGATAGTCTTGTTGGCTTAGTATCAACTGATGGCTTTTCTGAAGATATGGATAAAGATAACAGCTTTGGATTATTAGATGGAATTGATAAAGAACTAGCAAATAATGAGGAATCCTTTATAGAAGATACAAAAAATACGCTCTTAAATTGGCCTGTTGAAACTAATAGAGATGATAAGACAGTGGTTATTTTTAAGATTGAGGAAGGAGAACAACGGGATGAATGATGTTTTTATTGGAAATAGTATAGTCGGTAACTTCAATCCAAGCGAAAGTATCAATCAAAATAACGACTATAAGATAGATAAAATTGATGGAATTCTTCATTTAATTTCTGGAATAGAAGATATTGTTCTTGATCCTATGGATGATGACGCTAAACTAGTTGTTAGTAACTTTAGTAATGAAATAGGTGAATTCAATGAATCAATATATAAAATAGATTTTAATAATGGAGTCGTTGTTGTTAACCTCTATGTTTATACTGATGTTCAAAAACTATTATTGGATTCACAAAGCCTTTGTATACATTTGCGTAGAGATGCAGAAAAACAATTTTGCGGAGAAGGTCTTGGAGATTTTGGTACAGTAACAATTAATGAAATAGTTCCGTTTTTAACAGATATGTTTATTAATAATAAAAGCATTTTTGTTCATATGGATTCTAAGAATAAGAATGCTTTTCAAATGTTTGGCAAAAAATATAGAGCTAGTGTTTTGATGGAAAGACCAGGTGTTTATATTATCGATAGATTTTATAAAACATACAATAAAGAATATTCTTTTGAACTAACTCAAATATACGGAAATATTAAGTTTGTTCTTTGGAGTGAATCAACTGAAATTGCAGGTAATCCATCTATTAAACTTGATGAAGTAAAGACAAATGATGTTTTTAAAGCATGGAATGAATACATGGATTTTGAAAGAAGATTGTACGAAGATGATTTGAAAGATAATGGTCTAATTAAATACAATCAAATAAAAGTTAATGGCGATGAATTAATATTTGAGCTATCTGAATCAGTAAATGAGAAAAATGTAAGTAACATTGACTTTGAGATGTATTCATCTAATCCTGGCTTTTCAAGAGAATTACCAAATACGATAGATGAGTTACTTGAATTGAAAAAAATGAAAGGAAACTTTGTTGTTCATTTAGGTAAATGTCATAATGAAAATTCATTTACTGATAAATTAATCTTCGACATACCTAAACGTGGTTTTATAAATGATATGAAAACTGCAAGTGGTTACTTGTATGTGTCTGATATGAGCTTAAAAATAGAACAACGAAGAAGAAAAATGGTATTAGAAGCGATAGAATCGAAGAAAAATGAATCAGCTAATATTATTATGAAATTGAGTGACAAGAGTGTTATTGACACTGAATTAGGTACAACATATGGACCAACAAATGTAGAAGTATTAAAGAAAATGTTTGGAAATCCAAATGTTACGCTAAAGGAAACATATAGAGAAGCGATGTCAATCGCCTTAAATACTCCAGATATCGCTCTAATTCAAGGACCTCCTGGTACTGGTAAGACGACCTTAATTAAAGGTGTTATTACAAGATTAAATATGATGAATAAGAATTATAGAATTCTTGTTAGTTCAGAACAACATGAAGCATTATTTAATGTTGTAGATAAACTATCTCAAAATAAGTTTATTCCACCTTTTGTATCAAGTAAAAGATTTGATGTGGATGACGACGATGATAATGAGAGATTTGAAAAGAATGTAAAAGAATTCCAACAAAATTTTATTACGTTATGTAATGATTTATTGAGGGGTAGCAAGTCAAAACAATATCGTTCTATTCAATTAACAGAAATCGTATATTTACTTCAAACAATTAGAGATAATAACTATGGTAAAAACTATATTTCTTCAATAATTGATGAATTGAAGGATAAGCTTATCTCAATAGGTTATTATGGAGATTTAGAAAATGATTTTTCTTTGCTTCATCAATGTATAAACAAACCAAGTAGCGATATATCAAGTGATGACTATGATCCAATTATTAAAGCTATCATTAGAAAAATAGATTCTCAAAGAACAGATTTTAATGTTTTTACTGAAGATGATGGAATCAGACAATTAAAAAGTTTACAAACACTATTACTTAATAATGACTATGAAGATTATGCCTTCCCTAATGACTTATATGAAAAACTGGTTTCAAATGATAATAGCTTAATAAAATCTGTTTTTGAAAAATATAAGAAGCATGTTGAATACTTGAATAATCAGTTTATTCCTCATGAGGTCAATGAATTTGAAGAAAAACAATTACAAGCCAAGGATGTTATTGAGACAATTTCTTCAAAGATTTCAAAATTATCAAGAGGCAAGAAAAGAGATTTTTATGAAATAGTAGAAAGTTTGTCATTTAGGTTAAATGATATTGATTCATCCTCTGAAATAATAAAGAATTATACTACAGTAATAGGTAGTACATGTGCTCAAGCAGATAGGAGTAGGGATTTAGTTGAATTACATAAAAATAAATATGATTATGTAATCATTGATGAGGCGGCAAGGGCAAATCCACTTGATATCATGATTCCTATGATGATGGGTGTTAAAGTAATCTTAATTGGTGACCATAAACAATTACCTCATTATATTGAATCAAATTTTGTAGGCAAGTTTAAAAATGAAAAAGACAAGTATTCAGAATTTGATGAAAGCCTTCTAACAAAATCATTATTCCAGATAATATATGAAAATTTGGAACTTGCTTATAAAGAAGGTAGAATCAAGTATAAACGTACAATTAGAATAGATGAACAACATAGAATGCATCCTGTAATTGGTAATTTCATTTCGGAAGCATTTTATGATGGAGGAATCACTAATGGCGAAAAGACAGTTAATCATATAAACGACTATCATGTGTTTGACAATAAGAATGTTGTATGGGTTAATGTGCCTCTTTATGCTGGATTTGAAGAAAAGTCAGGGGATTCTTCATTAGAAAGAGAATCTGAAGTTAATAAGATAATTGATATAGTTAAAGAATTAGTTAAGAAGAATCCAAATAGAAAACTTGATTTAGGTATTATTTCGTATTATAAGGGACAAGTTAACTTATTAAGGTCTCGATTAAAAGAGTCATTTCCTGAAGGATTATTCACAAATAGGATTGATGAAATGTGTAATACTGTTGATTCTTATCAAGGAAAGGAATTTGACATTGTTATTATTTCAGGCGTTAGATGCAATAATTATGTGACTCCTGCGAAGAGTCTAGGATTTATTCAGTATTCACCAAGTAGAATTAATGTATCTTTATCTCGTGCTAAAAAGCTGTTAATAGTTGTTGCCGATGCTGATACATATCGTAAAAATGAGTATTTTCAAAAGTTTATTTATTATGTAAAGAAGGAGGGCTTCTATGAATAATTCAGAATTATTTAATCAATTTGAAGGTAGAGAAGTAGGTAAATTGGTATGGCCGTTCTTTAGATATAAAGCGTTGATACCTGAACAAATAGGTGGGGATCTATTCGTTTGGCTATATTTATCACTAGTTATTTTTGATAATCAAGGTAGAAATTTACCTGATAATAATTATGATGATGAAGTAAAACAAAATGTTCAAAAGATTTTAAATGAAAAGTTCTCTGCAGTTATTGATGCTCAAACAATGGAAAAGATTATCAATAATGCCGAAAGAGATTTTGTTGTTAAAGTTACTAATAAATCTGGCGGTAAATCTCTTCAGTTAAGAGACGATACTTTTTCATTTATTAATACTTATGAAAACTTATTCTCTGATAAATTAGATGTAAAATATATTTATCAAGATGCCATAACAGGTGAAGTACTACCATTTTTCGGAGACACAAGTGGACTTGAGGATTCAAAAGATGATTCTGAATTCATTAAACCAAGACCCGGTGTTAAAGAGCCTTCTAAGAAAGCAGTAAAGAAAGCTTATGAACAATATATAAAGATTAAGAAACATAATGAAGCTGATCCGATTGAAGAGATAGAGTTTGCAGAGGAATACTTTGATGAAGATGAACAAACATATCTTGATGATGATGTTGAAGAAATTACATTTAATGAAGAAAAGAAAGAATTAAAAAGCTTGAGAAATTACAATGTAGTATTCTTAAAAGATCAAAAATCTCTATTTAATTTAGATGTTCCTCTATATGTAATGGATAATGAAATAGTCGCTAGAAGTCCATTTGAAAAAAACACTAATCAATGGATGGATAAATGCCTAAAAAAAGGTAGAAATATTTCTGTTGATTTAGATGAAAAGCTAAAAGATGTTGAAAGTGTTTGCATTGTAGAAGAAAAGAAGATTGAAAACTTTATTGAAGGACATAAAAATGATTTTGCGTCTAGTCTAAAAGTGTTTCAAACATTATATAGAATGATTGATGGGATAAATGATGGTAAGCTTAGAGAATATGTTATAAATTTAGATTCAATGTTCACACAAAAAAATGAACTATTCTACTTTTATTGTGGTAAATACTTAGAAAGATTACTGAAAAAAATTAACTACAATAAGTCTGATGCCAACATTAGAAGTAATACAGATTATGAAGCATTTTGTAGAGAGTTAGATAGTAAACTTCAATATAAGAATGTTGAGTATAACTTTGTAAAAAGCATAAACATTTTTAATGATTGGAAAAAAAAATATACTAGAAGAGATGGCCGTGAATTTGCATCTTTTAAGGCAGATGTTGCTGACATTTTATTAAGAACAGATATTACTAATAGTCAGTTATTATATCCATCAATTATAAATGATTTATTTAATTTATATTCTTTAAGAAGTACAGTTGACCATGATGATGATAATGCAATCAATATTACTATAGAGCAAGATAAAGTTGATAAGATCACAAAGTTAACTAAAGTGTTGTTTGAATTGATTTAGGAGGAACCAAAATGAGCAAAAAAGATAAGAAGAAACAAAACAATAATAATTCAAATCAAAATAATAAACAGGTTGAGAAACCAACAATTGTGGTAAAACCATCTAATGAAATTCAAACAACTGAAGAAGGTGAACAATTATTAAACGAATCATTAATTAAAGTTGAAGAGTATTGCGTTAACAAGCAACAAGAAGCTGATGAATATTATAAAAATAAAAAAGAAGAAGCCGATAAATTAAAAGAAAATGCTGAGCAAGACATTCAAAAACAAGTTGATAAGGCAGTTCAAGTAAAGTATAAAGAGATGAAAGAAGAGATTGATGATGCAAAAAAAGAAGCAAAGTCAATAGTTTCTACTGCGGAAAAAGAGGCTAAAGAAAAAGTCACATCTTTAGAAGAGAGAGAACATGAATTAGATACTAAGTATGAAGAATATACTAAACAAGTCGTAGAATTAGAATCTAATAAGATTTCATACAAACAAGAAGTTCTTGAAAAAATTAAGGTAGAGATGTCTACCATTACCGCAGAAAAAGAAAAGCTTGAAAAAGAAATTGATTCTATAAAATTAGATGTACGAAAAAAAGATAATGATATAGCAGCTTTAGAAGAGGATATAGCCTTTTATGAAGAACAAATGTCTTCGAATTCGATTAGGAAGGCAGAAATTGTTTCTTATAAGACTCAATTGGAAGATTTACAAGTATCATATGGTAAATTAGAACAATTATATAAAGAACAAAAAGAAAAATTAAATTCCTTAACTTCACAAATTCTTCTTTATGGTGATGATCCTCAAAAAGCATTGAAAGATAACGCTGAACTATTAAAGAAGAATACAGAGCTGCAAAATCTAATTGCTAGCTGTCCTTCAAAAGAAGAATTAGCCAGCTTAAGAGAAACAAATAAGAAGTTTGAAGAATTAAATAATAAACTTGAGTTAGTTAGTGCTGAGAAACTTAGACTTGAATCTGAAAATATAGATTTAAAAGTTTCTAAAGATGAAATCGAGTCTTATAGAAGGTTTATTAAAATATTAGAGCTTCAAAAATATGAGCTACAAAAAGAACTCGAAAGAAATATTGAACTATATAGTAATAGTACAGAAAAAGTATTTGCTAGCCTATCTTTAATTGATAAAACAACTTGTAATGATTATCCTTCATTCAAAATAACATTAAAACAATTATGTGATAGATTTAGAGGTTATTTAGCTAATAGACCAAGTAACCCATTATATTATGAAGAAAAGACTATTAGAACATTTATTGCAGGTTTTGCTTCATCAAGATTAATGATCCTTGAAGGTTTGTCTGGTACAGGTAAGTCAAGTTTGCCAAGAGCTTTTGCTGATTTTATGGGGTCAAAGACTATAGAAGTTCCAGTTCAATCATCTTGGAAAGATAGAAATGATCTTTTAGGCTTCTACAATGACTTTAAAAAGCAATATAAGGAAACTGAATTCTTAAAGGCTCTTTATTCAGCCACACATGATCCTAACAACATTTATGTTATAGTGTTAGATGAAATGAATCTTTCACGTATTGAGTATTATTTTGCTGATTTATTATCTGTACTTGAAAAGCCTAATATTGATGACTGGAAAATAGAATTGATATCCGATTATGCAAGTATCACTCAACAAGTTGATGCATGGCCAAAGAAGATAATCGAAGGAAAACTACAAATATGTGATAATACATGGTTTGTAGGAACTGCAAATAAAGATGATTCTACTTTTATAATTACAGATAAAGTTTATGATAGATCTGTTGTTTTAAATTTCGATAAGAAAGGTGAAAAAGAAAAGATGGATAATTCTTTACCTATTCAAATGAATAATAATGATTTCCAATCACTACTTAGATCTGCATCAAGATTCAAAAATGCTACTGATGAGAAAAAATATCTCGATATGATTGGTAATCTTGATAATTTTGTAAAAGATATGTTCCAAATCACATTTGGTAATCGTATATCTAATCAGTTAGAAAAGTTTGTTCCTGTATATTTAGAGTGTGGTGGAACTATTGATGAAGCAGTTGATATTATGTTCTCTAGAAAAATTCTTCGTAAGCTTGAAGGTATATATGATGAGGATACAAAAACTAAACTTGATATGCTAAAAGATGAGATTGAAGGTAAGAATTATAAAATGCCTATTACTATAGCGACTATATTGCGTATGATAGAAAAGATTTAAGGTGATCTTATGAAAACAGAGATAACAAGAAAAGATGAAGAGAGGTTTTTAAAGCTAAAGATAGCAGATAATCCTGTTTTTAATAATGCTTTAACTTTTGATGAAATTATTAATTTAATAAGTGAAGGAAGCATCCCTCTTCAAGTTTCTGATGATGATGGTACAAAGGTTCTTGATGATGAACAGTTTAATGAAATCAAGAGGGTCGTTCCTTTTTTATTAAAAATAATTGATAGACCTAGATCATTTATAAAATCATTAGAAGAGAAAGTTCCTGTTGAAACAGCTAAAAGAATCAATCATAAAGCAATATCTAAATTAAGTAAGGATAGTAATGACTGGTATGCGAGGACAATTTTATCCGTTAAGCCTAAAAACATTGTAGCTGATATAAATGAGGAAACAATAGATTTATATGAAAATAGATTTATTTGTTCGTTAACTGATAGAATATCTAAGTTAGTTGCATCGAGAAGACAATATTACCAAGAAACATTAAAAAGCATTGATGATAATAGTGCAATTTGGGCTATGGATAAAGACTATCATACTACAAGTTCTTTTCAATTTTTCAATAAGATAACTAAGTATAGCAACACTTTTTCTCATGATGATAATTTTAGAGATAAAGTTGCCGCAGAACTTGAAGCGATTGAGGATGTAGAGAAAAAAATACGAATCATAAAAAGAAGCGATTTTTATAGAGCTTTACATAGAAAAAGAAAAGTAACTAATCCAATTCAAAAAACAAATATTTTAATGTTTGAATTTAACTATAATCAAGCATATAAACTATGGAAATATTTAAATCAAATACATGAAGAAGACAAGCTTGAAAACAATGTAGAAACGATAGAAAGTGAATTAAATGGCTATTATTCATTATATTGTCTTTTATCAGTACTTTCTGCAATTCATGATATTGGTTTTCGAGAAATCTCAAAAAATACCATTCAATATATAGATAATAATATTAAAATTAAAAATGATTTAGTTTTTGTTAAAGATGGAAATAAAATGACTTTAACAATGCATTCTAATGAAATACATCTATCTTACAATTATGATGAAAAGATAAACGGCTGGGATGAGTTTGTATTTATTCCAGATTATAAAAATTTTGAAGAATTGAATAGAAGTGAAGTCTCTGACTATACTGAAGAAATATTAAATGAGCTATCTACAAGAGAAAAAAGGACTAATATAACGAGTAAATACGCTTTACTATCATTAAACGTTAATAGATGCTCTGAAGATAATACTTTTTCTGATAAAGTATATAAACGACTTTATGGTATTGGAACAAATTATTCTTCAGAAGAAAAAAAAGATAATCTCCTAAAGTGGGCAGATTATAAAACTGGTATTTCTATTATTACTCCTGTAAATTTACGTAATAATTTCTTGCGAATAGAGAGAATAATTAATTACCATTTGATTAGAAATACAAATATTACATCACCATTAAAGAAATGTCCGCTATGTGGAGGAATTCATATTACGGCATCTAATAATCAAAATTATTCATGCCACGATTGTCACCATAATATATCAATAACATACTGTAATTCATGTGATCTAACCAAAAAAAGACCAATTATATGGATTAAATATTCTGATGACAAATTTTTGCAAAGAGATGATGTAATTCGTGGAGATTTTGCAAAATATAAAGTATACGATAAAATAAGTAAAATTGAGACAATCATGGGCGAAAAAGCTACTACATCATTTGAATTGTTTAAAGATACAACGGGCTGGAAACTTAAGACGATTTGTCCACATTGTGGTATAAGACTTGGTGATAAAACAGAAGAAGGTAAGAATTAACTGTCACGCCTGTCACAGTAGTTTCGTGTCTCGACATGTAAGCTTTAAAAATACGGTGCTAGAGGGTGTGCCTTCATTTATAGATGGTGCATTGTATCATAATTGCTTGCTTTACACATGTTGCGAATGTAAATTCAATAGTCATGGCAATAATTACGGGCAATTTATATGTAAAAAAAGATTCAAGGATTTGCAACTTGATGGAGACACGTTAGTAAAAATAGAAAACCTATAAATGTCAATATAAAAGTCTCACATTTGTCAATTTAAGATTCCTCAGTTTGTATAGGTTTAAGTTTATTTTTAATTCTATAAGATTGACCAGTAATATTAAATAAATAAGAGAAATGCAAAATTCTATCTAATATTGCTTTAGTAATCATTTCGTCATTACCAAGAATAGTTGGCCATTTATCAAATTTAGATATAAACATTTTTGAAGCAATATCACTTCTTAAATTAAATAATTCATTTAAGAATTTAATATTTCTATCAATTTGCTTATTAATTAACTATTCATCGAAAATTCGTAATTAATAATTAGCTAATCTTTTTAGATAAATTTTTGATTTGAAGATAATTTATTTTTTTGTCACAAAATAATCATTAATAATATGATATTATATATTTGATTTTTAATGATAGGAGAAAATTTGTAATGGATTTATTTGAAAATTGGATTAATAAAAAAGATGAATCAAAATGGATTAAAAGAGCGTTAACTGATAAATCATATAAAAATGAGTATCAAAGAGAGAATAGTAAAGAATATATAGGTTTAGTAAATACCGATCTTGCTACATATGGTGATGCTGTAATAAAGCTTTGTTATTTAGAATTGTTGTTAGATAAAACATCTCAATTAACTATTGAAAAAGTTAAATATGAATCAGATGAATTTTTTGTTGATGTTGTGGCTAAGCATTATGATTTAATAAAGTATATTCGCAGAGATACTAAAGATGCTAAGCTTTCTAATGATTATGATTATAATAAATACCAAAGTAAGAAAGGTAATACTACTAAATATATTGCAACTTGTGTTGAAGCAATAATTGGTGCAATTTATAAGGAAACTAAAGATTTAAATCCAATAATAAAGTTGCTTGACAGTTGGAGAAATTTATAATAAAAGTGTTTAAATTATTTATTTTCAATATTATTATTTATTTGTTAATATATTAATTAGTTATTGAGGTGAGATTATGATTAGTAATGATGTTAAGTATATTGGTGTTAAAGATTTAGATATTGATTTATTTGAAGGTCAATATAAAGTTAATGATGGTATGACATATAATTCTTATATTATTTTTGATGATGAAGCTATATGTGTATTAGATACAGTTGATAAACATTTTAAAGATGAGTGGTTAAATAATATAGAAAGAGAATTAAATGGTAGAGAACCTGATTGTTTAGTTGTTCATCATATGGAACCTGATCATTCAGCTAATATTGATGCTTTTATGGAGAAATATCCTAATGCAAAAATATTTGCTTCAGCTAGTGCATTTAATATGATGAAGAATTTATTTGGTACTGATTATGGAGATAGAAAAGTTGTTATAAAAGATGGTGATGGTTTATCTTTAGGTAGACATGAATTAACATTTATTGCCGCTCCATTTGTTCATTGGCCTGAAGTTATGTTTTCATATGATGCATGTGATAAGATATTATTTTCTAGTGATGGTTTTGGTAAATTTGGTTCATCTTTAGATACTAATAATTGGGTAGATGAAGCAAGAAGATATTATTTTGGTATTGTTGGTAAATTTGGTCAATATGTTAATAATGTTTTAAAAAAAGCTGAAAATTTAGATATTAAAATTATTTGTCCTCTTCATGGACCTATTTTAAAAGATAATTTATCTTATTATTTAGGTTTATATAAGACATGGAGTAATTATTTACCAGAAGAAAATGGTGTATGTATATGTTTTTGTAGTGTATATAATCATACTTTAGAAGCATGTAAATATTTAGAAAATAAATTAATAGAAAATAATGTTAAAGTAAATGTATTTGATTTATCTAGATGTGATCATTCTTTAGCTTTATCAGAAGCTTTTAGATATTCTAAATTAGTTTTAGCTACTCCTACATATAATGGAGATATATTTCCATTTATGAAAGATTTTATTCATTCTTTATTAGATCATAATTATCAAAATAGAGATATTGTTTTAATTGAAAATGGTATGTGGGCTCCTATGGCTAATAAGAACATGAAATCTTTATTAGATAATTTAAAAAATATTAATTATATTGATAATGTTACTATTAAAGGTAGAGTTTCTGAAGATATAAAAAATAAACTTGATGAACTTGTTTTAAAATTAAAATAAATATGCATAAGGAAGAAAAAGTAATATTAACTAACATGTGCATGATATATTCTAAAGATAATATTTTAGTACAAGATAGAATTAAATCTTGGAAAGGAATTGCTTTTCCTGGTGGACATGTTGAAAATCATGAATCGATAGTAGATTCAGTAATTAGAGAAATAAAAGAAGAAACTGGATTAGATATTTCTAATGTAGAATTATGTGGAATTAAACAATGGTTTAAAGATGATATAAGAAATATTTGTTTCTTATTTAAAACTAATTGTTTTTCTGGAGAATTAAAGTCTAATGATGAAGGACATAATTTTTGGATTAATAAAAATGATTTATCTAAATATAAATTAGCTGTTAATTTTGAATATATGTTAAAAGTATTTAATGGTGAATATATAGAACATTATCATGAAAGAATGTTTGATGATAGTGTAGATATTTTAAAAAAATAATTGTTTTTTAAAATTTAAAAGAATATTATTTATTTGGAGATGAAGTTCTTCCATAAGATTTAATCTTAAAACCGCTTATTATGAGCTGATAACTTCTGTTTTTACAGAATTATTGGCTCTTTTTTTTGGAGGAAAATATGAATTTTATTTTATCATTTGGTTTAATTATTATTTGTGCTCTTTGTTTAGGTACTATCTTTAAAAAGATAGAATTACCTTCATTAATTGGTTATTTAATTACTGGTATTATATTAGGTCCATATGTTTTTAATTTAATTAATAATGATATTTTATCGATATCTAGTTCATTAAGACAATTTGCGTTAATTGTTATTCTTACTAGAGCAGGGTTATCTTTAAATATTAATGATTTAAAGAAAGTTGGTCGACCAGCAATAATGTTATGTTTTGTTCCTGCTTGTTTAGAGATTATTGGTTATTTATTATTAGGACATTTTATTTTAAAATTATCTATTTTTGAATCTTGTTTATTAGGTTCAGTTATGGCGGCAGTATCTCCAGCAGTAGTAGTTCCAAGAATGATAAAATTACAAGAAGAAGGATATGGAATTAATAAAAATATTCCTCAAATGATTATAACTGGGGCCTCATGTGATGATGTATTTGTCATAGTCTTATTTTCTTCATTTTTAACTATGGTTAATAATGGTAATTTTGATTATTCAATATTTTATCAAGTCCCTGTATCTATTATTTTAGGAATAGGTATAGGTTTATTATTTGGATTATTATTATCTTTATTATTTAAAAAAATAAATATTAATAATTCTATTAAAATATTGATTTTATTAAGTTTTACATTTATTTTTGTAGGTTTAGAAAATTTAATAAAGAATTATGTTCCTTATTCTGGGTTATTAAGTGTTATTTCTTTAGGTATAATGCTTAAAATAAAAGATAATGAAAGTAGTATTGAATTAAATAAATCTTATAATAAAATATGGATCTTTGCAGAGATAATTTTATTTTGTTTAGTAGGAGCAGAAGTTGATATTAAATTTGCTTTTTCACAAGGATTAATAGTTATTTTAGTTTTATTTTTAGCTTTAATATTTAGAATAATTGGTGTATTTATTTGTTTAATTAAAACAAAATTAAATTTTAAAGAAAGATTATTTTGTGCGATTAGTTATTTACCTAAAGCGACTGTTCAAGCTTCAATTGGAGGAATTGCTTTATCTATGGGCTTAGATTGTGGAAAAATAATATTAACTTTTGCAGTTTTAGCTATTTTAATTACTGCACCACTTGGTGCTTTCTTAACAGATTTTACTTATAAAAAGTTATTAACAAAAGATAATATGGACTAAATAAAATGCAATAACACAGTAGAAAACTTGCAATTGCTAGAATACGATGGGGGGGGGGTATAATTTTTTTGTAAAAGCGCTTACATTTATTAAGGGAGGCAATTAGTGAAAAGGAAATCTAAAGCCATATTGTTATCTACTGTAACAGGTATTTTATCGATTTTAACAATTGGTTCAATTATTGGAGGAGTTATCGCAAATAAAAACTCCGCGGCAATAAACTCTTACTTTGACATCTTACCATATAAACTTGTCGATACAGATGAAAATGAAAAGAAAAATACAGAATATTTTAAATCTTCATTTGTTACAAAAAATGGAAATTATGATGACGCTGCACTATGGGATTATGATCTAAGAGTAGCTCAACAAATTGTTAATGAAGGTAGTGTCTTATTATGGAATAATAATAAAGCTTTACCATTATCTAAAGGCTCATCGGTTAGCTTGTTTGGTAATACATCTGTTAATATGGTTTATACAGGAACTGGAAGTGGTAGTATTAATGTTGCTGATGCTGTTACTTTTAAAGATGGATTATTACAATATGATTTTAAAGTAAATGAAGCTTTATGGAATTTCTATTCAACTGGAAATGGAAGTAAAGATAAAGGATATGGTATTACTCAAAAAGGTTCAGCAGGTATTGCTACAAATGAACCACTTTATACTAGGGAAGTACCATGGAATACAATTTCTAATGAAAATAATTTACAATCAACATTTGCTACTTATGGAGATTCAGCAATCTTTGTATTAGGTAGAAGTGGTGGAGAAGGAGGAGATTTAGCTAATAAAGCTGCTCCTGATACTATAGGTGGCGATTATTTACAATTATCTGAAGTAGAAAAAGATGTTATTGATCATTTAATTAGTTTAAAACAAAATAAAGTTTTTAAAAATGTGGTATTAATTATTAATTCTGCTAATACAATGCAAATGGATTTAATTAGTCAATATAAAGATAAAATTGATGCTTGTTTATGGGTTGGTCAACCAGGAGCAGGTGGTGCACCAGGAATTGCTAAATTATTATGCGGAGAAGCTAATCCAAGTGGTCATTTAGTAGATACTTATGTTTATGATAATGATTCATCTCCTGCTATGAAAAATTTTTATTTAAATAGATATCTTAATAAAGGAGATTATTCTACTGGTGAAGATTGGCAAACAGCTTATACAGTTTATCAAGAAGGTATTTATATTGGATATAAATATTATGAAACTAGATATGAAGATTATGTCTTAAACCAAGGTAATGTTGGTGAATATAAATATTCTGATACTGTATGTTATCCTTTTGGATATGGTTTATCTTATTCTACTTTCAAATTTTCTGATTATAAATGTGTTGAAAGTGATGGAGATTATAAATTAACAGTTAAAGTAACAAATACTGGAGATGTAGAAGGAAGACACGTAGCACAAGCTTATTTACAAAAACCATACACTGAATATGATAAAGAAAAAGGTATAGAAAAAGCTAGTGTTGAATTAGTTGAGTATGCGAAAACTAAATTATTAAAACCTAATGAATCTCAAGAATTAGAAATTATAGTCGATGATCAAGATTTAAAATCTTATGATTCTAATGGACATAAAACATATATTAGAGAAGCAGGTGAATATAGATTTGCTATTGGTGAAAATGCTCATGATGCATTAAATAATATTTTAGCGGATAAAGCTAATAATGGAATTAATGTTGATAAAAATAAAATGGTTGATGCATTAGGTAATAAAACTAGTGGTGATGCTTCATTATGTAAAGTTGTTAAATTTAATGATTTAGATACAACCACATATTCTAAATCTATTCATACTGGTAAAGAAATTACTAACCAATTTGATTTTGCTGATATTAATAAATATGAAGGTAATGGAGATCAAACAGTTACATATTTAACTCGTAATAATTGGACTGAAACAATGCCTAAAGAAGCTCCTAAATTATCTTTAACAGAAAAAATGGGTAAAGATTTACAAAGTAAACTTGATTTAGAACAAACTAAAAAAGATGCTGAAGCATATTTTAAAGACCACGGTGAAATTAAATATAATCAACCAAAAAAATATTCTTTAATTCAAATGAAAGGTTTACCTTATGATGCATCTGAATGGGATGAATTATTAAATCAAATGTCATGGGATGAACAAGCTGAATTGTGCTCAAATGGTTATCATACTACTGCCTTAGTTGAATCAATTAATAAACCTGCTACTAGAGATGAAAATGGACCTCTTGGAATTTCAGTAACATTCTCAACATCTAATGCTAGAAAATCAATGGGGTGGCCATGTGAACCTACTAGAGCGGCTACATTTAATAAACCATTATCAAAATTGTTTGGCCAATGTGTTGGTGAAGATATGTTGCATGCAAAAGTTACTGGTTTATGGGGTTATGGATTAAATATTCATAGAACACCATATTCAGGTAGAAATTTTGAATATTATTCTGAAGATAGTTTCTTATCAGGAGAAGTATGTGCTCAAGAAACAATAGGAGCTCAAAGTAAAGGCTCATTTATCATGGTAAAACATTTTGCCGCAAATGATAGTGAAACTCAACGTCATGGTAATAATGAATGGATGAGTGAACAAACATTAAGAGAAATATATCTTTCACCATTTGAAAAAGAATTTACTGAAGGTGGAGCAGGATCTACCATGACTTCATATAATAGACTTGGTACTCAATGGGCAGGTGGATCATATAGTTTACTTACTACAGTATTAAGAGGTGAATGGGGCTTTAAAGGATATACAAGCTCAGATTATGCAGATAAATCAAAAGGGAATTATGCTTATTATCAAAATGTTTATACTGGTATTCAAGCTGGTTGTGATACTTATGATGCTAACTTCCATAAAGATGAATATGATGGATTACAAGATGATAAAGTATTCCAATATTGTTTAAGAATATCTTCTAAGAGAATTTGTTATACAATTTTAAATACTGCAGTTATGAATGGAATAAGTTCAAGTACTAAAGTTGTTTATATTAATACTTGGTGGCAAAACGCTTTAATTGCTTTAGAAGTTTCATGTGGAATTTTAACATTAGGATTTGCTTCATGGTTAACACTTCATTTAGTTAAAAGTAGAAAAGAAGGTGAAATAAATGAATAAAAAAATTATATCTATTTTATCTTTGATGCTTTTGTTAACAGGTTGTAATATGCAAACTGGTAGAGAAGACACTAATGATGGTAAACATATTCCTGATTCAGTAACAATGGGAGAAGGTATACTTGATGATGGAGGAGATATTAATCATTCTGATCCGGAAGAAGTAGCTAGTGGAGTTACTTTTGAAGGAGAACATAGAATATTAATAGAAGAAAATAGTGATAAATATGAATTAACTGGTGGAGCAGTTGATACTGCTGATTGGTCCAATAGTGGATTTACTACTAAAAGAATTAGGACTGCTAATCCATCTCAATCAGTTATCTTTACAGTAGATTGCTTGAATATTGCTGATACTTCAAAAATGGGTTTTATGTTTACTTTAATTAATAATAGAAAATATACTCAAATAGCTGTTTCTTTAGATAAAGAAATGTGGATTGATATTGGATATGGTGATAGTAAAGTAAATGGTATTAAAGCAGATTATTCTACTAGAATTGATTCATTACTTGATAATCCTGTGTCTGATGGTAATTTGTATCAATGTTATTATAAACTTGGTAAATACGCTAAAAGTGGAAAAAATTTATATGTTAAAGCTGGGTATACTGAAGAACACCCAAACGGATTACAAAGCCCTACTGGAGCAGATGTTATTGGTTATGTAAGTTATTTTGAAACTATGGAAATTGAATATTCATATTTATAATTTGAAAGGAAAAATAAAAATGAAAAAATTTGCAAAAATTAGTTGTTTGACTTTATTTGTTTTAGCAGGAACTACTTTAATAAGCGGATGCGATAATACTACTACATCATCTTCACCAACAAGTATTAAAAGTGAAGATAAGATTACTTTATACCAAATAAAAATTAGTAAAGCTCCTAATAAAATTAAATATAAAGTAGGAGAAAAATTTGATAAAACTGGTATGGAAATAACTGCTTATTATGATGATTTATCTAGTAAAGTAGTTACTGATTATACTTATTCTCCTGATGGTGCCTTAACATTTAATGATAAAAGAATTACTATTTCTTATACTGAAAATGGTATGACTAAAACAGTTAATCAAGATATAAGTGTTGAATCTTCAACAACATTATCTAAAGTTGAAATTACTAAAGCACCTACAAAACTTACTTATTCAACTGGTGAGAAATTTGATCCAATGGGTATGGAAATACAAGCTACTTATGAAGATGGTTCTACTAGAATAGTTACTGGTTATGTAGTTACTCCTAATGGAGCTTTAACTATTAATGATAAGGAAATAACTATTTCATATACTGAAGGTGAAATAACTAAAGTTGTAAAACAACCAATTACAGTTGTTGAAGCTTATGTAACCGAAATATCAATTGCAACTTTACCAACAAAAATGGAATATAATTTAGGTGATGAATTTGATCCAACTGGATTAGTTGTTAACGCTAAATATTCTAATGGCAATACTTCACCAATAGATAATTATGTAGTATCTCCAGCGGGTAAATTAAAAGTTAATGATACAGCTTTAAAAGTCACTTATGGTGAAGGTGAAAATAAATTAACTGCTTATGCAAAAACTAAAAAAATCTTAATTAACGCTCCTGAATTATTAGAATCTGATTATGAAGTTGCATCAGAATTAAAATTTAATGATCCAAAGAATTATATTCTTGAAGGTGGAGCAAGTAAATCAACATGGCAATCTGATGGAAATACTTTTGATAGATTAAGATGTAATAAAGATGTTAATAAAAAAATTATATTTGAACATGATTATTCTTCTTTAGAAGATAAAACAAAAGCGGGTTTTATGGCAATTATGTCTAATGCTCGTGGTGGAACAAAAATTGAAATTTCTACTGATGAAAAAGCAACATGGCAAGTTGTTAGTGAAGCAGGGAAAGATTTAAATACAATTCCAGCTGATTATAAATATCCTTCTAATACTATTGATGGAAAGAAAGCTACTGATGGCGCTAATAGAAATGTTTTCTATTGTTATTATTCATTAAGTAAATTTATGACATCAACAACAGGTAAAGTATATATTAGATTCTCCTATGAAGATCCTACTTCAAAAGGATGGGTTGGAAATGATACAGAAGGTACTGATTTAATTCATTCATTTACATTCTATAATAAATTAAATTTAGCTAGAGCAAATGGTGATATTTCTATATCTTCATTAAGTGTTAAAACTATGCCAAACAAATTAACTTATATTGAAGGACAAGAAGAAAAAGTAAATCAAGAATTAACTGATTTAGTTTGCCCAAAATGGTCTGATGATTCTACTACAGAAATTACTTCAGAATTTAATGTAAATCTTGATAGAGGTTTATTATCTACTGATAAAGAAATAATTATTACTTATGAAGGTAAAGAAGTAAAAATAAATATTACAGTTAGCAAACCAGCTTCAGCATTATCTAAAATAGAAATAACTACTAATCCAACAAAAATGAATTATATTGTTGGAGAAACATTTGATCCAACAGGTATGATAATTACTGCTACTTATGAAGATAATACAACTAGTATTGTTGAAGATTATACTCTTTCAGTTACTGGAGCATTAAAATCAACAGATACAAATATTGTTATTACTTATAATGGAAAAACAACTACTTTAGTTATTCAAATTAAGAAAGTTGTATTAGATGAAACAGATTATACTATCGCTAGTGTTTTATCATTTACTGATGCTAATAATTATAAGTTAGGTACAACTGTTGCTGCTAGTGAAGGTGGAAAATCTGCTACTAAAGGTGCTTCAAGAAAATTTACTGATGGAACTGAAGCTGTTAGATTAAGAGCAAATAGAAATCCAGGAGCGTATATTGAAGTATCATATCAATTTGCTGAAAATGTAGATTTAACAAATGCTGGATTTATGTTCTATGGTTTGCATACTAGACTTGGAACAGTAGTTCAATTATCAACTGATGGCACTAACTTTACTAATATTATTGAACCAAAAGAAGGAGATAAAGTGATTCCTGCTGATTATGAAGAATTTGCTTCTGATATTGTTGGATCTGATGGTAAAACTGATAAGAATATGTATCGCATGTATCACAAATTTAATAACTTAACTAAAGGTTCAAAAGTATATATAAGATTTATTTATCAAACTGCTCCAAAGGGTGCAATAGATACAGAAGGTGCTGATATCTTTGGCTCAGTAACTTTCTATAGTGCAATTGATTTTTCTTCTGTTAAATAATAGGTTTAACCTCCTATTTTTATAAAACATCTATTATTTATGTAGTAGATGTTTTTATTTATTTTGTTAATATAAATTAAAAAAGTAATAGAAAGTGTAAAAAAATTATTGCTGCTTATCTTGCTCATTGGCTTGAAGTAATGTTTTCTTATGATGAGTATGATAAGATTTTATTATCTAGTGTTAGGTTTAGTAAGTTAAAATAAAAGATAATGAAAGTAGTATTGAATTAAATAAATCTTATAATAAAATATGGATCTTTGCAGAGATAATTTTATTTTGTTTAGTAGGAGCAGAAGTTGATATTAAATTTGCTTTTTCACAAGGATTAATAGTTATTTTAGTTTTATTTTTAGCTTTAATATTTAGAATAATTGGTGTATTTATTTGTTTATTTAAAGCAAAATTAAATTTTAAAGAGAGATTATTTTGTGCGATTAGTTATTTACCTAAAGCTACTGTTCAAGCTTCAATTGGAGGAATTGCTTTATCTATGGATTTAGATTGTGGAAAAATTATCTTAACTTTCGCAGTTTTAGCTATTTTAATAACTGCACCTTTAGGAGCAATCTTGACTGATTTATTATATAAAAAAATGTTAATAAAAGAATAATATTAGATAAAATGATATATTTAAACAATAAATATTACATTATTGCATAATATATAAATAATATATAAATAATTAATAAAAACACTTTGCTTTTTAGTGAAAAAGTGGTTTAATTTTTTCTATATAATTTATGAGGAGAAGAAATTATGAAAAAAAGGACAATTATTACTTTAGGTCTATTAATGGCCACATGTTTTATGCAATCTTGTGATTCAACACCTTCTAATACTGTAATCCAAGATCCGACTGAAAATATTGAAAAAGCTTTAATTAAAGCTCGAGAAACTGTTAATTTTAATGGAAATATTACTGCTATTTATGTTGATGATGGAGATACTTATAATGAAGGAGAATTAGATTTTTCTATTACTGATTCCTTCATGGAATGGAAAAAGACATTTAAAGATGCTTCCAATAATACAGTTAATTATGATTATTCATTTTTTAAAGATAATGATAATAAAATGGCTTATAAAAAATTAAATTTAAGAAATGAAGTTCAAACTTATCAATTTCTTAATCCTAAAACTGATAAAGTTATGGACTATGACACATATTGTGCTAATCCATTTAAATCTATAGATGCACTTGATTTTGAACTTATAGAAGAAAGATTATATTTAGATGAATCTAAACTTAGTTTATTTAAAGGCTTAGTTGATTTATCAAGTGTTACTAATTATATTTTATTTGATTTTGAAATAAGTTCAGTTTCTTTTGGATTTAATGGTGATAAATTTACTGATGTAATTATTACAACTAGTCCAAGAGAAGATTATTTTATTAATCCAGCTGATTTCTTTTATGATTGTTCATTTAATTTGATTTTTCCTGGTGAATTAACTATGACTGAAATCAAAACAAAAACTCATAGAGAAGAACATACAATATTAGATAATGCTTTAAAAGAATTTAATAAAGCTTTTGAGGGTAAAAATTATACTATTCATGCTGAAGATGTTGAAAGTGGTGGCGAATTTGGTGCTTCTTATGATAATTATGCTACTGATAAAGGATTTTATAGTGATTTTAAAGCTGAAATGGATAAATATAAAATTGGTTATTCATTAAAAGAAGATGGTAAATATTATCGCTATAGACATTATGTTTCAGGTGATAATAAAGATAAAGTAGTGTTTTATACAGCTGAAACATCATATAGATATTGTAAAGAAAGAGAAGATTTAGAACCTGATTTTACATCATTTGCTAGTGAATTTTTTATTAAAAGTAATAATTCATTTGTAACTACTAATTCTGATGTCTCAACTGAAATATTTAAAAAGATTGCTCCATTTAATGATAGTCAATATACATATGAAGCAAATAAAATATTCTTTAATTTAGAAGATAATAAAATTGTTTCTTGGGGTGCAGTTGTTAGTGACATATCTAGTGGATATGTAGATACAATTACATACACTCTTAAAGATGTTGGAACAACTAAATTACCAGTGGAGGTTGCTTAATATGAAAAAATGCATATTATTAATTCCTTTATTAACAATTTGTTTATTAAGTGGTTGTGATAATAATACTAGTTCTGAAATGCCTAATACATTAACTAATGCATTAAATTATAGCCGAGATCATTCTTTTTCTGTTTTGGGTTCTGCATATTTAGTATATGAAAATGAAGATGTTGATAATGATTTATCAAGTTTTGATATAAATAATGTATTTGATAAAGGGATTTTATCTAGTAAATTAGTTTATCATTATCAACTTGATGAAGGTGATATATTCAATGATGAATATAATGCTACTTATTTTGCTAAAGATGATGGTTTTACTTATAGAAGAGAACTAGCATTAAATAATACTGTCGTAGATAATCCAGTTTATGGTAAATCTGGTGATAAAATAAAATTTGATGAAAATTTTTCTTCACCATTTAAATCATTAAAATATTCTGATTTTGTTAAAATGGAAGATTCATTCTTATTAAAACCACAAGTTAGTACTGGATTTACTACAACTTTAACTCAACAAAGAATGTCTACTAAAAAAACTACATTTAAAATTGAAGGTGGAAAATTTGCTTCAATAGTTATTAATACAAGTTCTTCATCATCAATTGTAAGTGGGTTATCAATGTCTTATAGATATGAATTAGATTTTGTTTGGGATGTAAAAGGATCTATTCCTAATATTACTCCATTTAAACATGAAAAATATCATGAGGATTTAGAAAAAGCATTATTCACTTTGAATAGAGATTTAAATAAAAAGAATTATACTGCTGATACTGTTTTAGAAGTTGATAATAATTCATCTAATACTACATTCTTTGCTACTAGTGAAGGTATTTATTCTGATGCTGTTGATTCATATAATAAAACATATGGAGTCAAAAAAGAAGGCTCTTCATATTATGAATTTGTTGTAAGTGTAGATAAAGAAGGACAACAAAAAATAACAATTTATGATGATGATCCAATTGATGGTAGCTTATTATATCCACAATATTCATCTTTTGCTCCAGAAATGTTTACTAAAGTAAATGATGAATTTGTTGCTAATGCTGGTACTGAAAGTGCAATCATTAGTTTAATTGCTCCATATACAGAAGCTAATTATTATGCTAATTATATTACATCACTTAAAATTAAATTAAGTAATAATAAATTTGATCATCTATATTTAGAATTTTATGATTATCAAAATAATATTAGTGGAAATGCAACTATAACATATAAAGATATAGGTAATACAGAATTACCAATCATATTATAGGAGGGAAATTAAAATGAAAAAAAGAATATTATTAATACCACTTTGTGTAATGGCATTAGCTGCTTGTGACCATGTTATATCATCAAGTAGTCAATCAACTAGCTCATCAAGTAGCGCTACAACTGAAATTGTTTTACCAAAAACATTAGAAGAAATTAAATCAAATTTTGAAAAAACTGAATTTAATGGATATTCATTTGTTGATAATGAAAATGGTGAATACAAAGGAACTTCTACTTTTAAAGAAAATGAAATCTTTGTTAAAGGTAATACAAAAGATGATGGTGCGACAGATGAATTTGTTATTTATAAAGGTTATGCTAATAATAAATTTTATGATATTGAAGATAATGTTGCTAGAAAAGCAATGATTAAAAATATTGTTGAAACAAAACAAGACACTACTACTGAAATTACTTTAGAAGAAGCAAAAAATGAAATTGCATCTGTTAAATATAATAAAGAATGGTTTAGTAAATACACTGCTACTATTTTTACTAGTGATGCTAAATTTAATGTTGAATTAAAAGATAATATGTATGTGGCTACTTTAAATACATTCTTAGGTGGCACTAAAGTTGCTTCATCTACAATGAAATTTTCTGGTGATAATAAGTTTCTAAGTGGAGAAATTGTCTTTAATCAATGGACTACAGAAAATTTTGATACAACTAAAAAGGAACCTATTGATGAAGATCAAAAACCTGTAAGTTCATATGTAAAATCAATTGAATATAAATTTGAAGAAAAAGGTGATACAACTAAATTAGATGTTGATGTCTCTAATTATTTTGTTAAATCATTAGATGAATTTTATGTTTCTTCATTTGATGATAAAAAAGCAAATGATGGAAAAGGTGTAGCAGGTAAATATTTATCATTAGATATAAGAAAATTTTCTCCTTCAACAGCTTTAAATACATCAATGGCTGATTTTAAATTTACATTATCATCAAATCCAGAAGTAATTGAAATAACCGATTTTGGATATGCTAAATGTTTAAAAGAAGGAACTGCAACAGTTACAATCAAAGATTTAGCTAATAATATTACTTTAACAAAAGAAATAACAGTTGAAACACCTGCATTAACTTCTATTTGGTTAAGTACAAGTAATAAAAATCTTACTGTTGGAGATAAACAAACAATTAAAATTGAAGCTTTACCTGTTGAATCTAAAGATGAACTTGAAGTATTTTCAAGTGCTAATGATGTTCTTTCTGTTGGTGCAATAAGTAATAGAACAAGTGTAGAAGTAACTGCTTTAAAAGCTGGAAATGCTACAATAACTGTTAGAAGTAAAAAAGATACATCAATTACAAAAAGTATTGATTTTGTTGTTAAAGAAAAATCAACAAGTGTAGATAGTACTTGGTTAGTTGGTGAATGGAAACATGCTAATACAGTATTTGACACAACATTTAAATTTAATAGTGATGGTACAGGTGAAGTTGTACAAACAGTCCTTGAATATAATGGCATGCAACAAAGTACAACTTTTAAATGGGAATATAATGGACAATTAATTTTTACAGATTGGGGAAGAGATGAATATTTGGTAAAACCAACAACTATAAATGTAGCAAGTGATAAATCATCGATTTATATAGAAATGAAATGCGATGATGGTGAAGGTGAAGGATTAGTGACTGTTAAAATGTCTTTAAAAAAATATAATGATACTTCATGGCTTGTAGGTACCTGGAATGCTGATGATGATGACTTTGGAACAACTGTTATGGTGTTTAAAGCTGATGGAACTGGAACAATAAAAAATGGACCATCATATAGTAGTGCTAAATCTTTTTCTTGGACATATGATGGCAAAACATTATCATTTCCTGAAGATGATTGGAAACCTACAATGTATTGGGTAAGTAAAGTCGTTTCAGTTTCAAAAGATAGAATAGTAATTGATTTTGAAGATGATGATGGATTTTATAATGGTGTTGCTTTTACTAAAGCTGCATAATTTAAAATAGATTAATAATTATAATTAAAAGAGATTAGGATTAATTCTTAATCTTTTTTTCATTTGTTTTGTATCCAATAAATATATTTTAGTGTATTATTTAAAATGTAAATGGGAAGAAATTTATGAAATTAAATGAATTAGAAGTTGGTAAAACTGCCAAAGTTATTAAAGTGGGCTCATCTGGAGCTATTAGACAACATTTTTTAGATATGGGTATTATACCTGGAACAGAATTAACTTTAGAAAAATTTGCTCCTATGGGTGATCCTATGGAATTAAGAATACATGGTTATGAATTAACTTTAAGAGTTGCAGATGCTAGTGAAATTGAAATATCTATGCCTTATGATAAACCTCTTGAAGTAAATAATATTTGTTTAAATAAAGAAGTACATCCTGGTTTTGGAGAATATGGTAAAGAACATAATCATTTAGATGAACATCCACTTGATAAAGATGTTAAATTAACTTTTGCATTGGTTGGTAATCAAAATTGTGGTAAAACAACATTATTTAATCAAATTACAGGTATGAATCAACATGTTGGTAATTTTCCAGGTGTTACTGTTGATCAAAAAAGTGGTACTATTATAGGTCATGAAAACACATTAGTGACTGATTTACCAGGTATTTATTCTTTGTCACCATATAGTGATGAAGAAATTGTTTCTAGAGATTTTATATTAAAACAAAAACCTAAAGGAATTATTAATATTGTTGATGCAACATCTATTGAAAGAAGTTTATATTTAACATTACAATTAATGGAATTAGAGATTCCTTTAGCTCTAGCTTTAAATATGATGGATGAAATGACTGGTAATGGAGGGTATATTGATGTTAATAAAATGGAGAAATTATTAGGTGTACCAGTTGTACCAATATCTGCGAAAAAAAATGAAGGTGTTAATGAATTAATAGATCATGCTATACACGTTTGTTATTATCAAGAAAAGCCTAAAGTTGTTGATTTTTGTAATGAAAATGATAATTGTGGTGCAGTTCATAGAGCTATTCATGGCATTATGTATTTAATTGAAGATCATGCTAAAGAAGCTAATATTCCTCTTAGATTTGTTGCTACAAAAGTGATTGAAAATGATCAATTAGTTATTGATGCTTTAAAGTTAGAAAAAAATGAATTAGATATGATTGAACATATTGTTATACAAATGGAAAAAGAAAGAGGGTTAGACCGTTCTGAAGCTATTGCTGATATGAGATATAATTTTATTCATAATATTTGTAAACAATGTGTATGTAAGCCTCATGAATCAAAAGAACATATAAGAAGTAAAAAAATTGATAAAATTTTAACCGGAAAATATACAGCAATACCTATGTTTATTTTAATTTTAGGTTTAGTATTTTTCTTAACATTTAATGTGATTGGTTATTCATTACAAAATTTATTACAATTGGGTATTGATTATTTAACTAGTGTAATTGATACTGCATTTACTAATTGGAATGTAAATCCTATTATTCATTCACTTGTTGTTGAAGGTATATTTGGTGGGATTGGAAGCGTTGTTTCATTTTTACCAATAATAGTAGTGTTATTTTTCTTTTTATCAATTTTAGAAGATTCTGGTTATATGGCTAGAATTGCCTTTGTCATGGATAAATTATTAAGAAAAATTGGTTTATCTGGTAAATCGATTGTTCCTTTATTGATTGGCTTTGGCTGCACTGTTCCTGGAGTAATGTCTACAAGGACTTTATCCTCAGATCGTGATAAAAAAATGACAATTATGTTAACTCCTTTTATGTCATGTTCGGCTAAACTTCCTATTTATACATTTTTATCAGCAATATTTTTTAAACAATATGCATGGTTAGTTACAATAGGTTTATATGTTATTAGTATTTTAATAGGTATTTTAGTGGCTTTTATTTCTAAAAAATTTGTTTTTAAAGGTGAAGCTATTCCGTTTGTTATGGAATTACCTAATTATAGATTACCTGGACTTAAAAATGTAGGTCAATTATTATGGGAAAAAGTAAAAGATTTTATAAAAAGAGCTTTTACTATAATATTATTAGCTAGTATTATTATTTGGTTTTTACAATCTTTTAATTTTAATTTAGAAATGGTTAATGATTCTAAAGATAGTATGTTAAGTGTTATTGCTGGTTTTATAAGTCCTATATTTGCTCCACTTGGGTTTAATGATTATAGAATTACTACATCATTAATTACTGGTATTTTAGCTAAAGAAAGTGTTGTTTCTTCATTAATGATATTATTTGGTTCTGAAGCTAATATTGCTAGTTCGATAAGTATATATGGGGCATTTTGTTTATTAATATTTTCTTTATTGTACACGCCATGTGTAGCAGCTCTTGCAACTATAAAAAAAGAATTAAATTGGAAATGGGCGATAGGTGTTTGTTTGTTTCAAATTGTTATAGCATGGTTATTTAGTGGATTATTTAGCTTAATATTTTATATTATTGGAGTAATGTAAATGAATTTAATTTCTTGGATTATTTTAGCTTTAATAATTTTAATAATTATAATTGTTATTATTTTTATGATTAAAGATAGAAAAAAGGGATGTTGTGGTTGCTCAAATAAAAATTGTATTTATAAGAAAAATAAAAATGATAGATAAAATATTTAAAATAGAGTATATTTGATTTGAAAGGAAAATAAAATGAAAAAATTATTAATTATTTTGTTTGGATTATTGTTATTTAGTTGTGTTAATACTTCTAGTAGTTCTAATATTTCTACAAGTAGTTCAACTTCAAGTGAAACTAATACAAGTAGTATTAGCGAAATAAATAATTCATCAAATAAAGAAAGTTATAATAAATCTACAAGTAGTGAAAATTCTAAAACTATTGAATTACCTTTTATTTAATTATTGACATTTATTATCATTTAGTTTAAGATTAATTCTACATGAGGAGTAGCGTCCTAGAAGTAAATTCGTCAACACGATTAAAATCCGGATTTACTAATCTTTAATAGATTATGCAAGATCATGATATTTTCATGGTCTTTTTAATTTGTTGACCATTGAGAGGGGTATATATGGAATCTTATAATCAAAATCTTAAAGAACTTATTAAAGATCTTAATTCTGATGTTAATTATGGTTTAACAGAAGAAAAAGTAATTGTTTCACGTGAAAAGAATGGTGAAAACAAGCTAGTAGAAAAAAAGAAGAAGAATTTCTTTCAAAAATTAATTGAACAATTTAAAGATATTATGATTATTATCTTAATAATTGCTGCTATTATTTCTTTTGTATTAGCATGTTTAGGTAGTGATCCAATGGAATTTATAGAGCCTGCTTTAATTATTTTTATTGTTTTTGTAAATGCTTTTATTGGTGTTATTCAAGAAAATAGAGCAGAAAAGGCTCTTGATGCTTTAAAAAATATGTCTTCTCCTCATGCACGTGTTTTAAGAGATGGACAAGAAAAAATAATTAATACTTCTTTACTTGTTCCTGGTGATATTATTTATTTAGAAGCAGGTGATTATGTTCCTGCTGATTGTAGGTTAATAGAAAGTGTTAATTTAAAAGCAGAAGAATCTAGTTTAACAGGTGAATCTTTAGCTAGTGAAAAAGATGCAAAAGCTGTTATTAAAAATAAAGTAGGAGTTGGGGATAGAATAAATATGGTATTTTCTGGTTGTTCTATTACTTATGGTACTGGTAAAGCGGTTGTTACAAGTACTGGTATGAATACTGAGATTGGTAAAATTGCAAATTTATTAAATAATGAAAAAGAAATAAAAACACCTCTGCAACAAAAATTAGCTGAGTTAGGTAAATATTTAGGTATTATTGCTTTATTAGCATGTATAATTGTTTTTATTGTTGGATTAATTGATAAACAATCTCCACTTGAAATGTTTATGACAAGTGTTTCATTGGCAGTATCTGCTATTCCTGAAGGATTACCTGCAGTTGTTACTATTGTTTTATCTTTAGGTGTAGCAAGAATGGCAAAACAAAACGCGATTATTAAATCTTTACCTGCAGTTGAAACTTTAGGTAGTGCTTCAATTATTTGTTCAGATAAAACAGGAACTTTAACTCAAAATAAAATGACAATAGTTAAGAGTTATGTTGATGATGAAGAATTAATTGATTTTAATAAAGATGTTGATGATAAAACAAAAAAATTAATAATGTTTGGTGAATTATGTTGTAATGGCAGTGTTAATTTTGAAAATAACAAAGAAATTCATCTTGGTGATCCAACAGAAACTTCAATTATTGTAGCAGGACATAAATTAGGTTTTGAAAAAAATGATTTAAATAATAAATATCCACGTATTAATGAAATACCATTTGACTCTGATCGTAAATTAATGTCAACAATTAATGAAATTGATGGTAAATATTATTTAATTGTTAAAGGTGCATTTGATATTATGGCTACTAGATGCATAAAAGGAAATATTTCTAAAGCTCAAATAATTAATGAAAAGATGTCTCAAGATGCTTTAAGAGTGTTAGCTATTGGTTATAAAATATTAGATAAATTACCTGAAAAAGTTGATATTAATTTAGAAAATGATTTAATTTTTGTTGGATTAGTAGGTATGATTGATCCACCTAGAAATGAAGCAAAACAAGCTGTTTATACTTGTTTAAAAGCTGGTATTAAACCAATTATGATTACAGGAGATCATGTTATAACTGCTACTAGTATTGCTAAACAATTAGGTATATTTAAAGATGGTGATTTAGCTCTTACTGGAGCTGAACTTGATAAAATGAGTGAAGAAGAATTAAATCAAAAAGTTGAAAGAATTTCTGTATACGCTAGAGTATCTCCTGAAAATAAAATTAGAATTGTTAAAGCATGGCAAAATAAAGGTGAAGTAGTAGCAATGACTGGAGATGGAGTTAATGATGCTCCTGCATTAAAAGCTAGTGATATTGGTTGTAGTATGGGTATTACTGGAACTGATGTAGCTAAAGGAGCAAGTGATATTATTTTATCTGATGATAATTTTGCTACTATTGTTGAAGCTGTTAAAGAAGGAAGAGGTATTTATTCTAATATTAAAAAAGTTGTTGGCTTTTTATTAAGTACAAATATTGCTGAATTAATTGTTGTATTTTTAGCAATGATTATTTGGAAAGAATCTCCATTTATTTCTATCCAATTATTATGGATTAATTTAGTTACTGATTCTTTACCTGCAATTAGTTTAGGGGTAGAAAAAGTTGATGATGATATTATGGATTATAAACCAAAACCTAAAAATGAAAGTTTATTTAGTCATGGATTTGGTTTAAGAATAGTATTACAAGGTATATTATTTTCCATAATAGTTTTAGGTGCATTCTTTATAGGAAAAGCAATTACTAATGGTAGTACTATGGGTGGTAGTACATTAGCATTTATGGTATTTAGTTTAATTGAATGTTTCCATGCTTATAATATGAGATCTAATCATTCATTATTTAAAATTGGTTTTTTTAGTAATAAAAAATTAAATATCTCTACATTTATTTCTATTTTATTAATATGTTTTGTTTTATTTGTTCCTGGTGTTAATGAAGCTTTTAATATGATTTATTTACCTTATTATGGTTATTTAATTGGTTTAGGATTATCATTTATTCCATTAATATTTATGGAATGTTCAAAAGTATTTGGTTTAATTAAACATCAAAAATAATTATTCATTTAAAATAAAGAAATAATTAGTAATTTTTTCTGGTGTATCAAGAAAATTGTTTTTAAACCAATAATCAATACTTAATATAAATGTTTCTGTTACTATTGAAATATATAATGGTAAAGGAACATTTTTATTTTTGACTAAATTTTCTTGAATCATTAATTTGGAAATTGGATTTAAATTTTCTCTCATGTTAGATAAAAATAATTCTCTAGTTGAATTATTTAAAATAGCTTTTACTAATTCTTTTTCATCATGTAAATGATATAAAATATGTGTAATTAAATGAGTGTAATCAAAAATACTAGCTTTAGAAAAATCATGAGTTTTTTCTTCACTTAATGAATGAGAAAAAACATGGTTAAAAATATGATTTGTAACAGATTTTAAAACTTCTTCTTTAGTACGATAATGCGCATAAAATGTTGATCTTGATACTTTTGAGGCTTTTAAAATATTATCTATTGTAATTTCATTATAGTCTTTAGAAGATAATACTTCACAAAAGCCATCATAGATTGCTTGCTCAGTTTTAATGATTCTTTTATCCATTTAATAAACTCCTTGTTTGATATTTTTTGATTTATAAAATAATATGTTTTATATTTTAAAAGAATTATCGAACAAAATCAATAAATTAGTTTTATATCTTGCAAATGAAATAAGATTATATTACTATTTTGCTTATGGAAAAGTTATATATTGATTACAAAAAGAAACAAAATAAAAACAAATTAATTTTATTAATATTATTTTTATTTGTTATTATAATGAGTTTTGTATGTTTATTTGTAGGTAGTTCAAATATATCTTTTATTGAATGTATAAAAGGATTGTTTAATTTATCTAGTGAAGTTAATAATCGAATTATTTTAAATATTAGATTACCTAGAGTTTTAGCATGTTTAATTTGTGGAGCAGGGTTATCTATATCTGGATTAATAATGCAAACTACTTTATCTAATTCAATGGCTTCTCCATCGACTCTTGGAGTATCTAATGCCGCAGTATTTGGGGCTAATTTAAGTATCATTATTAGTGCGGGTGGTTTTTTTTATACCAGTAATAATGTTAATAAATATTTAGAAAGTGCTAATCCATATACTACTTCATTAATGGCATTTATTTTTTCGATATTATCGATTTTATTAATTTTAGTTTTATGTAAAATTAAATTATTTTCTCCTAATGTAGTTATTTTATCAGGTATTGCTATTGGGGCTATTTGGAATGCTTTAACAACAATTTTACAATATTGTGCAAGTGATGTAGGTTTATCTAGTGCAGTTATTTGGAATTTTGGTGATTTAGGTAGAGCAACTTTTAAAGAAGATATAATTATGGGGGTAGTTGTTTTAATTGGCTTTGTTTATTTTATGATTAATGCATGGAATTATAATGGATTATTAAGTGGAGATAATGTTAGTAAAAGTTTAGGTATTAATGTTAATTTATTAAGAGGTATATCTTTATTATTAGCTTCCTTAATTTGTGCAGTTTGTGTCTCATTTTTAGGTATAATAGGTTTTGTTGGTATTATTTGCCCTCACATAATGAAAAGAATTTTAGGTAATGATCATCGTTGTTTAATTCCTGCTTCTTTATTAAGTGGAAGTTTATTATTACTTATTAGTGATACAATATCTAGATCAATTCTTAATGGTAGTGCGTTACCAGTTGGTGCAATTACTTCTTTATTAGGAGCGCCATTCTTTTTATATATTATTTTTTCTAGAAAGGATATTTATGCTTAAAATTAGTAATTTATCATTTGCATATAAAAAGAATAATAATGTTTTAAATGATATAAATTTATCTTTAAAAAATAAATCTATTGGAGTAGTTTTAGGAAAAAATGGCTCAGGTAAATCAACATTATTTAAAAACATTTTAGGTATTTTAAAACCTAATCAAGGTGATATTAAATTAAATGATTTAGATATGATTAATATTAAAAAAGATTTAAGAGCTAAAAAAATTTCTTATGTCCCTCAAGATATTACTTTTGGTTCTTTATCAGTTTTTGATAGTGTCTTACTTGGAAGAATTACTTATTTTAATTATATTGTTAAAGATGAAGATATTAAAATTGTTAATGATATTATTCATGAAATGAAATTAGATAAGATAGCTTTAAAAAATGTTAATGAATTATCAGGTGGAGAAAGACAAAAAGTTGCTATTGCTCGAGCATTAGTGCAAGAACCTGAACTTATAATATTTGATGAACCAACTGGTAATTTAGATATTTATAATGAAAAATTAATTCTCGATGAAGCTAAAAAAATTGTAAAAAATAAAAATGTATCAATTTTAATTTCTTTACATGATTTGAATCTAGCGTATGAATTTGCTGATGAATTTTATTTTATTAAGGAAGGTAAAATAATTTATCAAGGAGATAAAGAAGTGTTTAATGAAGAAAATATAAAAGAAGCTTTTGATTTAAATGTAAAATTAATAAATGTTGAAAATAAAAAAATAGTTATGATAGGAGATTAATTATGAAGAAAAAATTATTTTTAGTTTTAAGTATTTTGTTAAGTGGTTGTAATATGGTTAATTCATCTACCAATAATGAAATAGAAGTTGTTGATATGATTAATAGAAAAGTTAATATTAAAGCAGGTTCCTATTCAAGAGTAGTTTGTATTGGTGCAGGTGCTTTAAGAATGTATTCTTATATTGGTGATGTTAATAAATTATGTGGTGTAGAAGATATTGATAATGATTCATTAGCTAATAGACCAAAAATGTTTGATTCTGTTAGTAGACCATATTTTATTGCTAATAAAGATGTTTTTAATAAATTACCTTCATGTGGAGTAGGTGGACCTAATGCACAAAGTGCAGAAGCTGAAAAGATTTTATCATGTAATCCTGACATTATTATTTCTGAATATGAAGATGTTTCTAAAGCTGATGCTTTACAAAAACAAGGAGGTGTACCAGTAATTACTCTTAGATATGGATCAAAAGGTATTTTTGATGATAATGTAAAAAATAGTTTATCATTACTTGGAAAAGTATTTAATCAAGAAGATAGAGCTAATGAATTAAATAATTATATTAATAATGAAAAAGAAACAATATCTAATAGAGTTAAAAATGTTACTGAAAAGAAAAAAGTTTATATATGTGGTTTAGGTAATTGGGGTACAACTGATTATTTAATGACTGCTCAAAATTATGAACCATTTAATGTTTGTAATATTGATAATGTTATAAATGATTTACCTAATGATGGAATTCAGAAAATAGAAAAAGAAAAATTTGTTTCTTTAGGTAATGATATTGATATTATGATTATTGATGCTGCTGCCGTTAAAAATATTAAACCATTATATAAAAATGATAATACAATTTTTTCTAGTTGCAAAGCATGGAATAATAACGAAGTATATTTACAAATGGCTTATAATGCTTATTATACTAATCTAGAAACTGCATTAATTAATACATGGTTTAACGCTAAAGTTGTATATCCTTCTTTGTTTAGTGATATTGAAATGAATGCAAAGACTAATGAAGTTACTAATATGTTTTTAAATAAGGAGTTAGCAAATCAAATTAACAGTTATCCAAATAGTTTTGGTGGTTACCAAAAAATTGATACTGAAACATTTTTTGCTTAAATAAATATGAATAAAGTAGAAGAATTTTTTGATAATTTAGCTTCTTCTTGGGACAAAAACGAATGTCATACTCAAGAAGAAAAAATTAATTTACTAAAAAAAGTTAATTTAAAAAAAGGTGATAAAGTTATAGATATTGCATGTGGAACTGGAGTAGTAACAGGTTTAATTCATGAATATACTAATGAAGATGTAATAGGAATTGATATTTCTCAAAATATGATTAATATTGCTTTAGAAAAATATAAAAATGATAAATGGGCAAAATTTATTAAAAAAGATTTTTATGATGTTAATGATAAATTTGATGTTGCAATTATTTATAATGCTTATCCCCATTTTTTAGATGTAGATAAATTTGTAAATAAATTAAATGATATTTTAAATGAAAATGGTACATTTGCTATTTTACATTCTTTATCAAGAAAAGAACTTTTATCTCATCATAAAGCTAAAGCTAATAATGTTTCTCGTGATATAGAAGAATGTTATATAGAAAGTGAACACTTCAAAAAATATTTTAATATTATTTTAGCAACAGAAAATGATAATTCATATATTATCATTGGAAAAAAGAAATAAAAAATTTAATACTTTTAATTAAAGATTTTCTTATTTTACTTTTATTGATTAAAATAATATTAATTATTTGTTATAATCATTTATTGAGTAGGAGATATTATGGATTATATTAAAGAAAATGCATCGCTATATAAAAAAGTATTAAAATTAATTAAAAAATACAATACTATTGTTGTTTATCGCCATGAAATGCCTGATTTTGATGCTTCAGGAACACAAAATGGTTTAGTAACCTGGTTAAAAGATTCTTTTCCAAATAAAAAGATTTATGCTCAAGGAAAAGATTTTTATGATTTTACACCTAAACTTTATCCTCATATAGATGAAGCTGATGTTGATAAATTAGGAGAATTTTTAGCTATTGTTGTTGATGTTGGTAATACAGAAAGAATAGATAATAAATCTTTTTCAAAAGCTAAAGAGATTGTTAAATTTGATCATCACCCTGCAGTAGAAAATTATGGAAATATTAATATTGTTAATGATGAGCTTGCATCATGTAGTGAACTTGTTGTTGATTTTATTTGTTATTGTTCATTAAAAAAATATCCTTTATCAATGTTAGCTGCTAAATATTTTTATAGTGGTATAGTTGGTGATTCTGGAAGATTTTTATTTTCTTCAACATCTCAACATACATTTGATGCTGCTGGAGTATGCATTAAAACTGGTTTTGATTTAAGCAATGATGTTTATTTAAAAATGTATGAAAAAGATATTTCTAATTTAGAAATTCAAAAATATGTTTTGAATAATTATCATGTAACTGATAAAGGTGTAGCTTATTATATTTTTGATAATGACGCATTAAATAAATTTAATTTAAGACCAGAACAAGGTAAGAATTATTTATCTAATTTTTCAAATATTAGAGGTATAAACATTTGGCTATCAATCACTGAAGATGTTAATAGTAATGTTTATAGAGTCTCTATTAGAACCACTAATTATGTTATAAATGATGTAGCTAGTAAATATAGAGGTGGAGGACATCCTCAAGCTAGTGGTGCTAAACTTAATAACAAAGATGAAATTGATTTATTAATAAATGATTTGAATGAGTTAATTAAATGAAAATACAAAAATATTTAAATAAATATCATTCTTTAAAAGATAAAAATGTTGTTGTTACAGGCGCTAACAGTGGAATTGGTTTTGAATTAAGTAAACATTTATTATTTTTAAATGCTAATTTAATTATGGCTTGTAGAAACTTAAAAAGAGCAGAAGATGCTAAAAATGAATTATTAAAATTATATCCAAATAGTAATATTAAGATATTTATTTATGATCAAGCAAGTTTTGCTTCTATTAATAATTTTTGTAATGAAATTAAAGATATAAAAATTGATTTTTTAGTTTGTAATGCTGGAGTTTATTATCCTAAAAAGAAAATGGTTACTAAAGATAATTTTGAATTAACGGTTGGGACAAATTATTTTGGTGAAACTTATTTATTAGATAAATTAGAAAAAAAATTGATTAATGATCAAACTAGAGTGATAATTGTATCTTCATTAACTGCAATTAATTCAAAAATGAGACCATTATCTAAAATTAATTCTTTATCAAGAAATAGTTTATATGGTTATTCAAAATTATTAATATCTTCTAGTACATATGAAAGAATGTTAGAAAAAAAATATAAAATTGTTTTAGTGCATCCTGGAGTATGCGCTACAAATATATTAAATAATAAAGATACTGGTTTATCTTCATCATTTGCTTTAATTGGAAGAAAATTTTTAAATATTTTTGTTCATTCTGCTGCTAAAGCTAGTTTATGTTTATTAGAAGGTATTGAATGTAATTATCAAGATTTTATGTATATTGCTCCTAGAGGAATATTAGCAATATCTGGTTATCCAAAAATAAAAAAGATACCAAATAAATTTAAAAAATATAAAATGTTAGAACAAACAAGAGAATTTATAGGAGGAAAAAATAATGTTATTAGTTAATAATGTTTCCATGCAATTTGGATCAAGAACACTTTTTAAAGAAGTAAATTTAAAATTTCAAAAAGAAAATTGCTATGGCATAATTGGAGCTAATGGTGCAGGAAAATCTACTTTTTTAAAGATTATTTCTGGAGAGTTAGAACCTACTTCTGGTTCAGTTGAATTGACTGAAAAAGAAAGAATGTCAATTTTAAAACAAAATCATAATGCTTATGATGATTATACTGTTTTAGAAACTGTTATTATGGGATATCCTCGCTTAATCGAAGTTGGTAAACAGAAAGATGCTTTATATGCTAAAGAAGATTTTACTGATGAAGATGGATTACTTGCAGGTGAACTTGAAAATGAATTTATGGAAATGGGTGGTTATGAAGCTGAATCTGATGCTGGAAGTTTATTATCAAGTTTAGGTATTGACCCTAAAAAGCATAATCTATTAATGAAAGATTTAGATATGAAAGAGAAAGTAAAAGTATTACTTGCTCAAGCTTTATTTGGTAATCCAGATATTTTATTATTAGATGAACCTACTAATAATTTAGATAATATGTCAGTTAATTGGTTAGAAAATTTTTTATTTAATTTTCCAAATACTGTTATTGTTGTTAGCCATGATAGATATTTTTTAAATAAAGTATGTACAAGAATTTGTGATGTTGATTATGGTCAAATTAATTTATATGTTGGTAATTATAATTTCTGGTATGAATCAAGTCAATTAATTCAAAAACAAATGAAAGAAGGAAATGCTAAAAAAGAACAAAGAATAAAAGAACTTGAAGAATTTATTGCTAGATTCTCAGCAAATGCAAGTAAATCTAAACAAGCTACTTCAAGAAAAAGAGAACTTGAAAAAATTACTCTAGATGATATTAAACCTTCAAGTAGAGTTTATCCATTTATTGATTTTAGATTTGAAAGACAAATTGGTAATGATGTACTTGAAGTTCATTCTTTAACTAAAGAAGGTTTATTTAAAAATGTTGAATTTACTTTATCTAAAGGAGATAAAGTAGCAGTAATTGGCCCTAATACTTTAGCTATAACTGCATTTTTTGATTGTTTAATGGAAAAAATAAATCCTGATAGTGGTTCTTTTAAATTTGGTATTACTATTACTCCTTCTTATATGGAAGCTAATAACGATGAATATTTTAAAGAAGATATTTCTTTAGTTGATTGGTTAAGACCATACTCAAAAGATCAACATGAAGCTTATTTAAGAGGATGGCTTGGTAGAATGTTATTTTCTAATGAAGAAGCTTTAAAAAGTGCAAATGTGCTTTCTGGTGGAGAAAAAGTTAGATGTATGTTAGCAAAAACTATGTTAACAGCTTCTAATTTAATGATTTTTGATGATCCTACTAATCATTTAGATCTTGAATCAATATCTGCTTTAAATAAAGGAATGATTAATTATAAAGGTGTATTATTATTTTCAAGTCATGACCATGAATTATTAAATTCTGTTGCTAATAGAATAATTTATATTGATGAAAATAAATGTATTGATAAATTATGCACTTATGATGAATTTCTTGTTTGGCAAGAGAATAATAAATAAAAATAATTAATATAATTTAATGTGATGTATGAAGAAACTACTAAAAAATTAAAAGAATATCAAATTCAAATAGTAGTTTCTTTTTTTATTATTATTGCGGTTTTAATTAGTATTAATGTCGTTAATGATTTATATTATCAAACTAAAACAGGAGATAAAAACCCTCAAATACAAAAAAATATTTATAAAAAGAGTAAAATTAGTAGTTTAATTTATTTATGTGCTGGGTTATATTTTCTTTATATTACTTTTAAATCATATATGAAAAATAAAACAAAAAGTAATTTAATGTTTTTAATTGCTAGTGAACTTGCTCTTATTGCAGCACTTATAAGATTTATGAATATTAGGAAAAACGATGTATCTAATGAAGGAGATATTATATAGTTTTTAAATAATTAATATACAAATTATAAATTTTAGTAGCTAAATCTTGAGATGTCATATTTGATGAATTAATAACTATATTAGCAATTTTTTGTTTATCTTTATTGAATAAAATTTCATCAGATTTTAGTCTATTTTCTATTAAAATTTCATTATCTCCACGGTTAATCATTCTTTGTTTACAAATATTTTTATCACATATTAAAAAAACAATAAATATTCTTTTATCTTTTAATGAATAAAAAACATTTGCACCATTATAATCTAAAATTGCACATTTATTATCGCTTATTTCTTTTTTACTTGTACCATAATAATTATTGTTATAGACCATTGTTTCAACAAATTCATTATTTTTTTTCATTTCTAAAAAAGTTTCTTTATTAACAAAATGATAATCTATATTATTTATTTCGTTAATACGAGGTAAACGAGTTGTATGAGTTATAACTTTTTTTAAGTTATATATCTTTTCTAGTATTTTTGCACATTCAGTTTTTCCACTAGCGGAAGGTCCAATAATTATTAACATATGTTTATTATATAATTATTAAAAATATTAGTAAACTAATTATGAAAGTGATAAGATATTTTTATGAAAAGAATTGCTGTCGTGGGTGGTGGTCCTGGAGGACTTACTGCATGTTACAAAATTAAAGAAGAACATCCTGATTATCAAGTTGTTTTATTTGAAAAAGATGAAATGATTGGAAAAAGAATTAAAGTTTCAGGAAATGGTAGATGTAATTTATTAAACATTAATATTAATCAAAATGATTATTATAATGGTGAAAAAATAAATTATATTTTATCTTATTTTAATAAATATCAAAATAAATTTTTTTCAGAATTAAACCTTCATTTATATCATGATGAAGAAGGAAGAATGTATCCAATTACTAATTCTAGTAAAACAGTTATTAATGCTTTTATTAATGCTTTAAATAGAAAAGGAGTAGTTATTAAATTAAATGAAAAATTTATTTCTTTAAATAAAAATAATGATAAATATTTATTAATTACTTCTTGTGATAAATATATTTTTGATAAAGTTATTTTTGCTACAGGAGGAGCTTCTTATTTATATAAAAAAGAAGATTATGAAAACATTATTAAATCTTTACCTTATAAAATAAATTATGAAGAATTATCAGGAGTGTTATGCCCTATAAAAGTCAAAGAAAAAATTAATAAAGAATGTGTAGGTAAAAGAAGTAAAGCTAAAATATATTTATATTTAAATGATGATTTAATATATGAAGAAAGTGGAGAAATATTATTTAAAAAAGATGGTATTTCTGGCATTGTAATATTTAATATATCTAGATATATTGATTATAAAAAAGCAAATTTATATTCTTTAAAAATTAATTTTATTGATGGAATAAATAAAAATCAAATTGATAATGAATTATCTTTGTATTCAAAAAAAGAAGTTATTTCAAGTTATGTTGTTGATGAAATTGCAGATTTGATTTTATCTTATTATAATAATGTTTACCAAGGATTATCTTCTTTTATTTTACATGTTGATTCTTTATATTCTTTAAATGAATCTCAAGTAACTAGAGGAGGTATTCTTATTGAAGAACTTAATAATGATTTATCATTAAAAAAAGATGGAAATATTTATTTTTTAGGGGAAATGATTGATGTAGATGGGAAATGTGGAGGTTACAATATATATTTTGCTTTAGCAAGTGGATATTTTGTTGGAAGTAAAATTTAATATAAATTAATTATGAAAAATGTTTATGAAATATTTGAATTTCCTTTAATTAAGGAAAAATTGTTACATTACGCGAATACTGAATTATCTCAACAATATATTTCTTCTTTAGAAATGTTTGATGAAGAAGAAGCTTTATCTTTATCTTTAAAAGAATTAAATGAAGCAATGTCTTATTCACAAAAATATGGAAGAATTAATGTGTTTTTTCATCCTAATTTAATTCCTGAACTTACCACTATTAAAAAAGGTGGTATAGGTAATAAAGAATTTTTTTATCATATAAGTTTTTTACTTGAAAATATTAAATCGATTAAAGAAGAATTTAAAGAAAAAGAAAATTATCCTTTGATTAATGAAATGATTTCTTCTTTAACAAATTTAGAACAAGTTAAATCTAGAATTGATCGTGTTATTGGTCCTACTTTAGAAATTTTAGATACTGCATCTAGTAATTTAATGAGAATTAGAAGTAAAATATTGCATTTAGAAAATAGTATCTCTTCTTTAGCTAATAATTTAGTTGATAAGTATCGTAATTATTTGACTGATAATAATAAATCAATGAAAAATGGTGTTTTTACTCTTTGTGTAAAGTCTACTTATAAAAATAGAGTTCAAGGTATTGTTTTAGATGTATCTGATACTGGCTTAACTGTTTTTATTGAACCTCAAGAATTAATAGAAGTTTATAATAATATCGCTTCTTTAAAAGAAGAAGAAATTAGAGAAATTCAATTAATTTTAAAAGATTTATCTAACTTTATAAGTAATTATTCAAATGATTTAATGGAAAATACATTTGTTATTAGTAAATTAGATTTTGTTTTTGCTAAAGCAAATTTTTCTTTATCTTATCAAGGAGAGATTTGTAAAATTTCTCAAGAAAAGAAAATATATTTAATTTCTGCTGCTCATCCATTAATTGATAAAAATAAAATTGTTAGAAATGATTTTGTTTTAGATAAGCAAAAAATGATGATTATAACAGGCCCTAATGCTGGAGGTAAAACTGTTGCTTTAAAAGTAGTAGGGTTACTTGTTATTATGCATCAATGTGGTTTAGCTTTACCTGTTTATAGTGGAGAATTATCATTTTTTAAAAACATTTATGCAGATATTGGTGATAATCAATCTATATTAGATAATTTATCAACTTTTTCTTCTCATATTGTTAAAATTAGAGATATTTTAAATGTAGTAGATAAAGATTCTTTAGTTATTATTGATGAATTAGGTTCTGGAACTTCACCTCTTGATGGAGAAGCTTTAGGTCTTGGTGTAATAGATTATTTATTAAAAATTAATTGTTTTAGTTTAATTTCATCTCATTATGAAGCAATTAAGAATTATTCTTTAGAAAATGATGATATTTTATGTGCTTCTATGGTTTTTGATGAAAAAAGATTGTCTCCTACTTATAGATTAAGATTCCATGTCGCATCTAGTAGTTATGGTATAGAAGTTAGTGAAAGACTTGGCTTAAACCAAGATGTAATAAAAAGAGCTAAAGAATATATTACTAATAGAAAATTAACTGATAAAGAAGTTAAAATTGAAATATTAAATAAGCGTTTAGAAGAAACTGAAAAATTAAAAACTGAATTATTAGAAAAAGAACATTCTTTAGATTTATTAAAAAAAGAATTAAATGAGCAAGCAGAAAAAAATAAAGAATTAAGAAATAAAATTATTTTAAGTGCAGAAGAAGAAAAAGAAGAAATTGTTAATAAAGCAAAAGAAGAAATAGATAATATTTTTGCTGAATTTAAGAATTTAGAAAATATTAAAATGCATCAAGTAATTGAAGCAAAAAGAAAAATTGATAATAAATTAGAAATAAAAGAAGAAGAATATGAAGATGCAGATGTAAATGTTAATGATGAAGTAGAAATTATTGCTTCTAAAACAAGAGGTAAAGTAATTAGAATTGATAAAGATAGAGTTACTATATTGACTTTAGAAGGATTAAGTATTCAAACTAAGAAAAATGCGATTAGAAAATGTGAAATTATTAAAAAGAAATTTAAAAAAGTTTACACTCCTGATTTAATTTCAAATATGAAAAATGTTCCAACTGAATGTAATGTTATAGGAATGACTGTTAATGAAGCTGTAACAATTGTACAAAAATATTTAGATGATGCAGTAACTGTTCATTATTCACAAGTAAGAATTATTCATGGCTCTGGGACTGGTAGATTAAGAACAGGTATACAAAATTATTTAAAAACCAGTCCTTATGTGGCTTCATTTAGATTAGGTGGGGCTGGTGAAGGTGGAGTAGGAGCAACAGTTGTATATTTAAAATAATATGAATGATTTATTAAAAGTAAAAATTGAATTATTAAAAGATGTTCCTGGTGTTTACATTATGAAAAATATTGAAGGAACAGTAATATATGTTGGTAAAGCTAAATCTTTAATTAAAAGAGTAAAGCAATATTTTTATCGACCTCAAGTAGGAAAAGTAATGAGAATGGTTAGAGAAATTACTGATTTTGATACTATTCAAATTAATTCAGAAAAAGAAGCCTTATTATTAGAACTTAATTTGATTCAAAAATATTATCCTAAATATAATATTCTTTTAAAAGATGGTAAAACCTATCCTTATATTGCTTTAAGCAAAGATAAAGAGCCACGTTTAAAAATTGCTTATAAACCTAATGATAAAAATAATTATTATTTTGGTCCTTATACATCTACTTCTTCAGCTTATCAAACAATTGATTTATTAAATAGAATTTTCCCACTTAGGAAATGTAATCATATTCCTTCTACACCATGTTTATATTATCATTTACATCAATGTTTAGGACCTTGTATTAATAAAAATTTATCTTCTCAATATAAAGAAATGGCTAATGATATAAAAAAATTTATGAATGGAGAAGATGATAATAAAATTAAATCACAAGTTTTTAATAATATGAAAAAAGCTAGTGAAGAATTAAATTTTGAAAAAGCTAGTGAATACAAGAAAATTTTAGATGCAATTGATCACATTCAAGAAAAACAATCGATTACTTTAAATAATCATTCTTCTTTTGATGTTATTGCTACTTCTTATAGAGAAAATTATTTTGCTTTAAGTATTTTAACTTATAGAAAAGGTTTATTACTTGGTAAAAATGTTTTTGTTAATGAACAAGAAGGTGAAGACAATGAAGAACAAGTCTTATCAATGATTTTCCAATATTATCAAAAACATGAAATACCAAAAGAAATCTTAATTGGTAATAAAAAATATCAAGAATCTCTAATTAATATTCTTCAAACAAAAATTAATATTCCTTCTAGAGGTATAAAAAAAGAAATGTTACTAATCGCGTTAGAAAACGCTAAAAATGGTATTGATGAACATTTCTTATCTAGTAGATTAAATGATGATAATTTAAAATTATTAGAAGAATTAGGTGAAATATTACATATTAAAACTCCTTTAAGAATTGAATTGTTTGATAATTCTCATTTACAAGGAAGTTCACCAATTGGAGCAATGGTAGTTTTTATTAATGGAGAAAAAGCCCCATCAATGTATAGAAAATTTAATATAACATATTCTGATGGAAAAGACGATCTTAAATCAATGTATGAAGTTATTTTTAGAAGATATTCTCGTTTAAAAAAAGAAAATCAATCGTATCCAGATTTAATTTTAGTTGATGGAGGATTAAATCAAATATTAATGGCAAAAAAAGCATTATCTGATGCTGGTGTAGATATATTTGTTGCAGGTTTAAGTAAAGATGATCATCACCATACATCTTTATTATTAACTGAAGATGAAGCATATCCTCTTGATAAACAAGATAAATTATTTTTGTTTTTAATAAGAATGCAAGATGAAGTTCATAGATTTGCTATTACATTTCATCGTAAAAAACAAGAAAAGAAATTAACTACTTCATTTTTTGATGATATAGAAGGTATTGGTTATAAAAGAAAAGAGATGCTTAATAAAGCTTATCCTTCTTTAGACTCATTAAAAAATGCTTCTATTGAAGAACTTAGCCAAATTGTTCCTACGATTATAGCAGAAAGAATTGTTGAAAAATTAAAGAAAAATTAATTGTTTTAATATTGTAAGAAATAAGCTATACTTTAATTGAAAGCGAGGTATAATATGGCAAACTTTTTAAATTTAGGAAATGAAAAATTTTTAAATATGGTTAATCAAAGAATTTTTGTTGATAAGTCTATGCTTATTAAATATTGTAATCAAAATATTAAAGATTATTATTCTTCAAGATTCATGTGTGTCACAAGACCTCGTAGATTTGGTAAAACCATGGCTTTATCAATGTTAAGAGCCTATTATTCTAAAGGATGTGATTCTAAAGAATTATTTAAAAACTTAAAAATATATAATGATCCTTCATTCTTAGAACATTTAAATAAACATAATGTTTTTACTATTGATATGGCAGGAGTGGGTACTTCATTACAAGACAAAAAAGAAATATTGAATGAAATAACTAAATCATTAATAAATAATTTAAATGAAGCATTCCCTAATATTTTAACTGATGAAAAAACAGTTTCAGATGCTTTATCTACTATTTATTCAGTGACTAAAGAAACATTTATATTTTTAATTGATGAATGGGATTATATATATCGAGAATTTGATAATGATATAAAATTATGTAATGCTTATACTGATTTTTTAAGAAGTTTATTTAAAAACAGTGCTACATTAAGTTGTATAGATTTAGTGTATATGACAGGAATATTACCAATAAAAAGATATAATTCACAATCATCATTAAATAATTTTATTGAATATAATATGCTTAATCCTCGTAATCTTACTGAATTCATCGGATTTACTGAAGATGAAGTATGTTCATTATGTAAACAATACAATATGAATATCAATGATATGAAACATTGGTATGATGGATATCATTATGATGGAGTAGGTGATTTGTATAATCCAAAATCTGTAGTAGAAGCATTAACTACTGGTGAATATGGAGATTATTGGGTTTCAACATCATCAATAGAAGCAGTAACAAATTATATGAATTATGATAATGGAGAATTAAAAGATATTATAGCTTCATTAATTGCAGGTAATAAAGTAGATGTAAATGCATCAAGATTTAGAAATGATTTAACTGCAGTAGATAATAAAGATGCAGCCTTAACAGTTTTAATTCATTTAGGATATCTAGCGTATGATAGAGAAAATGAACAATGTTATATACCAAATTATGAAATAAGACAAGAATTAAATAATGGAGTTTTAGATTTAAAATGGGAAGAAATAGAATATCCATTAATCAATTCAAAAGAATTAATAAAACA